>OFET01000026.1_pt1 | contig 299744 bp, 238 predicted proteins | sample 1521211 | NCBI WGS metagenome assembly OFET01 (sample SAMN03766358, study PRJEB24113) | microbial mat metagenome | isolation source: enrichment culture HLUCC-A from microbial mat sample contains cyanobacterium... | reverse complement strand
GATAAAGTTATTTCTGACTCTAAACCCGGGTGCTACTGAAGATGGGGTGACGTCGCTGAGACGCTGACAGTTCTTGCTCGTCACTCTCAAGCAGTCGATCAATCTCTTGTAACCGCTGTGACTTCTGATGGCTTAGGTAGTTATTCACCACTTCATTAAACGCCGCCGCGCCACCTTGCGTACTCCCGGTGGCAGCCCCCGCGACGGTGCTGGCCAGGCGATAAGACTGTCGGCTAAGGGCCCGTCTATACCTGCACTGTTAAGGGCATCGGCGACGGCGGAAGAACTGAGGGTGCCTACCGCGGCGCCCAAGGCAACGACAGTGCCGCCAGTGGGGGCGCCGATGGCGGTGTGGGCAGCGAGTCGTTTGGTGCCGTTGCCACCCCACTCCTGTTGCAGTTGATCGGCTTGGGCATTGAGTTGCGCGGCGCTTTCGTTGTCGCCGAGGGCGTGGGCTAACTCGGCTTGCTTGCGTTTGTCCTGCGCTTCCTCAAGCTTGGCCTGAGCGAGGTCGCCGACCAGTTGACTAGCCTGCGACCCAAACGCCTGCGCAATCGCCGCTTGGGCCTGCACATCCTTTTTACCTAGTCAACATCGTAGATGGGAGCGATGCCGGTTTGTGCATCGCCTGTTCGAGCGTCTTGTTGGCCTGCCAGGCCGCTGATGGCAGAGACTATCGTGCTGCTAGCACTACCATAGTCACGACCCACACCGATACCGGAGAGGCCTGTGCCGCCTTCCCCAGCGCTTAGCCCAATGCTGGTGCTTTCCGCCTCATTTATGAAGCTGTGCGGCGTTGAGGTTGATAGTCCTCCCGGCGCTAGCAACCTCACCGTTAACACACAAGTCCGCTACACGATCAATACCTTGCAGGTTGACAAAAAATTTCGCCTTCTCAGTAATAGCTTTCAGGGCTCACAACCTAACTTTTCAACAAATTTTTTGTATGCTGTTGGATCGTACTCTAAAACATCATCTAATAAACCATCACTTAGTGATTCATGCAAAATCATCTCTGTTCCCCCAGATGATTTGATGAAGAGCATTTGTGCGCTCAAGTGACTATCTACAACTTCTACATCCCCTTGGCTATAAGAAGTTAATCCGTCATACTTTTTAGGTGAAACCAAGAAATAAACACCCCCTTTAATCCAATATATGCCGTAAACAGTTAATAGCTCTTCACTTCCTGACTCACCTTTAAAACTCAAGCTTTTAACTATCATATTTACTCCGAAAAAGTTGGCCCAGGCTGCAATACATCAGGCTGTGGTGTAGTAAATTTCATATCATAAGCTTTACCAGTATTAGAATTATACTGGTAATGGATAGTGATGCTTGAACCATCTGGCAACCTATGATTGGCTTCCATTTTTTGCCATCCGTAATCAGATGAAAAGCGTGGGTCGTTACCCAGAGGAAGAGGGGTTCCTTTTGATGGATCACTCAGTACTTCATTCCACAAAGATTGCTCATTCAAATCACGAGGAATGATAGATTGATGCGGTTTTGCTGTAGAAATTTTATCGTAGTTTATAGACGAAGTAAGAGGATCATAACCACTATATGGCAAACCCGCTTCAGCATCTACTCCCCCGGCATATGCCCCCGAGTTTCCACTCGCATTACCGCCTACATCCTCCCCATCCGGCACCGCCCTTCCAGGCCGTTTTACCACACCACCCGCTATCCGGGGCAGACTCGCCGCTAGCCCGCTTGCGCCCATCAGCATCGACTGGTTTTCTAGCGCAACGCGTACTCTCAGCCTATCGGCTTCGTCCTGCTGCCCTGCCAGCTCCAGCGCATCGGCTTGGGCCAGCTGTTCGCGGTTACTCTCGGTAATGTAGTTCAGCGGATTGGCAGCAAAGGCCTTTATCTCTTGGCCCATCTCTCGCAGTAGCGCTTGGGATTCTGCATCACCCAGCAGTGCTTGCCCAACGAGTTGGCCCATTATGATGGGTGCGCTGGCAGAATCCACCACCATCTCTGAGAGGGCTTCGGCGCCAATACGCTCCATGCGCTGTTGTTGGTGCTGACCATACTGTCTCGCCGTATGGGTATACTCAGCAAAGACCGTGTCTCGATCCTCTCGACCCAGTGTTACGTCTTGCCAGCTATTCATGGCCACCTGCAGCAGTGCCCGCTCGTAGCTACAGGCTTGTGCAGAGCCGCCTTGGCCACAGGCTTCCTCTAGCGCCAGGTCACGAGACTGGCTGAGCGTGTGAATCGCTAGACGCTCTTCCTCTAGGGTTTGACGCTGGGCATCTGTGAGGGTTTCTTCTTCCAGTTGGCGATTGATTTCTTGCAGCCGCTTGGCTTCTGGGTGAGCCAGATAGTTATACCGCGTCCCCTGAGCCGCGATCTCGGCACCCTGGGACGCATCGCCCTTCGTCATCTCGGCGGCAATGACGCCGACGACCTGCGAGGCCGCTTCCAGCAGGCGGGGGTTGTCGTTGACCAGCTCGGCCAGGTGTTCCACCAGCGCTTCGTTGGCACCCGCCGCCAGCGCGCCGGTGCGGAAGTCGCCGCCCATGGCCTCCGCTACCATCCCGCCCGTCAACGCATGCAGGGCAACTTTTTCGGGGCTTCCATTGGCCCATTGGTTGTCGAAAGCGAGGTCACCTACGGCGTTGAATAGGACGCCGGAGGCGACATGCGCCAAGGCACCTTCAAGGCTGTCCTCGAGGTTGTCGCCCAGGCTGCCGCCGTCGATGGCGGTGCGTGCACCGGCGTCGATAGCGGCTTGCGTGGCGCGCTGCCCGGCGAAGCGGCCGATGTCGCCGGCCTTGCTGAGATCCAGCCGGGTGGTGCCGGAGGCGGTATTGGTGGTATCGCCCATGACCCCTCGGGTGACGCCGGCAGTGACGGCGGCGATAGCCGCGCCGCGCAGGCTGTCGCTGGAGAAGGTGTCGTCGAACGTGGCGCCGAAATCGCCGCGGTTGTTGATCAGGCTGACCGCGCCGGTGCCGGCAAACGAGCCCGCAGCGGCACTGGCGGCAACTGCCACCGCACCGGCGCTAGTCCCTCCCAGGGCCGCCAAGGCGTAGTACTGACCGGTGGCGGCGGCAGCGATGGCCACCACCATCGCAGCGCCGCCCCCAAGTCCGGATTGTTCGTAGTCCCAGCTGTCGTGGATGGCCTTGACGCGTCGCCAGTCGATGTCGCCGCGCTCTTCCATCTCCTGCAGCCAGGCGAGGTCGGGGTTGGCGGCGACCATGGCGTCGATGGTGCGGGCGACGCTGCGGCGGTCGACCTGCTCCACATCGATCTGGAGGCCGTCGGCGGCCTGGATGATCAGCTCGCCCTGGGCCACCAGTTCGCTCTGGCGCAGCGTCTCGCGGGTGAAGCCTTCGCCGGAGGACGATTGCCAGGCGAAGCTGCTCTTGCTGCGTTCGTGGGATTCGGTGTGTACATCGCTGGCGGTTTCGAAGCGAATGTTGCCGCCGCTGCGCAGTTCGATGTCGCCGCCGGATTCCAGCCGCGCGGCCTGGTAGGTCTGGTCGAGCCCGCTGGCGACGAGCAGGTCGCCGCCGGTATCCACTTCGCTGCCGATGGAGCGAGTCTTATTCACCTCATCGCGCTGGGTGCGGCTGCCGCCGAACAGGCCGCCGCTACTCTTCTTCTCGTAGAACGAATAGTCCTGTTCTTGTGCGGTGAGCAAATCAATGTCGCCGCCCGCCATCAGGGCCGCCTCTTGGCCTGCCTGCAACTGGGTGGCCGTCAGGGCTAGGTCGTTACCGGCTTGCAAAAGCAGGTCTCTACCAGCATCAAGTGTGGTGGATTGCACCCGGCTCTGGCTGTCGATGGTATGGGTGCCGCCTTGACGAGTCTCTTCGTACTGCTGGGAGTACCCGGCCTCCAGGCTGATATCGCGGCCGGCTGAAAGAGCCAGGTCGTCTCCAGCGTTAAGCTGCGAGGCACGGGCGTGGATGTCCTGGCCGGCGAGTAGCGCAAGGCTGCCGTCGACATCCAGCTCTGTACCGATCTCTTCGCTCTCCTGATGTGTATTGCGCCAAGTCTTTAGACTCTCTTGAGGTGTTAATGTCTCCAGGGTCAAGTCGCGACCGGCACTGAGCAAGCCATCACCACCGGCACTTACGTCAACCGCCGTCAGGGTTAAATCACGCCCGGCATCGAGTATCAAGTCGCTACCCGCCGACAAGGAGGCACCGCGTTCCAGTTCACTGCGTTCGCTTACTCCCCCCCAACGCTGCTCACGGCTCATGGTGCTGGCGATATCCAAATCGCGGCCAGCGCCTAGTTGGAGATCACCGGCGCTATCGAGGTCGGCACCGCGAACATTCAGGTCACGCCCGGCAGCGGCACTCAGGCTACCGCCTGCTTCGGTGACGTAAAGCCCGGCAAGGCGCTCCGAGGTACTGGCCAAGTTCAGGTCGCGCCCCGCCTGCAGGCTCATCGATTCGTTCGCGGTGATGTCGCCGCCGAGGTTGGTGAGATCGCGCCGACTTCTTAGATCGACCCGGTTGCCGCTGATCCGTCCCTCAAGATTCGTGAGATTGTCCGCCGACATATCCACCAGTTCACGCCCGGCCAGGGCGCCAGTGTTGACGATATCATTCTTCACATCCAGGGCCAGTGAATTGCCCGCGAGCAAGGTGCCGTCGCCTTGCAGGTCGACCTCACGTACCCGAGCGTAAACCTGGGGAACCAGAACCTTGGTTATTGAGCCGTCTTCCTGCGTTACCTCTTGTTCCACCAGCCAGACGATATCGCTGGTGAGTTGGGCCATCTGCTCAGCGGTCAGCGCTACGCCGGGGCGCAAGCCGTGCTCTTCGGCGAAAGTAACGCCAGCATTCATCAACGCCCGGTACTGATCGTCATCATTGCCATACCCCGTCAGGTAGCGCTGTCCGGTTAGTTGCATGACCTGTTCGTTGATCATCCGCTGCTCGTAGAAACCATCGCCGAGACGCTTATGGGTGGTACTCGGATCGCTATTCAGGGCATCAAGCATATAGTCTGAACCAAGCCACTCGCGCTGATTAGTGAAGCGCGGGTCGGTCTCGACCAGGTAGTGTGACTTAGGTGCGGGATTGATCTGGAACAGGCTGTTTGTCGGTAAGTTAATATCCGGCATGACGCTGCGAATCACGCCGAACTGCATAAGATCCTTAGCCAGTCGCTCGGCATAGATGGTAGGCGGGGACAGTGCAGGCACTTCGATAACGGCATCGCCAGCCCCGCGCGTATGGAGATTCACTTGGGCCCTATGTGCGCCCTGTGCAGAGGCATCGAGCGAAGCGCCATGATGTGCACCCAGTTGAGTCCCACTGCCAGAAAATGTGCTGCCTTCCCGTACTTCGGTAATAGGAACAATAATGGCTTCCGAAGATTGCCCGGAATAGGGCTCCCAGTCGGAGTATCGGCGGTAAGTGACACGCTCAGGCCCACAATTCTGACCATTACTGCACTCCATTCTTGTGTAAGTTGAGCTCTCCCGACTTGTGCCTGTCTCATCAAATGTACGCTGCCCTACCGCTTCAATATTACTGAGATTGTTCAGGTCACCGTGTACCATCCCCCCTGCGACAATCCGACTTTTGTCGTTAACCAAATCTCCACCTGTGAGATGGAGATTCCCACCTGCCAATAGCTGCCCCGGCTGAGAGCGAACTACTTGGCTATCGTATTGAGAACGCTCTATGTTGTATTCTGTCCATCTTGAGAAAGCTACCCCCGACTCATTATGACGATAACCACTATAGCCACCGCTTAAACTTACCAATGTGAAATCGTCCACCGGCGCCTTCTCATCCCAGCCAACAGGTTGGATGTATTTTCCCTCCGGCAAATCGGCCACCCGGATCAACTCGGTTTCGAAATGCTCATTGATATTGTCGAGCCGAGCCGTCGAGAGATTCAGATTGCCAAGCGCCTCAATGGTCGCGCTGGCATTCTCCACCCGGTCGGCCTGCCCTCTAGCCTTATCGCGGGCATTCAATGAACCGCCAATAGCCATGTCGCCAGCGCTAAAGATCAGTGCATCATCGCGGTTGATAAGGCGATCAATCCCCAGATCCAGGCGCTCGCGGGCCGCCATTACCGCCGCTTTGCCCTGTTCATTATCATTGGTAAGAGTATCCGCCTCGATTGCCAAACGGTCGCCGTAGACCCGCCCAGTCCCGAGATTATCAAGCACATCCGCTGCGATATGGGTATCGATGCCGTCGATCAGCCCCCGATTGGTCAGATGCGCAGTATCGATATAGGTTGTGTTGCCGGAGAGTTCGCCTGAGGCGGCATTGCTCAGACGCGTGGCCTCGATGGAGAGCGCATCACCGGCTCTCAGCTTGCCCCGGTTGTTGACCGTTCCAGAGGAAGCAAGTTGGAGATCGCCTGCCGCCATCAGTTCGCCTCCCTCGGAGAGGGTATAATCACTGGCCAGACGCAAGGCCAAATCGCCTAGCGACAGCATGCGTCCATCGTCGGCCAAACGGACCGTCGTCAGGTCGAGGGCTCGGTCTGCAACCAGGGTGCCATCGCCGTTGTCGATATCACTGGCCTTTATAACCAGCGTATCGAGCGACGAGATCAAGCCGTTGCGGTTGTTCACGCCATTCTCTATCTGGAGGTCGGCCAACGTATCGGTGCGAATGGCACCCTGGCGGTTATCAAGTTCATCGGCCTTCAAGTGAATCGAGTGCGCTTCGATTCCCTTACCGTTGCCCTGGGTATGTTGATTAATTACCTGCTTTGCACTCACCTCCAGCATCTGACCGGCAAGAATCAAGCCGCTCTGGTTGCCCAGTGTCGTATCGAGGTCGAGGTTCATGTCACCCTGGGCCTGGAGCTGGCCGCCGCCGTTGTCGAGACTGGCGGCTGTCGCCTTCATGTCGGCTTCGCTCAGCAGTGCGCCGCCGTTGCGGTTGATAATAGTATCGGCCTGAAGATCGAGGCGTGTGCCAGCACCTATCATTCCCGACGTATTGTCTAGACTGCCCACGGCCAGCGACACATTGTCCTCACCAAGGATTGCGCCCGCCCCGGTATTGAGCAGCGCTTGGCCATGAGTATCGAGAGATAGATCACTACCGGACTGGAGCGTGCCTCCCTTATTGTCGAGCACCCCGCTGGTCAGCTCGAGCGCTTCTCGGGCGGCGATCAAGCCACCACGGTTGTTTAGTCGCCGCCCCTGGGTATTGATATCGCCCCAGGTGGCAACGATCTCACCGTCACGATTATCGAGTTGTCCACCTGCGTCAAAGGCCAAGCGTTCGCCGGTTAGAATCTCACCTTGCCGGTTGTCAAGTTCCCCACTAACCAGGCTTAAGTCTCTAGCCGCCTGCAGCATTCCTGAAAGATTGACGAGATCACCAGCTTTTATAGAGAGATCGGCGTGACTAAGGATTTTTCCCTCGCGATTATCAAGCGTTTCGCGAGTCGCCAACAATAACTCGGCATTATCGCCATGCTGCGACATCTCCCCCTGGTAGTGACTAAGTCGCTCGGCGTGAACGGCTATTTGCCTGGCGCTGGTGATGGCGCCATCAAGGTCGAGGCTATCTGCTGTCATTGTTAGTTTGCCCTGGCTAGCAATCAAGCCGTCGCTACCGTCTATACGAGTAGCGTCGATCCGCGCTTCACCGTCACCAGCATGCACAATCTCGCCATTTTGGTTGCCCAACGTGCTAGCAATATCCAGAGATAGGTCGCCAGTGGTTTCCACTCGGCCAAGGGTATTGTCGAGTGCCCCTGCCTCCACCTGCAGTTGCCCGTTAATAGCACCTAACGTTCCCCAGCGATTGTCCAGTGATGCTGCGCGTAGTGCGACACCTTGCTCGCCGACTAGGTCGCCCTCACGGTTGTCTATGCTGCTGGCAGTGATATCGAGTCTGGCATTGCTGGCAAATCGCCCAGAAGCATTATCAAAAGTGTCAAACCTTAACTCCAGAGACTGCTCGCCAAACTGTAAGATATCGCCACCGATATTAGACAGGCTGCCAACATCGAGATTGAGCGTCTCGGCGACGACACTTGCGTTGTCGGTACGCAGCGTACCAGAGGTTTTCGCGCTGAACTCCGCTTCTGCGGTGAGGCTAGCAGCACTCGCATCGATACCCTCTCGACCCGCTATGATGTCGATATCGCTTGCCTGGGTATGGCTTTCACGCAGTGCCACGGTCTCCGCCTGGGCGTAGAACCCGCCGGCAGCGATGTGTCGTCCGCTGCCGTCAATGCCCTGACCCGCTGACATAGTGAGATCGCCAGTGGTCTCCAAGCTCCCGTCATCGCGCACGCCGGCGGCGATCAGCGAGCCGCTGTCGCTGGTCAGGTCAGCAGCCGATAGCTGGATATCGTGTTTGGCGATGATCGTGCCACTGTCGCGATTGGCCAGCTCGCCATCACTGGTCACGACGATTTCGTCGCCAGCACGCAGTGAGCCGTGGTTGGCGATATCATCGCGGCTCGTCAACTGCATATCGCCCTGGGCAGCAATCTGCCCGCGGTTGGTAATGCGTCCATCCGCTTCCACAACAAGTTCGCCAGCGACCATGTCACCGGCATGATTCACACCGACACCGCGCTCGGTGGCCATGAGATGGATCTTGCCGGCGTACATGCCTCCCAGATGGGCAACGTCGATGCCCACGCTGGGGGACTTACCGTGACCATTGATGGTATTGATCGTTTGGCGGTCGGCACTGATCCGGTTGGCGCCGGCGACGACGTCAAGCTCTTCAGCCCACACTCCGGCCTTAACCTCGGCGGCACGCGCCAGAATGGCAGCATAATCGGCATCGCCGGCATCGAAGCCGTCACCTTGGATACGCACCGTGCCACCTTCCACACGATAGCTATCCAGCGCGCCGTTGTTGAATTGAGGCTGCCCTGTGGTCAGGGTAATGCCCTGCGCGTTGATAAAACCGGCTCCGTCGACGTCGATACCGGCAGGGTTGGCAATGACCACCTCGGCACGCCTGCCTGCTACCTCTACGGCACCATGTAGTCGGCTCGGGTTCGAAGAGTTGACCTCATTGACGATTACCCGGGCCTCACCATTAGCGAGATTAGGGTTGCCCTGTACCCAGCCACCGATCTGAGTCGATGTCGCTGAGCGGGCGTTGTTGAGGATCGCTCCCTTGCCGTCCACGTCGAACTGGCGATAGGTGTTTCGTGATACGCCCTTGCTATTCGGGGAGGTGATGTTGGCCTGTGGCGTACCATTGGCACTATTCACGACATGAGGGCGTTGGCTACCAGGGGCACTACGGTCGGGGGCGATCTGGGCATGTACCGGTAACGACACCAAACCTATCGACAGTAGAATGCTCCAAGTCAGCGGCCTGAGGATTCCAAGTTCGAAGCAACGCCGGGTATCAAGACGCCGCAAGCGACGGCGAGGTGTTACTTTACTGCCGTGGCGTTCTGCGGTTGCAGCTTCCGAGACGACGACCAAACGGCCCTTGGCTTTATTGAAGACAAGGCGATAGTAGTGCTTGTTCATGGTGGCAATTCCCTGCGTACGTTTTTTGTTCCATCAAAAAGCCAGGTTCAAACTAAAACCAATGTCGTGGCTATCGGTGCCTAAGCCTGCTGGCTTGTGGATCGGCGTAGCGACAAAAACGTCATAATTGACGAAGCGCAGCAGGTTACCGCGCATCCCTAATGCCACGCCGCCCAATGCTTTGCCGAGTAGCCAATCGCTGCTCTGGCCGCCCACACGGCCATAGTCGAGCCCAACATAGAGCGCCTGGCTACTTTCACCCAAAGGCATCTCGATTTCGTTGCGGGTAAGCCAGCCACGGTCAGCGGAGAGCCCCGCATCGTCAAAGCCACGCACGGTATAGCGACTTCCAATTGAGAAGCGCTCCAGCGGCGCCAACGGGGTAAGATTGCGCTGCAGATGCCATTGCCCGAGATAGCGCAACGGCTGATCGTCTATTGCAAACGGCACGTTGAGTTCGGCATGGGCGGTTAGAATCTTGAAGCGTGAGGTTCCTTCGCCAAATTCTTCTCCCGGTGCTGGAAGTGCGCCGAATGCGCCAGTGCCTCGCTGATAGAACAGTCCCGCATCAAGCGTGGCGCGTCCCAGAAACTCGCGGTGCTCGACCCCGGCTTCCCAGCCCCCCACTCGGCGGCGCTGCACTTGTATTTCCTCGCCATCAATATGGGTGCTCGAGCGATTCTGAAAGCCGCTGAGTGATGCGGTAGTCTTACGGGTAGCACCACGATGAAGCACTCGAGAAAGGGTGGCCTTGATGTTGTGACTCGCGCCCTCGTAAACGATATCTTCGAAGGCGCCAGCAACGGTCTGGTGGTAGTCGTAGTCACTATATGTCGCACCCAAGCTCCAGTACCCCCAAGGCACGGAATAGTGCACGGTGCGGCTACGGTTGCCACGTGCGCCAGCATCGCCACCGCCCAGGTCCTTTCCCAGATGGACATAGAACAGATCGTTGATGCCTAGCAAGTTATCGTAGGCCACGTTCACACCGCTCAGGTATCGCCCTGTAGCATCGCTGCCACTGTCATCAACCGACCAGGAGGAACGCAACGCCCTCCCCTGGCGATAGTCGACGACCAGGTCACTGTCGCTGGGCGTATCGCCCGGTGCGATCTGAATATCGACATCTGCAGATGGTAGGCGTTGAAAGTTCTCCAGCGCCTGCTCGATATCGCGCAGATTGAGGATATCGCCAGGCCTAGCGGGCACAGCATTTCGTAGAGAGGTATGTGAACGCTCGGTATCGGAGGTGCGGAGACTAGCGATACGTCCGGGCAAGAGAGTGATGGTTAGGGTTCCATCGCTAAGATCCTGGGGCTCTACGAGTACGCGACTGGTAACGTAGCCACGCTCGATCAATGCGTTCTGAGCACGCTCGAGCAACACATTGATACCCTGGGTCCCAAGGCAGCGTCCGATAGGCGTATCTTGCGCATCGCTATCAGCTATCGCGGCTTCAAGCCATCCGAAACGCTGCAATTCCTCTCCTTGCCATTCCAGCGTCTGAATCAAGAAACATGGTGACTCTTCGCTGGGAAAGCGGCTCACTGTTTCCTGCGGCGCTGGCAATCGTACATCGGGTTGCGTTTCCAGACGCTCCTGTAAAGCGCGTTCACGCTCTTGCTGAAGCCGAAACGACGTATCAGAAGGGATATTTTGCGCCTGCACTGGCATACACCAAACTGATGCCAGAAAAATTGCAGTAAATACGCGCCCATTAAGCAAAAGTATCGGGCCATTAAACTTAGAAAAGACTTTCTTCGCTAAGCCAGAAACGGAGAGAATGTGTAGCCAATTCACCGTCTGCATCCTTGCATGAACTTGAACACTGATACATGTCGGCAGATGAAAATTAAACTTTAGAAAAATCTTTAGTTGCAGGTCCCCAAAGAGCCAGTGGAGCTATCAACGTTATTCTTTACTGGACACTGCTGCTAGAGAGCCCAAACAATGGTGGCACAGAACAAGCCGGAATTTTTTGCGCTTCAGCGGAAGGCCAACAACCTTCTTAGTTACCGTTCAGGTAATTCTCGTTAGCTACAAAAAAACGGGAGCCGCTAGGGCTCCCGGTCTTTATTAGGCTTTGTGCTCAATGATTGTCTAGAACGCCCAATCATCATCTTCAGTAGCCACTGCCTTACCAATCACGTAGGAAGACCCCGAGCCGGAGAAGAAGTCGTGGTTTTCGTCGGCGTTGGGCGATAGCGCCGCCATGATCGTCGGGTCGACATCCGTTTCGCTGCTGGGGAAGAGCGGTTCGAAGCCTAGGTTCATCAGCGCCTTGTTGGCGTTGTAGTGAAGGAATTTTTTGACGTCTTCGGTCAGCCCTACTTCGTCGTAGAGCGACTGGGTGTAGCGGACTTCGTTGTCGTAAAGCTCGAGCAGCAGCTCGTAGGCGTAGTCCTTGACTTCCTGCTGGCGCTCCGGGGATGCCTCGGCCAGGTCCTGCTGGAACTTGTAGCCGATGTAATAGCCGTGCACCGCTTCGTCGCGGATGATCAGGCGAATCAGGTCCGCCGTGTTGGTCAGTTTGGCGTGACTGGACCAGTACATCGGCAGGTAGAAGCCCGAGTAGAACAGAAACGACTCCAGGAAGACGCTGGCGACCTTGCGCATCAGCGGGTCGTCGGACCGGTAGCGCCCCAGGATCAGCTCGGATTTGGCCTGCAGGGTCGGGTTTTCTTCACTCCAGCGAAAAGCGTCATCCACATCGCGAGTGGTGCACAGCGTCGAGAAAATTGAGCTGTACGAGCGCGCGTGGACCGACTCCATAAAGGCGATATTGGTGTAGACCGCCTCTTCATGGGGCGTGCGCGCGTCTTCCATCAGCACCGGGGCGCCGACGCTGCTCTGGATGGTATCCAGTAGCGTCAAGCCAGTGAACACGCGGATGGTCAGCTGTTTTTCTTTATCCGTCAGCGTGTTCCACGACTGGATATCGTTCGACAGCGGGACTTTTTCCGGCAGCCAGAAGTTGCTGGTCAGGCGGTTCCACACTTCAAGATCTTTATCGTCCTGAAGGCGGTTCCAGTTAATCGCGTCCACGCGCGATAAGCGTTGCATGCTGGTCATATCATCACTCTCTTCGAAGTCGTTATACGTTTACAGCGTGCAGGAAACGCAGCCTTCCACCTCGGTGCCTTCCAGCGCGCTCTGGCGCAGGCGGATGTAATAAAGGGTCTTGATCCCCTTCCGCCAGGCGTAAATCTGCGCCTTGTTGATATCACGCGTCGTCGCGGTATCCGGGAAGAACAGCGTCAGCGAAAGCCCCTGGTCGACGTGCTTGGAGGCTTCGGCATAGGTATCAATGATTTTCTCAGGGCCGATTTCGTAGGCGTCCTGAAAGTAATCGAAGTTGGCTTCATTGAGGAACGGCGCCGGGTAGTAAACCCGTCCCAGCTTGCCTTCCTTGCGAATCTCGATCTTAGCCGCGACTGGGTGAATGCTCGACGTTGAATGGTTGATATAGGAAATAGAGCCCGTCGGCGGCACGGCCTGCAGGTTACGGTTATACAACCCGTGTGCCATGACGCTTTCCTTGAGTGCCTGCCAGTCCTGCTGAGTAGGCAAGGCAATCCCGCTACGCTCAAACAGCTGACGGACTTTTTCGGTCCGCGGCTCCCAGGCCTGGTCGGTGTACTGATCGAAGAAAACACCGGAGGCGTAAGTGGAGTCGGCAAAGCCCGCAAAGGTATCGCCCTGCTCGATCGCCAGCCGGTTTGACGCCCGCAGCGCGTGGTAGGCCACGCAATAGAAGTACAGGTTGGTAAAGTCCAGACCTTCGTCGGAGCCGTAATAGATATGCTCGCGGGCCAGGAAACCATGCAGGTTCATCTGGCCAAGGCCAATCGCCCGGGACTTGGCATTGCCCTCGGCAATCGACGGTACGCTGCTCAGGTTGCTCATTTCCGACACGGCCGTCAGCCCGCGAATAGCCACCTCGACGCTGGTGCCGATATCGCCGGAGTCCATCACCTTGGCGATGTTCATCGACCCCAGGTTGCAGGAGATATCCTGACCGATATGCCGGTAGCCGAGGTCTTCGTCGTAATCCGTCGGCGTGTTCACCTGGAGAATCTCGGAGCACAGGTTGCTCATATTGATACGCCCGGCGATGGGGTTGGCGCGGTTCACCGTGTCTTCGAACATGATGTACGGATAGCCGGACTCGAACTGCAGCTCGGCCAGGGTCTGGAAGAAGGCGCGCGCGTTGATCTTCTGCTTGCGAATGCGCGCATCCGCCACCATCTCATGGTACTTCTCGGTCACGCTGATATCACCAAACGGCACGCCGTACACCCGCTCGACGTCATAGGGCGAGAACAGGTACATGTCCTCGTTGCGCTTGGCCAGCTCAAAGGTGATATCGGGAATCGTCACCCCGAGCGAGAGCGTCTTGATACGGATTTTCTCGTCGGCGTTTTCGCGCTTGGTGTCGAGGAAACGCAGGATATCCGGGTGGTGGGCGTTCAGGTAAACGGCGCCGGCCCCCTGACGCGCCCCCAGCTGATTGGCGTAGGAAAATGCATCCTCGAGCAGCTTCATGATCGGGATAATGCCCGACGACTGGTTCTCGATGCGCTTGATCGGGGCGCCTGACTCGCGAATATTGCTGAGCAGAAAGGCAACGCCGCCGCCACGCTTGGACAGCTGTAGCGCGGAGTTGATCGAGCGGCCAATCGACTCCATGTTGTCTTCGATGCGCAGCAAGAAGCAGGATACCAGCTCGCCGCGCTGCTGTTTGCCACAGTTCAGAAAGGTCGGCGTTGCCGGCTGGAAACGACCGCTGATGATTTCATCGACCAGCGACTTGGCAAGCGTCTCGTTACCCCGTGCCAACGAAAGCGCGACCATGCAGACACGGTCTTCGTAGCGCTCCAGGTAACGCTTGCCATCAAAGGTCTTCAGCGTGTAGCTGGTGTAGTACTTGAAGGCACCCAGAAAACTCGGAAACCGGAACTTGTACGCATACGCCTGTTCGAACAGCGCCTTCACGAAGGCAGCGTCATACTGCTCAAGCGTCTGTGCCTCGTAGTACTGCTCCTCGACCAGGTAATCGAGCTTCTCTTCGAGCGAGTGGAAAAACACCGTGTTCTGGTTAACGTGCTGCAGGAAGTACTGACGCGCGGCTTCGCGGTCTTTATCCAGCTGCAGCTCACCGTTGGCACCGTAAAGGTTCAGCATGGCGTTCAGCGCATGGTAATCCATCGTGCGCCCATCGCTTGTCGCCGCAGGCCGTTTCGTTTCAGCTACGTCTTTCGAGGCTAAGGTTGTCGTTTCCAAAACTCTTCTACTCCTTCGCGGACCTTGGCGACATCTTCATCAGTGCCAAACAGTTCGAATCGATAAAGCAAAGGCACGTGGCATTTTTCCGCAATAATGCGGCCCGCCAAACCGTACGCATCGCCAAAATTGGTGTTACCCGCTGCAATCACCCCGCGTATCAGGTGGCGATTGTGCTCGTCATTAAGAAACCGGATCACCTGGCCTGGCACGGCCCCTTTTGCCTGACCGCCCCCGTAGGTGGGGGTGACCAGAATGTAGGGGCGGTCAACCTGCAGTAAGGGCTCGTCGCGATTGAGCGGCAACCGCTGGGCGGCCAAGCCTACTTTTTCAATAAACCGGTGGGTATTGCCTGACTTGGTGGAAAAGTACACCAAATTGCCGACCATGGAGGTTGCGGGTCCATTCGTCAGCATGATTGGTTTACGCCAGGGCTTGAATGCGATCTGGACGGAAACCCGACCAGTGATCCTCACCAGCGACGACCACAGGTAGCTGACGGTAACCCAACGCTTCCACCTCTTGCTGAGCGCCTGATTCAGCCGTGATATCGATCACGGTGTATTCAATCCCCTGCTTGTCCAGCGCACGATAGGTAGCGGTGCATTGCACACAGGCAGGCTTGCTATAAATCTGAATTTCCATGGCTAATCCCCTTTTCATAGCGGCGTTTTTCGGGTAGGGCACATCTTGTGCCTGCCCTCTCTAGAAGATACAACGCATACTATATATAGCCCAATAGAAAATCAATTCAAGCATATGTGGTATTTTTCATCCACAGGATATTGACAGCTAACACCCAACTCTATTCAGCGCGGGGGCACCTCCCATAAAAAAACCGCCCACTCGAAAGTGGGCGGTTTTTGGCTGACAGACGCCATGAATTGGCGTCATACCTTACGCGCCAGGGCGTTAGGCGATGGCCGCTTGGTAACGACGCTCAACGTCTTCCCAGTTGACGACGTTAAAGAAAGCGGACACGTAGTCGGGACGCTTGTTCTGGTACTTGAGGTAGTACGCATGTTCCCAGACGTCCAGGCCCAGCACCGGCGTGTTGCCGTGCATCAGCGGGCTGTCCTGGTTCAGGGTGTTTTCCACGACCAGTTTCTTTTCCGGCGTCACGGAGAGCCAGGCCCAGCCGCTACCAAAACGGCCCAGCGCGGCTTTCTTGAAGGCATCCTGAAAGGATTCGAGGCCACCCAGTTCAGCGTCAATCGCCTTGGCAACGCCACCTTGTGGCTGGCCGCCGCCGTTGGGCGACATCATTTGCCAGAACATGGAGTGGTTGGCATGGCCGCCACCGTTGTTGATGACTGGCTGGCGCTTGTCTTCCGGAACACGGTCCAGATTGGACACCAGCTCTTCAACCGGTACGTCTTCGAGACCTGTGCCTTCCAGCGCGGCATTGAGGTTGGTGACGTAGGTATTGTGGTGACGAGAGTGGTGAATTTCCATGGTCATCGCATCGATGTGCGGCTCGAGCGCATCGTACGCGTAGGGTAACTCTGGAAGTGTATGTGCCATATTGATCATCTCCTTGAGTGGCTTTCGTTGCGTTCGGCAATTCTCGGTCTCAATGAACTAGGTGTGGTCACCTCTTCGCTTTTTCAACCACCGAGTGGGTTGATTTCGATTTTTGCCCCAGTATTTTAGTCAACTACTGACAGTTTACCTAATCCCGCTCGCATAAAAAAAGCCGACTTCGTTAGAAGCCGGCTTTTAAACGCTATCATTTCAGCCGTTTACAACTTGCTCTCGAGTTCCGGCAGGATCTCGAACAGATCGCCCACCAAACCGTAGTCGGCGACCTGGAAGATCGGTGCTTCGTCGTCCTTGTTGATGGCGACGATCACCTTGGAGTCCTTCATGCCGGCCAGGTGCTGAATGGCGCCGGAAATACCCACGGCGATATAAAGCTCGGGCGCCACGATCTTGCCGGTCTGGCCGACCTGCATATCGTTGGGCACGAAGCCTGCGTCTACCGCTGCGCGGGAAGCACCGATGGCCGCACCCAGCTTGTCGGCAATGCCGTCGAGCAGCTTGAAGTTTTCGCCGTTGCCCATACCGCGGCCGCCGGAAATCACCACCTTGGCACCGCCCAGCTCCGGACGATCCGACTGGGCCAGCTCTTCTTTGACGAAGCTGGACTGGCTGTTTTCAACCACCACGTCGACGGCTTCAACGGGTGCGCTCCCGCCTTCGCCGACCGCATCGAAGCCGGTGGTACGTACAGTGATCACCTTCAGCGCATCGTCGCTTTTCACCGTAGCCACGGCGTTACCGGCATAGATCGGACGCTTGAAGGTATCGGCGCTATCCACGGCCAGCACGTCAGAAAGCTGGCTGACGTCTTTCAGGGCCGCAAGACGCGGCAGTACGTTCTTGCCGGTGGTGGAGGCACTGGCCAGCACGTGTGTGTAATCATCGGCCAGCTCGACCAGCAGCGCGCTCAGCGGCTCGGCTAGCTGGTGGGCGTACACGGCATTATCCGCCACGCGCACCTTCGTCACGCCGTCAAGCTTGGCGGCAGCCTCGGCCGCGGCTTGCACACCTTCCCCGGCAACCAGCACATCGATGTCGCCGCCGATCGCTTTAGCAGCCGCCACCACATGGGCCGTGGCGCCGGCCAATTGGCCGTCGTGTAAATCAGCAAGTACCAGAATGCTCATGGCATCAACTCCTTTCAAAGCGCTTGTAGCCAAGTACCTGTCTTAAAGAACTTTGGCTTCGTTTTTCAGTTTGTCGATCAGCTCGTCGACCGAGGCGACCTTGACGCCGCCCTTGCGCTCGGCGGGCGACTCTACTTTGAGCAGACTGACCTTGGAGGCGACCTCGACGCCGTAATCGGCGGGGGTCTTGACGTCCATCGGCTTCTTTTTGGCCTTCATGATATCCGGCAGCTTGGCGTAGCGCGGCTCGTTGAGGCGTAGGTCGGTGGTGACAATCGCCGGCAGCGTCAACGCAACGGTTTGCAGACCGCCGTCGATTTCCCGGGTCACATGGACCTTGTCGCCGTCTACCACGACTTCAGACGCAAACGTGCCCTGGGGCAGGTTGGTCAAGGCGGCGAGCATCTGACCGGTCTGGTTGTTGTCGGTGTCGATGGCCTGCTTGCCAAGGATGACCATGCCCGGCTGCTCTTCATCGACTACCTTGGCAAGCAGCTTGGCCACGGCCAGCGATTCGGCCCGCTCGTCGGTTTCAATATGAATAGCGCGGTCAGCACCCAGTGCCAGCGCGGTGCGCAACTGCTCCTGGGCGGCCTTGGGGCCTACGGTAACCGCCACGATTTCCGTCGCCACACCCTTTTCTTTAAGGCGAACCGCTTCTTCCACGGCAATTTCGCAGAACGGGTTCATGGCCATTTTGACGTTGGTGAGATCGACATCCGAATGATCCGCTTTGACACGAATTTTGACGTTGTAGTCGATGACGCGTTTGACCGCGACAAGTACTTTCATAGGTTCCTCGCTTGGCTGGTGATGAAGCCGTTAAACCGGAATGGGCACCCATTCTGGCAGGCACCCTGAATAAGTGGTTGGTATCACGTTGCGGCCTTCCGGAAGGCGGGCCGCCAACATTCATTCAAGCGTTTGATAGGCGTGCAAATGAAAAAACCTTGTTAATTTGCCACAGCCGACCCGCCTGCAACAATAGCGGTGATGGAGGCCTTGGTCGAATGTCCGGGCACCGTTATAGGCGCCTTGCCCCGTGACAGCGGGCGAAATTGCCATTTGGCATCGTAGACGTGACCTGACACAGGTATTATGCCTATTATGAGGAATAACCAGAAGCAAACGACCGTTTAAAATTAAGGCCGTGTTTTTATAAGGCACAGCACTTATGAGAATAAGGAGACAACCAGGTGGATAACGTTGAACGCGATGTGATGGACTTTGACGTGGTCATCGTCGGCGCAGGCCCATCGGGACTGGCCTCGGCCTGCCGTTTGATGCAGCAGGCCAATGCCGCAGAACACGAGCTGACCGTCTGCGTGGTTGAAAAAGGCTCGGAAGTCGGCGCGCATATTCTCTCCGGCGCGGTCTTCGAACCCCGCGCGCTCAATGAGCTGTTCCCAGACTGGCAGGAACGCGGCGCGCCGCTCAACACCCCCGCTATCCGCGACGATGTCTATCTGCTGAAAGATGCCGACAAGGCGCAGAAGCTACCCAACGCCCTGGTGCCCAAGAGCATGCACAACACCGGCGGCGACCTGACCCGCTACGTGATCAGCGCGGGCAACCTCTGCCGCTGGCTGGCCGAACAGGCGGAAGCGCTGGGCGTCGAGATCTTCCCCGGCTTTGCAGCCCAGGAAGCCATCGTTGAAGACGGCGCCGTGCGCGGCATCCTGATCGGCGACATGGGCGTGGCCGCAGACGGTTCACCCAAAGACGGCCACATGCCGGGCATGGAGCTGCGCGCCAAGTACACGCTGTTTGCCGAAGGCGCCCGTGGCCACATCGGCAAGCGTTTGATCGAGGAGTTCTCGCTCGACGCCGGTCGCGACCCGCAACACTACGGCATCGGCTTAAAAGAGCTGTGGGATGTGCCCGCCGACAAGCACGAACCCGGCGTTGTTGTGCACGGTTCCGGCTGGCCGCTGGACAAAAACACCCACGGCGGCTGGTTTCTGTACCACGCTGAAAATCAGCAGGTAGTGGTCGGGTTGATCATGGACCTCAGCTACCAGAACCCATGGCTTTCGCCGTTCGACGAGTTCCAGCGCATGAAGCATCATCCGGTGCTCAGCCAGTATCTCGAAGGCGGCAAGCGCGTCGCCTACGGAGCGCGGGCGCTCACCAAAGGCGGTTTCAACTGCCTGCCGAAAATGACCTTCCCGGGTGGTCTGCTGATTGGCTGTGACGCCGGCACGCTCAACTTTGCCAAGATCAAAGGCCTGCATACGGCCATGAAGTCGGGCATGGTGGCCGCCGAGAGCGTTTTCGAGGCCCTCAAAGACGGCGACGAAGGCGCTCAGGAGCTCGCCAGCTTCACCGCCAAATGGGAAGCCAGCTGGGCCTATCAAGAGCTGAAAGAAAGCGCCAGCTTCGGTCCGGCCATCCACAAATACGGCACAGTCGGCGGCGGCGCATACAACTTTGCCAACCAGTTGCTGGGTAACAAGCTGCCCAACGTGCACGACACGACCACCGACCACGGGGCTCTCAAACCCGCCGACGAGTGCGAGAAGATCGACTACCCCAAGCCTGATGGCAAGCTATCGTTTGACAAGTCGTCTTCGGTGTATCTGTCCAACACCAACCACGAGGAAGATCAGCCCTGCCACCTGCGCCTGGATGATCCCGATCTGCCGATTCGCCACAATCTGCCCAAATACGCAGAGCCCGCTCAGCGCTATTGTCCGGCGGGGGTGTATGAAGTAGTCGAGGACGAAAAGGGTGAGCCGCGCTTTCAGATCAACTTCCAGAACTGCGTTCACTGCAAGACCTGCGACATCAAAGACCCTGCCCAGAACATTACCTGGGTAGCACCGGAAGGCGGCGGCGGGCCCAACTACCCGAACATGTAGCGCACGGCGTCAGGCAAATTTGTCCGCAGTCCGATACCCCCGCGTCAGCCTACTGGCGCGGGGGTATCGTGTTTCGCTCAGGCCAATCGTTCGATGGGCGCACGACTGGCAATCAGCCGTCGACGGCCCGCCTGGTCAAAGCGCACGTCGATGACCGGATCGCTGGGGTTGCCTTCCACCGTCGCCACTTCGCCCTCACCAAACACGGCATGATGCAGTCGCTGGCCCGGGTAGAACGCACTCCCGGCATACGTCGCCTTAGGCTCCTGGACATCAGGGGCTGATAGCACGATATCGTCGCGCCCCAGTTGGGTCAGATAGCGCCGCACCAGCGCCGGGGCGGTTACCGACACCGTGGCTGATGGAGCGTCTTGGTTCAGAGACGCGGCCACCTGCATGCTGTCCTGCCAGGCGCTTTCGGCAATGAAGCGGCTGGGCCGATGCGAGCCGCCGTCGTGCAGTACCAGCAGTTGCTCTTTCGAGCGCGTGATGGCCACGTAGAACAGCCGCCGCTCCTCTTCGAGACGGTCGTCAGTGAGCGGGTTATCGCGGCTGTAATAAGGAAAATCCTCCTCGTTGACCCCGGCAACGGCGACAAACGGCCATTCCAGGCCTTTTGCCCCGTGGACGGTGCTGATCAGCACCCCCGCCGCCTGGTTTTCCACGGGACGTTCGAGCAGTTCGATGAACGCATCAGGATCTTCGACGCTTTGCGCCTGCTCGATCAAAACGTCCAGCAGGCGGACGTCCTCTTCGCCTTTATCACGCCGCGCGGCGGCGCGCTTCAGGGTTTTCTCGGCCTCGATGGTGTCGACCACGTGCTGCAGCAGCTTGGCGGGTGGCCAGGCGCTCAGCTGTGGCAACTCGCACAGCAAGGCCCAGCGTTTTTTCAGCGTACGGCGCTGGATAGGTTTTAAATCGCTGATCACCGGGTCGTGATTTTCCGGCCACGCTTGGCGGCTGGCGAGATGCTGAGCCAGCCGCTGCAGGCGCTCGCGAGCCACGAAAGGCGTCGGCTGAGCCAGCAACAGGGTCAACTGCTCGGGGTCCTGCAGCAATGCCGGGCGGCGGGAGAGCTTCAGATACCCCGCCAACGCCTGCACCAGCGGCAGGCGGAAGACAAAGCGGTCTTCCCGCGCTAGCCGAAACGGAATGCCCGCCTGCAACAGCGCCAGCTGGAACGGCACCGAAAGCGCCCAGCTGCGCACCAACAGGCTGACGTCGCTTAGCGCCCGGCCCTGGGCCTGCCAGTCGATGATCGCGTCCAGCAGATGTCGCCCGCCCTGGCCCACCGCCAGGCGCGTGTCCGGGTTGTCCGCCGCCGCCAGACACAGCTGGTCGGGCCGGCGCTGATTGGCCGCGATGGCATGGTTGGCCGCCAGCGCCAGGGCGTGGCCATGGCGAAAGGTGGTCGAGAGAGGATAATTGGTGGCCTCGCCGAAGGTGGCGGTAAAGTTCTCCAGCATGGTATCCGGCCGTGCGCCGCGCCACTCGTAGATGCATTGGTTGGCATCGCCGACCGCCATGACCGACGCACGGCGACCGGCCAGCACCGCCAGCAGACGCTGTTGGGCCGCATTGATGTCCTGATACTCGTCGATGATCACATGATCCAGAAAGCCTTCCACGCGACGGCGCAAGTCGCTGTCGGCTTCCAGAGCCAGCAACGGTCGATAAAGCAGATCGGCGTAGGTCATGACACCTTCATATTGAAGCAGGCGCTCGGCTTCGTGGAAGGCGGCGGGAAAATAGTCGGTGTCAGGGTCGTAATTGAGGCGCTGGTAAAGCGCTTCAGGGGCCAGCATTTCAGCTTTGACCAGACCACAAAAGTGCGCCAGCGCCTCGAGCCGGTCACCCTCCAGCGCGGTATCGCGCCGCTCCACGGCGTCGCTGAGCACGTTGAGGCTGGCCTGGCGCAGCAGGCGCTCCAGCTGCCACTCCGCGGACAGCAGCCGCCGCGACTCCAGAATCCCCCAGCGGCACAGGCTTTGCGTCAGCCGGTGCCCCAGGGAATGAAAGGTGCGCACGTCGGGCAGCGCCTGGCCCGCCGGGGCCATGGACGCCAGCCGGCGCTGGAAATCATCCTTGGCGGAGCGGTTGAACATCAACACCAGGATGCGCTTGGGGGCCACACCGCTTGCGAGCAGATGCAGGACGCGGGCGGCCATGGTCGTGGTTTTACCGGCGCCGGCCACGGCAGCCACGCGGGCGTGGCCCTGGGCGTGGTGAATCACGGCCTGCTGTTCAGCGGTGAGCTTCACGGCGCCTCGCTGGGCGTCGGCCCATCCAGTTCGTGTGCGTCGAAATAGCCAAGGGGAAACCAGTGGCCCGCGCTGTAAACACTCAGCGCCTGACGACCGATTCCTGCATCGCGTAATTCGGCGACGTCAGCAAGCTGATAGTAGACGTGGCGATGCAAGCGGGCCGCCAGGCCGAAACGCACGGCGATTTCCGGTACCCACTCGCCCTGGGGTGTCTCGCTTACGCTTAGCGGATGGTCGGTGTCGAGCCGTACCACGTCATCGAACTGGGTGGTCAGCCACCAGGCGTCGTCGCGAAAATCGGCTTCCACGGCGACCAGGGGTCGATCCTCTACCTGGATGCGCCAACGCTCCACGGGCGTCACTAGGCAATAGCCGTCGGCATCCCGGCGCAGAAGCGTCGACAACAATCGGGCAACGCTTGCGCGGGCAAACGGCTGCCCTTCGTGCCACCAGCCACCCTGGGCATCGATGCGCAGGTTCATATCGCCGGACAGCTCGGGCTGCCAGTCGTCAATCGGCGGGATACTGGAGGCGCCCTGCCGATAATCCAGCAAGCGGTCTATATTCATGGTGTTACCTCGCCCTCGCCTAGCTTGTCACCAGCCCCGCGTCCGCCAGCGCCTGCTTGACCGCGTCAGGGGCCTCAGGCAAGGCGCCGCGGAACAGCTGATAGAAATTGGCGGTGGTCTGCATGGCGACCTCATCGACGCTGATATCCCGCGCCTGGGCGATACATTCAGCGACTTCGACCACCCAGGCGGGTTCATTGGATTTACCACGATGCGGCACCGGCGCCAAGTAAGGGCTGTCGGTTTCGATCAACAGCCGATCGAGGGGCAGCTGGCGTGCCAGTTGGAGCAGCGACTCTGCACTGTTGAAGGTGACGATACCCGACAATGAAATATAGAAGCCCAGCCGCACGGCTTCACGCGCCATCTCGATATCTTCGGTAAAGCAGTGAAGCACCCCGCCGACGCGCGGATCGCAGTGTTCACGCAGCAACGCAAGCGTATCCTCTTTGGCATCGCGGGTGTGCACGACTACGGGCAGTTCGAGTTCGCGGGCCGCCATTAGGTGGCGCTTAAAGCGCTCGTGCTGTACCGCCACCGGGACCCGGTCTGCATAATGATAATCGAGGCCCGTCTCGCCAATGGCCACCGCCCCATACTGCTCGGCGGCTTCCTGAATAGCGTCGACGCTGGGTTCCTCCGGGGCGTCGTGAAGCGGATGCTGGCCTGCCGAAATCACCACGTCTTCGTGCGCCCGGGCAATCTCGGCAAGCTTGGGCATATCGCCAAGCGCCACCGCGATGGCCAGAAACTGGTTGACGCCGGCGGCGCGGGCCGCGTCAAGCGTCGCGTCCAGGCTGCCATTGTGGGTGGTATCGGATAAGCGATCGAGGTGGCAATGGGAATCAACAAACATGTCGCTCTCAGGGTGGGCGTTAAAGAGTAAAAGAGGGGGCGGCTTTGTCCAACTGCCCCGCCAGCAGCGTTTCGATACGGTCGCGCACCATGTAATCCTGCGCCTTGAAATGGATGCCGATACCGGGCATGCGGCGCCCGGTGACGCCATCGGGCGACACCCAGATCACGTCGCCGCTCAGCGAAAGGCGTTCGCTTTCACCGGGCAGCGTGAGCAGTAAGTAAACCGTTTGACCCAGCTCGTAGAGGCCGCGCGTAGGAATGAACATGCCACCGCGGTCGAGGAACGGCATATAGGCGGACAGTAACGTGGGCACATCCGGCACCGTGAGCGAAAGCGCTTTTTGCGTTGCCATACCACCTCGTCAATCGATCGGGTTGCCAGAAACGTCTAGGAGCGAAGAAGCGCCGACCAGCGCACCAACCATGCCTCGAGCACAAGCTGGGGGTTGGGGTTCGCCCCGACGGCCAGCAGCCGACGCTGCTCGCGGGCATAATCCAGCAGCTTGAACCAGTCCCTTACCCGGGCGTTTTTCACCGCCTGACGGTAAAGCGGCAGTAAATCAGGGTTGCGCAGGGAGGTCGTGGTGCCGGACAGCCCCAGCCTGATCAGGTCTTCGAGCCAGGCGATACCGTACCATAAAATCGCATCGATCGCCTGGCGGTCCAGGCGCGACGCCTCGGCCACCGGCTCGCCGCCGCGCACCAACTGCTCGAAACAGTCATGCAGCTGGTGGCGGAGCGCACGCGCCTCCGGCGCCGCCAGCTCCACCGCGCTTAACGGCAGCCCACCCGACACCTGCCACCAAAAACGCGCCTCGTCTTCGTTTGCCAGTTGCTCGGTTAGCCAGCCGAGGCAATCGTCCAGCGCAACGCTTGGCAACGGCCACTGCTGGCAGCGCGAGCGAATGGTTGGCAGCACCCGCGAGGGCACATCGGCCAGCAGCACGAACAAGGTTCTGTCACCCGGCTCTTCCAGGCTTTTTAGCAACGCATTGGAAGCGGCGACGTTCATGGCTTCGGCGGGCGAGATGACGATAACGCGATAGCCGCCCTGCTGGGCCGTTTGCGAGACGAAGCGATTGACGTCGCGGATAGTATCAATGCGTATCTGGCGCTTGCCTTCTTCGGGGGCGATGCGTAGCAGATCGGGATGATAGCCGGAGGCAAGCAGCTGACAGCTGCGGCATTGACCGCAGGCCAGCTCACCTGGCGCGGCGCACAAGGTGCGCGCCACCAGCGCATCGGCCAGTGCCTGCTTACCGACGCCATGCTCACCGCTGAACAATAGGGCATGCGGCATCCGGTCGGTATCGGCAAGGCGGCGGAGCTGCGCCCAGGTGGACCGGTGCCAGGGCAACACACCGCTCAGTGCCATAGCGTTGACCGCCCGGCCAGGGTGTCGCGGATGTCCGACTGCACCGCCGCCAGCGATTGATCGGCGTTGATCAGCGCAAACCGCTCGGGGGACTGCGCCGCCCGGGCCAGATAGGCGTCACGCACGGCCTGGAAGAAAGCTGTCTGCTCCTGCTCGAAGCGGTCCCGGGTTGTATGCTGGTCGCGCAGGCGTGATTCCAGGCGATGTTTGGCAGCTCCCGGCGGCATGTCCAGCAACAGCGTCAGGTCAGGCGTCAGGCCTTTTTGCACGAAAGCTTCGAGGGCTTCGATTCGCTCGACCGGGATCCCTCGCCCCCCGCCCTGGTAGGCGTAGGTGGCGTCAGTAAAGCGATCACACACCACCCAGGCCCCGCGGTCCAGCGCAGGAATGATCTTTTCAGCCAGATGCTGGGCCCGCGCGGCGAACATCAACAACAGCTCGGCGTCGGTGTGCAGCCATTCGTCGGGCGCCGGGTCGAGCAGCAACTGGCGAATCGCTTCCGCCCGCGGGGTGCCTCCCGGCTCGCGCGTGGCGACCACCTCGATTCCCTGGGCTTCCAGCCAGGCCACCACGAACTGCATGTTGGTGGACTTACCCACGCCTTCACCGCCTTCTAACGTGATAAAGCGACCGCGCTTCGTCATCATGGCCTCTGGGTCTTGGTAACGTTATTAGTCACGATTGCGGATGTACCGGTTGACCGCATTGTTGTGCTCGCGCAGCGTGCTTGAAAACTGGTGAGAGCCGTCCCCGCGTGCGACGAAATACAGCGTGTCCCCCGGCAGTGGATTCACGGCGGCTTCCAGCGACGCCTTACCCGGCATGGCAATCGGCGTAGGCGGTAACCCGTCAATCACATAGGTATTATAGGCCGTCGCCTCGCGTAGATCGTCATAGGAGATCTTGCCTTCGTAGCGCTCCCCCATGCCATAGATAACCGTGGGATCGGTCTGCAGGCGCATGCCGCGTTCCATGCGCCGTTTGAATACACCGGCAATTTCGCGACGTTCCTCGGGCGCACCGGTTTCGCGTTCGATCAGCGAGGCCATGATCAGCGCCTCATAAGGCGAGTCGATGGTCAGATCATCCGCCCGCTCCGCCCAGGCCTCTTCGAGCATCCGCTCCATACGGTTGAGCGATTGCTGCAGGATATCAACGTCGCTCATGCCCAGGTGATAACGATAGGTATCAGGGAAGAACCAGCCTTCCGGATCCGTTCCTTCACGGCCCAGCAGGGCCATGACCTCCTCATCGCTCATGTCCGCCGTGCGTTGCTCAAGCTTCGGCGCCGCGGCCAGCAGCCCGCGCATCTGCGAGAAGGTCCACCCTTCAGGGAACGTCAGCGGGTAGGTGACGACATCGTTGCTGTCGAGTAGCGCCAGCAGGTCCCAGCCGTTCATATCGGGAGACAGCTGATACTCCCCGCTGCGCAGATCCGGCAGTTCTTCCGGCGAAAGCTTGGTCAGCAGCCGAAACGCCCAGCCATGACTAATCACGCCCTGCGCTTCCAGTTCACCGACCACACGACTAAAGCCGGCGCCCGAAGGCACTTGATAAAGCACAGGCTCTTCAATCGCCAAAGGGGCGCTGAGCGTTTGTTGCCAAACGGCATAGCCACCGGCGACACCGGCCACGCCAAGCACCACCACCACGGCCATGGCCGCCCAGATGCGTTTCACTATGAGACCTCGATATTCAATGCGTTAAGGAGCTGCAGGAAAACCTAGTAGCGGATGCGCCACTGCTTGCAAAGGATCATGTTGTAGCGGCTGCCAACGGCGCAGACAGGCACCATCGGAGGACCACAACTCACTGATGGGCCAAACGCCCTGCACGGAATTCGCCAGCCAAAGCCTGTCCACCGCCGCCAGTTCATCCAGGGCCAGCTGGGCAGGCACCACGTGCTGCGCCTCTATCAAGGCAGCACGCAGCGTACCTGCCACACCGCACTGATCCAAGTCCGGCGTCATGATCCGTCCGCCCTGCTGCCAGAACAGGTTCATGCTGGTAGCTTCCACGACCAGGTCATGGCTATCGGCCAGCAGACCTTCCCGGTAAGCCGATGTTTGCCACTCCTGGCGGGCCAGCACGTTTTCAAGACGATTAAGGTGTTTGATACCCGCCAGACGGGGTTGCCGGGCCAGGCGTAGCGAACAGACGCGCACGCTGACACCCTGGCGCCATGCCTGCGGATCGGACTGGAACGGCACACGACGGCTCATGAGCCGGGGCGCCGCGACGTCTGGAACCGCATAGCCGCGACCGCCGCTACCCCGGGTGACGATGATCTTGAGCACTTCCCACTCGCTGCCAGAGGGCGCCTGCCAAGTCGCGGCGAGCGCCGTCTCATCGGGCGGGTCTATCGCCAACCGCCGGCAGCCTTCAAAAAGCCGCTTGACGTGGTGCGCCCAAAGCATCGGCCGGCCTTGATAAAGCAGGATCGTTTCAAAAACGCCGTCACCATAGGCCAGCCCACGGTCATCAAACGGCACCCAGGGCTGACTCATCGTGACTTACACCTTTTTGAACAGCAGCGAACCGTTGGTGCCACCGAAGCCGAAAGAGTTCGACAGGGCTACCTCGATGCGCATATCACGCGCAGTGTGCGGCACATAATCAAGGCGGCAACCTTCCTGAGGATTATCCAGGTTGATCGTCGGCGGAGCCACCTGATCGCGAATGGCCAGCACGCTAAATACCGCCTCGACCGCCCCGGCCGCACCCAGCAGGTGCCCGATCATCGACTTGGTAGAGCTGACTGCCACTCGCTGCGCCGCCTGCCCCATGACGCTTTCGACGGCACGGCTTTCCGCCAGGTCGCCTGCCGCCGTCGAGGTGCCGTGGGCATTGATATAATCCACCTTGTCAGGATCAAGCTGCGCATCCTTGATGGCGTTGCTCATCGACATGGCCGCCCCGCTGCCATCTTCGGGCGGCGACGTCATGTGGTAGGCGTCGTCGCTCATGCCAAAGCCAGCCAGCTCAGCATAAATGGTCGCACCGCGCGCCTTGGCGTGCTCAAACTCTTCAAGCACCAGCACCCCCGCACCGTCCGACAGCACAAAGCCATCGCGGTCGGCGTCCCAGGGACGGCTGGCGGCCTCGGGATCGTCGTTGCGCGTCGAGAGCGCACGGGCGGCCGAGAAACCGCCCAGCCCCAGCGGCGTGGTGGCCATCTCCGCGCCGCCACATACCATGACGTCGGCGTCGCCGTAGGCAATCGTGCGCGCGCTGTAGCCGATGTTGTGGGTGCCGGTGGTGCAGGCCGTGGTAATGGCAATATTGGGGCCCTTGAAACCGTGCTGGATCGCCATGTTGCCCGAGATCATATTGATGATTGAGCCGGGTACAAAGAACGGCGAAATGCGCCTCGCGCCGCCTTTATTCAGCGCGTTGTGATTGTGCTCGATCATTGGCAGACCGCCAATGCCCGACCCGATCGCCACGCCGATACGCTCGGCGTTGTCTTCGGTGCACTCAATGCCTGCGTCCTGAATCGCCTGACCGCCCGCCGCCATCCCGTATTGGATGAACAGATCCATCTTGCGGGCATCTTTGGGATTCAGATACGGACTGATATCGAAATTTTTAACCGATCCGCCAAATTGCGTATTGAAACCGCTGGTATCGAAGTGCTCGATCGGCGCAATACCGCTTTTTCCGGCCACAATATTGGCCCACGACTCTTGGACCGTGTTTCCAACGGGGGTCACCAGGCCTAACCCAGTTACCACTACCCTTCTTCGCGCCATCAACTTTCCTCCAGGGATTCATGGTGACTCGACCCATGTGGGTCAGTAGCTGCCGTCAATGTTGTCGCTAGTATAACGGAGATTGAACGTTAAATTCAGTGTGACCGCAAAGCAAAAAAGCCGTCCCTTGGAAGGACGGCTTTTTAATGCGGGTAGACATAAAGCCACCTACCCGAGTTCGCTGCATCAACTAACCCTTACTGATGGGCGTTAACGTAGTCGATAGCTTCTTGAACCGTAGTGATCTTCTCGGCTTCTTCGTCCGGAATCTCGGTATCAAATTCTTCTTCCAGCGCCATGACGAGCTCAACCGTGTCAAGCGAGTCAGCACCCAGATCTTCAGTAAAAGAAGAGCTATTCTGGATATCTTCTTCTTTAACGTTCAGGCGCTCAGCCACTACTTTCTTTACGCGCTCTTCAATAGTACTCATCAACGTACTCCAGTCATTCACATTAGCCGTTTTGGATAACCAGCTATTTGGGAACCGCAAGCCAAAAGCTGCGGGGTAGTTTATAGACGCCCTTAAGCTGACGCAACCGCCAGACCAAAGGCCATCAACGCATATTCATGCCGCCGTTAACGTGCAGCGTCTCGCCAGTGATATATCCTGCCGCATCACTGGCCAGAAAACCAACTGCTGAGGCGATTTCTTCCGCCGATCCAAGACGCGCCAGCGGAATTTGCTTCAACAGCATCTCGTGCTGCGCTTCCGGTAATGCTTCGGTCATGTCGGTCGCAATAAAGCCCGGCGCCACCGCATTGACCGTAATAGCCCGCGAGGCCACTTCACGCGCCAACGCCCGGCTAAAGCCTTCCATGCCGGCCTTCGCCGCCGCATAGTTAGTTTGACCCAGGTTGCCCATGGTCGCCACCACCGAGCTGATCGACACGATACGCCCAAAACGCGCCTTGGTCATCCCGCGCAGACACGCCTTGCTGACCCGGTAGACCGACTTGAGATTGGTGTCCATCACCGAATCCCATTCGTCTTCTTTCATGCGCATCAGCAAGTTATCGCGGGTGATACCGGCGTTATTGACCAGGATCGTCGGCGCGCCAAAACGTTCAACGATGGTTTTCAGCACACCATCGATGCTCGCCTGATCGGTCACATCAAGGCATAAGCCTGCGCCTTCGATACCCTGCTCAGCAAAGGCGGCATCGATTTTTCCGGCGCCCGCCTCAGTCGTCGCGGTACCGACGACGATGCGCCCCTGGCGACTCAGTTCATATGCCACCGCCCGGCCAATACCTCGGCTCGCCCCCGTGACAAGGGCTACTCTACGTTCTTGGGTCATAAGGTCCTGCCTTTCGCCATGTAAACAAGCAAGGATAGCGGAAAGTTACCACTTATCATGCATTATCCGCCAACGCATCACGCGCCAGCTCAAGCGCAGCATCCAAGCTGTCGGGATCGTTCACCGCCAAGCTTTTGCTGCCACGTACAATACGTTTATTCAAGCCGGTGAGCACTTTGCCTGGCCCGCACTCGATAAACACGTTCGCCCCCTGGGCGGCCATCGCTTCTATGCAGGACGTCCAGCGCACGGGCTGGTATAGCTGTTCAATCAAGCGGGTGCGAAGCGTGTCGACGTCGGCATGGGCCTCAGCATCCACGTTCTGAATGACGGTATAGCGCGGCGGGCGCAGCTCGATGTCCTGCATGGCCGTCGCCAGACGATCCGCCGCCGGACGCATCAGGTCGCAGTGTGACGGTACGGAAACCGGCAGCGGCATCGCACGCCTGGCGCCTGCTTCCTGGCAGGCGGCAATCGCGCGCTCAACGGCAGCTTTGCCGCCTGCAATGACGACCTGCCCAGGGGCATTATAGTTGACCGCTGACACCACCTCGCCCTGCGCGGCCTGGGCACACGCCGCTTCCACGGCCTCATTATCCAGACCCAGGATGGCGGCCATACCGCCTTCACCGGCAGGCACCGCTTGCTGCATGGCCTCGCCGCGCAGACGAACCAGCTTCACGCCCTCGGCAAACCCCAGCACACCCGCGCACACCATGGCGCTGTATTCGCCCAGGCTATGGCCCGCCATCACGGTGGGGCGCGGCCCTTCAAGCTCCTGCCAGACGCGCCATATCGCCACGCTGGCGGATAGCAAGGCGGGCTGAGTGCACTCGGTAGCGTTTAGCGAGGCTTCCGGCCCCTCTTGAACGACCTTCCACAAATCGTAGCTTAACGCATCCGAAGCTTCCTCAAAGGTCGTTCCCACCACGCTGTAACGTTCGGCAAGCTCGCGCAGCATTCCAAGCTGCTGCGAGCCCTGCCCGGGGAAAATGAGGGCAAGGGGTTGAGACATGTCGTTCACCTTTGCTCTTGTAGGCATTTGCTCAGTTGAGCGATAGACGCGTTATGGGCACATCCTGCTGCTCGGCATAACCCGCTAACGTGCAGCGCAATGGCATCACCATTACGCTTTTGACTTAAATTGACGCTATCCATGCAAGGTCCAGCGCTTGGCGAGCCGCTCGGGCAAGTCGTGCTCGACCTCCTGCATGGCGCGGCGAATGGCATAGTAAAAACCTTCTGCCTGGGCACCACCGTGGCTTTTCACGACGATACCCTGCAGGCCCAGCAAGCTGGCACCGTTATAGCGCACCGGGTCCAGCTCTTGCTTTAACTGTTTTAGTACCGGCTTGGCGATCCAGCTTGCCAGGCGGCCTCTCAGGCGTGACGCAAAGGCCGACTGAACGCGCTCGACCAGCATGCCGGCTAGGCCTTCGCTTGCCTTGAGCACCGCATTGCCTGCGAAACCGTCGCAGACGATCACATCCAGCTCGCCCTTGAAAATATCGCCACCCTCGGCATAGCCAAGGTAGGCAAACGGCAGCTCGGTGGCCGATTCACGCAGCAATCGGTCGGCTTCGCGAACGCTGGCACTGCCTTTGGTCGACTCGGCGCCAACGTTGAGCAGTGCCACGCGGGGCCATTCGATCTGGTCGACCTGACGGGCCATTGCTGCGCCAATCAGGGCGAATTCGACCAGACGACTCGCCGGTGAATCGACATTCGCGCCCAGATCGAGCAAGTAACAGCGTCGCCCCCGACGCGCGGGGATCGCCGTGCTGATCGCCGGCCGCGACATACCTGCCAACATGCCCAGTTCGCGACGCGCAAGGGCCACCAGCGCTGCTGTATTGCCGACGCTGACTCCAGCCTGGGCGCCGCCCTGCGCCACGCAGCGCAGCATGTGCGCCATGCTGGTCGACTGACCGCGGCGAAGTGCCCAGGCAGCTGTTGCCGTCATGGCCACGCTGCTGGTGACATCATGGACCGCCAAACGTGACGTTGCCGCAGCCAATGGCCGCGGCAAACGCGAAAGCTCAGCATCGATTTGCTGACGCGGACCAAACAGAACAAGTTCCAGACCAGGGTGGTAAGTTACGGCCCTGGCAGCCCCTTCAATTAGCGCATGGGGGCCTTGATCACCGCCCATAACATCAATTGCTAGGCGCACAAAGCACCCATTCGTTTAGCCGTATCGACAGGCAATGACGCGTTAAGCGTCAACAACCTTACGACCGCGATAGAAACCATCCGGAGAAACGTGGTGACGCAGGTGCGTGGTGCCCGTTTCCTTGTCCTGAGACAGTGTAGGGGCGGTCAGCGCATCGTGGCTACGACGCATACCGCGCTTGGAACGAGTTTTACGGTTCTTTTGAACTGCCATGGGAGTACTCCAGGGTCTGTCGGTTTATGGGTGCTTACTTCTTGCCTTTCAGCGTGCTAAGCACCGCGAAAGGATTGGCAGGGGCTGATGCGTCTTCCCCACCTTCTGTCTTGCTGACCAGTTGTTCTGCCGAAACGTGGCAATCTGCCTCGTCGTGGTAGACCACCTGGGGTAGGCTGAGGATTAGTTCGTCCTCAACGACCGTCAGCAAGTCCAGCTGTTCATTTTCCACCAGCACCGGTTCGTGACTGGCGGGCAGCTCACCGGCCAAGCTTTCATCGGCCACCATGCCCAACACAAAGTCGCTGGCGACATCCTGGCTGAGCGGCTCCAGACAACGGCGGCAAGGCAGCGCCAGTGTTGCTTGCAGGTGGCCACGAATTTCACGTCGCCCCTGGGCATCCACGCCAAAATCGAGCACGACATGGCAGTCGCCGGATTGGGGGCCGACTTCTTCGGCGAGGCGTGGCAGCTTGTCAAGCGCCACCAGGCCTTCGAGTCGTTCGCGGCGGGCTGCAAGCTTGTAAGGCTCAACCCGGCTGGGGAGTTGTGTGGTCAACATAGGCGCGCAATGATAGGCACTCCCCATGCTGGTGTCAAAGCCAAGGACACAATTCTTTGCCGTCATGCGCTAGGATACGCGACATACCTAAGCGCCTTGGCCATAAACGCCGCTGCCTTACCGATCAAGACACTTGCCTCATGAAGGAAAACCCTATGCCTAACGCAACGCCCGCGCTGGTATTGGCCTCGAGTTCACGTTCGCGACGCCAACTGCTCGATCGCCTGCAGATGCCCTATGAATGCTGCTCTCCCGATATCGATGAAACACCCAAGGCGGGAGAAACACCTCACCAGTTGGTTCATCGACTGGCGTTAAGTAAAGCCAACGCCGTCGCCGACCGTTTCCCTGACCATTGCATCATCGGCTCCGATCAGGTTGCCGTCTTTGAGGGCGATATCCTCGGCAAGCCGCATACCGTCGAGCGCGCCGAACACAACCTCAACCGTTTTTCCGGCCATCGCGTCACCTTCCTGACCGGGCTGGCGCTGCTCGACACCCGCCACCACACGCACCGGGTCCACGTAGAGCCCTTCGACGTAGTGTTCAGAAAGCTTACCCGTGAAGAAGTCAGCGTCTACGTCAATAAAGAACAGCCGCTCGACAGTGCCGGAAGCTTCCGCATGGAAGGTTTGGGCATCAGTCTTTTCGAACGCCTAGACGGCCATGATCCCAATGCGCTCATCGGCTTACCGCTGATTGCGCTGTGCGACATGCTGCGCCAGGCGGGCCTCGACCCGCTCAGCGCCTGATAACTTTACGGGGCCTGAAAACGCAGCGGCGACGGCGAGGTATCCACGCCCATCAGCTGAGCCGCCGTCTGGGTAAAGCGCCGGGTCAGGCGATCAAACGGATCGAGACTCGGCGTATAGTTCTGCCAGTCAGCATCGTCGGCATATTCCCGCGCCACATCGTCGATACTGCCAAGCTGATCGACCAGCCCCAGCGTTTCGGCCTGCTCGCCGCTCCACACCAGGCCGCTGAACAATGAGTCATCATCGCTCAAACGATCACCGCGACCGGCTTTGACATCATCGATAAACTGCTGATGGGTACTGTTCAATACGCCCTGCCAGAATTCCTCATCTTCGTCGTCAAACGGCTGAAAGGGATCGAGAAAAGCCTTGTTGTCCCCGGCGGTCAACACGCGCCGCTCGACGCCCACCCGATCAATGGCTTCCTGCAGCCCGAAGCCGGAATAAATCACCCCGATGGAGCCCACCAGACTCACCGGCGACGCCACGATGTCGTCAGCGGCGGCGGCAATGTAATAAGCGCCGCTGGCACCGATATCTTCGATGACGGCCACGATAGGCTTATCGCCCGATTCGCGCAGCCGCATAATTTCTGCATAAATACGCTGCGACTGAACGGGGCTGCCGCCCGGGCTATTGATGTGGAGCACCACGGCCTTGGCGCTATCGGCCTCCCAGGCGTTGCGCAACCCTTCGATGATCCGCTCGGCATTGGCCGGGGCATCCTCGGCAATCACCCCGTTCACGTCGATCCTTGCCAGGTGTGCCTGCGACGTCGGCGCGGTCGTCGAGGGCGCATAAAACTGATATACCCCTATGCCGATGGCCGCCGCCAGAAGGCTGAGCATCAGCAGGCGGAAGAACAGCTTCCAGCGGCGCGAACGACGCTGCTCGGCCAGCACGCCACCGATCCAGTGGTCCATCATCTCGAGCTGCGCCAGGCGCTGTCGCTCGCGCAGCGTCTCGGCGTCGTCATCCGGCTGCCCTGAGGGTTGACTCTCTTTCCCCGGAGGGACTTCGGCACCCTGGGTCCAGCGGTCTTCCTGCGATTGCTGCTCGGACGGCGTCTCTAGGTGCTCGTCGCGACGCGACTCATCATCTTTCATCACTCACTGCTTCCTCATTGACACGCTGACTGGTTACGCCTGAAGCCACGCAAACAGCTCATCGACGCTGTGGGCAATTGTTTCCGGCTGGCTGACGGCCAGACGCTCGGGGGTATGCACCCCATAGCTCACACCGACCCGCGGCATTCCTATCGCCCGGGCCATTTCCAGATCGTATTCGGTATCACCGACCATCACCGCCCGCTCCACCGGCACGGCCAACTCGTCGAGCAACTCCATCAGCATCTGCGGATGGGGCTTCGAACGCGTTTCGTCGGCGGTGCGACTGGCATGAAACCAGTCGAGGCTGCCCGTCTCGCGAAAAATCCGATCGAGTCCGCGACGACTTTTACCGGTCGCGACCGCAAGACGTGGCATCTCGCGTGCACGCAGGCGCGCCAGATGATCTTCAACGCCGGCAAAAAAGCGCATCGGGGTGGTGTCGACATGGACAAAATGGTGGGCATAACGTTCGCGCAGGCGTTCCGCCTGGGCCGGCAGGATGCCCGGACAAAGCGTGTCGATGGCCTCCGGCAGCCCAAGACCAATGATGTTTTCAATGTCCGCCCGGGCAAGCTCACCCAACTCCGCCTCGATGGCGGCCGCCTGCATACAGGAGACGATACGCGGCACTGAATCCATCAAGGTGCCGTCCCAGTCGAAGATAATCAGTTCATAACGCATCAGGGTTCCTTAGCGACGCAGGCGTTTGAGCACGTCATCGAGCGCGTCGGGAAGCGGCGCCTTGACCGTTACCGGGCGCCCGTTGGAAGGCTCGGGAAAGGTCAGCGAGCGGGCATGCAGGAACAGCCGGCCAAGCCCGAGCTGCTTAGTCAAAAGACCGCTTTCGCGCGTGGCGTACTTGTCGTCGCCCAACAATGCATGGCCGGCATGCGCCGCATGAACGCGGATCTGATGGGTCCGCCCGGTTACCGGCTCGGCTTCGATGAGCGTGGCTTTCTCGAAGGTTTCCACGACCGCAAAGTGGGTACGCGACACCTTACCATTGGGGTCCACCCTGACACGCCGCTCGCCGTTCCCCGCATCGAAGCGGTCCAGGCGGGCGCTTTCATAGGTCTTGCGCGCCGGCCAGCGTCCTGCCACCAGGGCCAGATAGCGCTTGTCCATGCCGTGCTTCTTGAGCGCCTCGTTGAGCGTCACCAGCGCATCCCGGGACTTGGCCAGCAGCAGGCAGCCCGACGTATCGCGATCCAGACGATGCACCAGCTCCAGAAACGTCAGATCATCACGTACCTGACGCAGCGCCTCGATCAAGCCGATCTTGACCCCGCTGCCACCGTGAACCGCCAGGCCCGACGGTTTATTAAGCACCATCCAGTCCGGCCCTTCCATGATGACACTGCCGACCAGCAGGTCACGCAAATTATCGCTGACTTCCTTGACGGCTTCGCGGGGCGCCAGACGCAGCGGCGGGATACGTACCAGATCCCCGGCCTGGAGGCGGTAATCCACCTTGATGCGTTTTTTGTTGACCCGCACTTCGCCCTTGCGCACGATCCGGTAGATCAAGGCACGCGGGGCCCCTTTCAGGCGCGTCATCAAAAAATTGTCGATCCGCTGGCCGGATTGCTCCTGGGCAATTTCCACCCACTGTACTTCGCGCCCTTCGGCCATTGCCGCGCACTCCTGCTAATAGGCTAAAAAACGGCATTCTACCGTAGACCCAACCCCAATGCGTCAATTGCTGGTCGTTAGCTTTACTGTTATATTCCAAAGCGCTTACCGGCTGATGCAGATCATTGGTGCCATCGCGTTGTCATCAGGTAATTGAAGATAGCATCACTGTCATTGGCCAGCGCCTGCCCGACTAACACGCAGGCCGGAGCAAGAGAGGTGGTTTAGTGTACGCATTACCCACCCTCGCCGTAATAAAATGCAGTAACTCTGCCGCCGCTTTCTAAGACGGCAGACATGATCATGCCCGACCCTCAACGGCGGGCGATCGTTTAAAACGCCACGTCCTAAGTAGCCGCGCTGAAACGTCACAACGCGCTGCCTGCTTATGACGACAAAGTTCAACACCGTGCCGATGGTCGGTGTTGGTGAATCGATGAATGCCAGGTGTTGGCGGTGTCAGCAGGGCCGGATGGACGTGACAGCCACCGAAACATGTCCTGCCTCCGCCACGTACTCAACGCCCAATTGGCCGGGTCGGCGATCACGCCTTCCTGGTAAAATGCGTCAGCATCGCTATGCGCCGAGCACAAGCACGCAGCACCCAGCGGTTCGCCACATCACCCCCAAGGTGGTTCGTCGGCACGCTTCGCTATGCGAGACACTATGAAAAGAATGCTGATCAATGCGACCCAGCCCGAAGAGCTGCGCGTCGCTCTGGTTGATGGACAACATTTATACGACCTGGATATCGAGTCCGGCGCCCGGGAACAGAAAAAAGCCAACATCTATCGCGGCAAGATCACCCGCGTCGAGCCCTCTCTTGAAGCCGCCTTTGTCGACTTCGGCGCCGAGCGCCATGGCTTTCTGCCGCTGAAGGAAATCTCGCGGGAATATTTTGTAAAAGACGTTTCCGGTCGTCCGAGCATTAAAGAAGTGCTCAAGGAAGGCCAGGAAGTCATCGTCCAGGTCGACAAGGAAGAGCGCGGCAACAAAGGCGCGGCCTTGACCACCTTTATCAGCCTGGCCGGACGTTTTCTGGTACTGATGCCCAACAACCCGCGCGCCGGCGGCATCTCGCGCCGCATCGAAGGCGACGAGCGCAGCCAGTTGAAAGACGCCATGGGCCAGCTCACCGTCCCGGACAAGATGGGTCTGATCGTGCGCACCGCCGGCATCGGCCGGAGCCCTGAAGAGCTGCAGTGGGACCTGGACTACCTCGTCCAGGTGTGGGAGTCGATCACCACCGAAGCCGGCAAACGCGCCGCGCCATTCCTCATCTACCGCGAATCCAACGTGATCATCCGTGCGATGCGCGACTACCTGCGCCAGGACATCGGCGAAGTCCTCATCGACAGCCCCGAGATACATGCTGAAGCGCTGGCGTTCATCCGCCAGGTGATGCCCTCCTATCAGCAGAAGATCAAGCTTTACGCCGATGAGGTGCCGCTGTTCTCGCGCTTCCAGATCGAATCGCAGATCGAAACGGCCTACCAGCGCGAAGTCAAACTGCCGTCGGGCGGCTCGATCGTTATCGACCATACCGAAGCTCTGGTATCCATCGACATCAACTCGGCCCGCGCCACCCGCGGCAGTGATATCGAAGAAACCGCGCTGCAGACCAACTCCGAAGCCGCCGACGAGATCGCTCGCCAGCTGCGTCTGCGCGACATCGGCGGCCTGGTAGTCATCGACTTTATCGACATGGGCCCTGCGCGCAATCAGCGCGAGGTCGAAAACCGCATGCGCGATGCCCTCAAACTGGATCGCGCCCGGGTGCAGATCGGACGCATCTCGCGCTTTGGCCTGATGGAAATGTCCCGCCAGCGCCTGCGTCCGTCGCTGGGCGAAACCAGCGGCGTGGTCTGCCCACGCTGTAACGGTCAGGGCACCATTCGTGATGTCCGCTCAATGTCCCTGTCGATCATGCGCCTAATCGAAGAAGAGGCCATGAAAGAGCGCAGCGCGCAGATCCGCGCCATTCTGCCGGTGCCGGTGGCCACCTACCTGCTCAACGAAAAACGCAGCGTACTGGCCGATATCGAATCCCGCCAGGGCGTGCGCGTGGTGCTGCTGCCCAACCCGGACATGGACACGCCGCACTACGACGTTCAGCGTCTGCGCGACGACCATCTTGACGAAGACGACAGCCAGACGCTGTCGAGCTTCGAGCTGTCCACCGACACCGACGTGGGCAAAGAGCCCGACCCAAGCTTTGTACCCCCGGCCCAGCGCGCTGAAGCTGCGGTTAAAAGCGTTGCCCACAACGCACCGGCGCCGGCGTCACTGCAGAACGACCCGGTCCCGCAGGGCGCTGCACAAACCAGCAGCGCCGGCGATGCCAGCATGCTGGGGCGCTTCATGCGCGGCTTTGCCAAGCTGCTGGGCAGCGACGAGCAGCGCTCTGCGCCTGCCGAATCGGCCAAGCCCACCAAGCCCGCACCGGAGCCCGCCGCACCGCGCAAAACCGCCGAGCAGCGGCCTGCCCCCGCACGTAAGGAAACGCCGCCAAACCGCGAGCGCGATGCCGAGCGTGAGGAAAGCAGCGCCAAAAATACCCAGCGGAATAACGCGTCACGCAGTGCCGGCAACGACAACGCCGATAAAGACAAGCGAAACGGCCCCAGCCGGACCCGCAACCGTCGCCGCCATCCTCAGCAGGACGACGCTAGCACCGGTCAGGACAGCGCCAGCAAGCCCGGCCGTCAGAAAGACGCCACGCCGGGTTCGGCGAAAGACAGCGACAGCGAAACCACCGGCAAAAGTGCACCTGCCAAGGCTCGCCGCGATTCCAACCGGGACGCGCCGCGCAGCGCAAAAGCCGACACCGATCAGGTGCAGGATAACGCCGGCGCCGAGGCCCCTGCCGCCAAGCAGGATGACGGCAAGCCCAAGCGCACGCGTAACAATCCCCGTCAGCGCACGCGCAAGCAGGCGATCAACCCTGCTGCTGAAGCCGAACAGCTGAAGCTTCAGGCCGAGGCCGCCGAAGCGCCCAGCGAAGACGCGCAGACGCCTGACCAGAACGCAAGCCCGTCTAGCGACACCCGTGCCGACAACGCACCGGCGACTCAAGAGCAAGCCGCTCAGCCGACGTCTCCTGCCGCTGCGGAGAGCACCGAGACGCCTGAAGACAGCAACACCCAGGCCGATGCGGCGCAACCGGTCAGTAGCGCTACAGACGATGATAGCAGCGACGAAGCCGCAACGACCGCCGAGCACCCCGTCGCCGAAGCGGCCAAAGCGCGCAAGTCGACGCACCAGCGTCGTCAGTCCAAGAAGGCGCCGCGTCAGGCTGCGGACACAGCATCGCCGACTGACGATGACGCAGGCCAGACGGCTCAGGCAACCGCTGAGACGTCCACTCAGGAGGAAGCCAAAACGGCCGACGCCACGACGGACACCAAGGCAGCAGAAACCCCTGCCGCGGCGTCTTCAGAGGAAGCAGCGTCGCCTTCAGCTTCTACCCAGGCGCCGCAGGAAGACGACAAGCCGTCGGCGGATCAGGACGCCGGTGATGCCAAGCCGCAGGTGGATACGCCTGCCGCGACGGCGCCTGAAACAGCAGACGACGTGACCGCCCCGGCAGATGCAGGCGAAGCGAAAGCCGATGCCGATGCCGATGCCGATGCCAACAAGCCTGCGGTGACAGAAGCAGCGCCAACGCCTGCCACAAGCGAGGCGCCAACTGACGCACCGGCAGCAACGCCTCAAGCCAGCGACGATCACGACGCGGCGGTAAAGGCACCGGCAATTGCCGAGCCGGCTGACGCAGAGGCCGCAGCGCCCACCGCCGAAGCCACGCCGGAAACGCCCGCCGAGCCAGCCGCAACGCCTGAAGAGGCGCAACCTGCAGCGTCAACGGGTGACGCGGCAGCCGACGAGTCGGTCAAACCGCGCCGTCGTCGCAGCCGCGCGCACAATGACCCCCGCGAACGGCGCAAGCAGCAGGCCCAGGACGCGAGCTCCGATTGATCGCTGACTCGCCCTGAAACGAAAACGCCCCGCTTAAAGCGGGGCGTTTTTTTGCCTGGCAAGCATCGACGCTTACGTCTCTATCAGACGCGGCTCCGGGGTCAGCGTTACCCCAAAGCGAGCGGCCACCTCCGCCGCGACCGTATCGGCCAGCGCCAGCAGACCCTGGCGATTGCCGCCACCAAAATGCACCAGCACCAGCGCCTGACGCTCGTGAACCCCAAAGGCGCCCTGACGAAAGCCTTTCAGCCCGCACTGGTCGATGAGCCAGCCCGCCGCAAGTTTTGTCAGCCCGTTGCCCTGGGGAAAACACGGCATAGCGGGGTAGCGCTCGCGCAACTCACTCGCCTGTTGATCCGGCACAAAAGGATTCTTGAAAAAACTGCCCGCATTGGCCAGTTGATCTGGGTCGGGGAGCTTTTCACGGCGCACCGCACACACCGCCTTGGCCACTGCCAGCGGCGTGGGAGATGCTGGCACCCGCGACGCCAGATCGCCGTAGTCCAGCTTGGCCTTGGGTTGGCGCGAGAGGCGCAGCTGCAACCGGGTAATCACGACGCTGTCGGCAAGCTCACCTTTGAAGATGCTGTCACGGTAGCCAAACCGGCAGGCATCGCGGCTTAACCAGCGCGCCTCACCGGTGGCCCGCTCAACCACCTGCACCCCCGCCAAGCGGTCGGCTAGCTCAACGCCGTACGCGCCGATATTCTGCACCGGCGCGGCGCCGCAATCGCCGGGAATCAGGGCGAGGTTTTCGGTGCCCCACAGGCCGGCGTAGGCCAACGCCATGACCAATGAGTGCCAATTAACCCCAGCGCCCACGTGGGCTACCAGCTCATGCGCATCCGCTTCCAGCCACCACTGGTTGAGGGCCGGTCGGATGACGATGCCGCTCAGCATTTCGGGCAGCAGCACATTGCTGCCACCGCCGAGCAGCGTTATCGGCCAGCCTTCACGGCGGGCCACGGCGAGCACCTGCTGCAACTGGGCCAATGTGCGCGGCGCGGTATAACGTTCGGCCACGCACGGCAGACGCAGGGTGTTGGCATGACGCAGGTCTACCCCACGCTGTACGACACACGCCGCCACCTCAACGGCCACGCTTGAGGTGATCGACCAGTCCATCAGCCGCCGCTTCCAGCAGGTTCAGGACGTCTTCAAAGCCGTCATCGCCGCCGTAATACGGATCTGGCACTTCACGTTCGGGCACGTCGGCAAAGTCGAGCAACAACCCGACATGCGCCCTGGCCTGCTCGGGCTTCATGGCCAGCATGGCGCGCAGATTATCGTCATCCATCCCCAGCACATAGTCATAATCCATGAAATCCTGAGGCACCAGTTGGCGCGCCCTTAGGCCACTGATATCGATGCCCCGCTGCCTGGCCGCCGCCTGCGCGCGCGGATCGGGCGCTTTACCCAGGTGCCAGCGCCCAACCCCACAGGAATCGACCTCCACACGGTCTTGCCATCCGGCGCGTGCCAAGGCACGGCGGAATACGCCTTCCGCGGTCGGCGAGCGACAGATATTACCCAGGCAAACAAACAACACCTTCACGACTCACTCCTTCTGCGATGCTGACGACAATAGCGCGCGTACCCGGTCGAGATCCTCGGCCGTATCGACCCCTGCCGGATTGACCTCACAGGCCAGGGCGACCTGGATGACGTGGCCATTCTGCAGCGCGCGCAGCTGCTCAAGCTGCTCCAACTGCTCAAGGCTCGAGGCCGGCCAATCGCAGTAAGCGTGAAGAAAACTCACCCGATAGGCGTAAAGGCCAATATGGCGTAGCCACGCATCGGTGCCCAGCAGCACAGGCGGAGCGGAAAACTGCTCACGATCCCAGGGAATCGGCGCCCGCGAGAAGTACAGCGCACGCCCTTGAAACGACCGCACGACTTTTACCACGTTGGGATTGAACAGCGCGTCGACATCCGTGATCGGCTCTGCGAGCGTGGCGATAGACGCCTCGTCATCGTCTGCCAGCCGTTTGGCCACCTGATCGATCAGCGCCGGAGGAATCAATGGCTCATCGCCCTGGACATTGACCACCAGTTCGGCCTCGTCGAGCGCCAACTGATCGGCAACCTCGGCTAGCCGATCGGTGCCGGACGCATGGTCCTGGCGCGTCATTACCACCTCGGCCCCGTAGGGCTTGAGGGCGGCTTGAATACGCGCGTCGTCGGTGGCCACCACCACCCGGCTGGCCCCGCTCTGACAGGCACGCCGCCAGACGTGGGCGATCATCGGTTCGCCGGCGATGTCGAGCAGTGGCTTGCCCGGCAGTCGGCTCGATCCATAGCGCGCGGGGATCACCACGGTAAACGCCAAGCTCATTCAGGCCTCTCCTGTGCGCCCCGGTGAGGGTGGCAGTTTTTCGTCGACATCCAGGGGGCGCGCGGCTTCGGGCAGCATGACCGGGATCCCCTCCTCGATCGGGTAGGCCAGGCCGTCGTAAACACAATGCAGCTCCTGGGCCTCGCGGTCGTATTTCAGCTTGCCCTGACACAGCGGGCAGACCAACATCGCCAGCAGTTCCTTATCCATGAGAGTTTCTCCTACCGCAGGTAAGCGCTGACAGTTTGCCTGTCAGCCAATGCTCAAAATCAGGTGGAAGCGACGCTTCCACATCGAGGACCCAGCTATCGGGCGGGGCAAATGCCTGGCATTTCACGGCATCCTTGGCCGTCATCACCAGCGGACGCCCGTGCAGCGGCCTCAGCAGCGTCTCGGTAAGCGGCTGATGGTCCGCCAACGGGTGCCATTCCCCCACCACCCCGAGCGACGCCAACGTGGCAAAGAAACGCCCGGGATTGCCGATGGCGGCCAGGCCATTAACCGGCCCGCTAAACGGCAGCGGCGCAAGCGGGAAATGCTGGCCATCGCTCAGGCGTCGCCAGCCGGCGGGCACAAGGCGCATGGTAACGGTCTCCACCGGCAGCGGGGCGCCGGTATCGCCATTGACGATCACGGCATCAACGCTATTCAGGCGGCTCGGCGACTCGCGTAACGGGCCTGCCGGCAGGCAGTCGCCATTGCCCAACCCGCGGGCGCCATCGATCACCACCAGTTCAATATCGCGCGCCAGGGCAAGGTGCTGCAAGCCATCGTCGCTGATAATCACGTTGCAGCCGGCTGCCACCAGCGCCGCCGCGCCGCGCCCTCGCTGCGGGTCAACCACCACCGGCAAGCCGGTTTGCTGGGCGAGCATCAGCGGCTCATCACCGCTTTCCTCTACCGGGGTGGTCGTGGTCACCCGCAGCGGGTGATGTTGGGTACGCCCGCCATAACCACGGGACACAATGCCCGGCGACCATCCCTGGGCCGCCAGCCGGCGCCCAAGCCAGGCCACCAACGGCGACTTGCCGGTACCGCCCAGGGTAATATTGCCAACGACAATCACCGGAACGCCCGCGCGCCAGACGGGGCGCTTGCCCCGTTCAAACTGGCTCGCCCGGCGCTGCATCAGCCATTGATAAAGCCGACTCAGCGGCCGCAGCGGCCACAGCCAGCGACTGCCCTGGTAGGCGCCGGCCAGCCAGCGGTCGGCTAGGCTCACTGCGGCTCCTGAAACTGCAGCTGATGCAGCGCGGCGTAAGCACCGCCGGCCGCCAACAGCGTTTTATGGCTGCCCTGCTCGATGATTCGCCCCTGGTCCATCACGATGATCCGGTCGGCGCGTTCGATGGTCGACAGGCGATGGGCGATCACCAGGGTCGTGCGCCCCTGGCAAACGTCTTCGAGGGCCTTCTGAATATAGCGCTCTGATTCGGTATCTAGCGCCGAGGTTGCCTCGTCCAGAATCAACAGCGGGGCATCCTTGAAGATCGCCCGGGCAATGGCCAGGCGCTGGCGTTGGCCGCCTGACAGCATCACCCCGTTCTCACCGACGACCGTGGCATAGCCCTGGGGCAGCTGATCGATAAATTCATCGGCGTAGGCGGCCTCAGCCGCCGCCTTGACGGCGTCAGGGTCGGGGTTGTCGATGCCATAGGCAATGTTGTCGGTGATGGTGGCATTGAACAGCGTCACCTGCTGGGACACCAGCGCCATTTGCTGGCGTAAGGGGCGCAGGGCGTACTCTTCAAGGGCCACATCATCGACGGTAATACGCCCTTCACTGGGATGGTAGAAACGCGGTAGCAAGCTCACCAGGGTCGACTTGCCGCTACCGGAGCGTCCCACAATGGCGACCATTTCACCGGGCGCCACTTCCAGGTTGATATCGCGAAGCACATAGGGTTGATCGTCGTCATAACGGAAACTGACGTTTTCAAGCTTGACGCTCCCCGCCAGCCGCTCGACGCTGTAAGTGCCGTTATCATTTTCCGGGGCCACGTCCATCAGGCCGAACAGCTCTGAGGCCGCAGCGATGCCTTTTTGTATTTCGCTGTTGATTTCCGTGAGCTGTCGAACCGGCTTGACCATCAGCGCCGCGGCGGTAATGAAGGCAACGAATTCCCCCGGCGTCATGCTCGCCATCAAGGCAGGCGCCATGGCCAACCAGACCAGGATGGCCATGGAAATCGCCACCAGAATCAAGATGACCGGCGAGCTGATGGCGCGGGTCATGGCTTCCTTCATGCTTTGGCGGCGGTTTTCTTCGCTGACGCGCTCAAAGCGCTGCCGCTCGTAGGCCTCGGCACCGTGAGTGCGTACGACGCGGTGCCCGGATAGCGCCTCGGAGGCCACATGGGTGACGTCCCCCATGGAATGCTGGATACGCTTGGAAAGCCGCCGGAAACGCTTGCTGGCATAGCTGACCACGCCCGCGATAACCGGGGTAACCCCCAGGAACAGCAGCGTCAGCAGCCAGTTGGTCCAGAACAAGTAGCCCAACAGACCAATCACGAAGAGCCCTTCGCGCAGCAGAATCGTGAAGGCCTTGGTCGCCGCTCCGGCAACCTGCTCCACGTGATAGGTGACCCGCGATACCAGGTGACCGCTCGAATGGTGGTCAAAAAACTTGCCGGGCAGGTGGAGCATGTGGGCAAACACATCGCAGCGCAGGGTATGAATGACATAGCGCCCGACGTAAGACATGAAATAGGTGCTCAGAAAGGTGCCGATGCCCCGTGCAGTAAACATGATAATCACGAACATGGGTAGAAATAGCCGGAAAGAGGCGTCGGGATTTTGAATGCCGTCAATCAGTCGCTTCATCATCTCCGCCAGCGCCGTGCTTGACGCGGCATAAACGACAAACCCCACCAGCGCCAGGCTAAAGGCACGCCAGTGCGGCTTCACATAACTCAATAAACGTTTATAGAGGACCCAGCCTGATTCAGTCACACGAGCTCCTAAGCGTTAGCGTGCAGTGGGGAAATTCTACCTGATGGCGCGCGGCATCAACACCGCTGTCGCGGCTTGAACGCCTGACGTAGGGTTTTTATTTCAGGCGCTGCCCCAGGCGAGAGCCGCAGTTGAATAGCGCCGTCTTGCGCGGTGTTCCATAAACAACTGCCCTGCTCGCGGAAACGCCGCACCACCGTGTCGTTTGGATGGCCGAAGGGGTTATCACGTCCGGCGCTAAAAATGACATGCCTGGGGTCGACCGCGCGCACGAACTGAAGCCCTGAACTCGAGGCACTGCCGTGATGGCCGGCCACCAACGCCGTCACCGGTGACGCCAGATCGCCCACCAAACGACGTTCGACCTGACGCCCCACATCCCCGGTAATCACCACGCGCTGCTCTCCGGCATCGATGACCAGCACACACGACCGGTCATTGGCTGACGCCTCGGCTTGCTCGGCATTGGGCCACAACACCTCATAGCTGACACCGTCTCGCTGCCATCGGTCGCCCCGTTCGCAGGGGTTGCTCGGCACGGCGAGCGGTTCGCTTAACGGCGCGCGCCATTCGCCCACCCGATGCTGGTCACGCAGCGCCTGCACACCGCCGGCATGATCGCTGTCCCCGTGGCTCACCACGACGCGGTCGAAATACTGCCCGGGCGGCCATAAGGTTTCGAGGGGCATGAACCCTGAGCGATAGCGCGGCCCCGTGTCCACCAGCATGCGGTAATCGGCACTGCGCAGCTCCACCAACTGTCCCTGGCCCACATCGTAGACGGTAATGAGGAGCTCCCCCTCTGCTGAGCGTGGCGACGCAGGCCAGAAAGGCACCACGATGACCGCGACAAGCACACCACGCCTCAACCAGGCGGCCATGCCCGGCAACCCCCAGCTCAGTGCGGTGATGCACAGGCCTAACGCCCAGGGCAGATGCAGGTAACGGGGCGGCTCCCACTGAGGCCAGTGAACCACGGCGTATTCCAGCGCGGTATAGAAGACCTCCAATCCCTGCTCGAATAGCCACCACACAGCCGTCGACGCGAAAGGCAGAGGTGTCAGCAACCAACCCAGCAGTGCCAGGGGCACCATCACCAGACTCATGAAGGGCACCGCGATGAGATTGATCAGCGGGGCTGCCGGGGCCACACGACCAAACGCGATCAACACCGCGGCGGCCATCAACGGCGCCAGCAACAGCTGCGAGCGCAGCAATGCCCACCCCCATCCGCGCAGCCCTTGCGGCCGGGGCCTGCCTTGCCAAATGATGATCAGCCAGGCCACGGCGAGAAACGACAGCCACAGCCCCGGCCGCCACAGGGCCACGGGGTCCAGGATCAGCACGGCGGCCAGCGCCAGCCACCACCCTTGCCAGGGCCCGGGGGCATGACGCCCGCTCATCACCCAGAGCCCGACCACGGTCATGATCATGGCCCGCATCGCGGGCGGCGCCATCCCCGCGAGTAACGCATAGCCTAGCGCCGCCACGCCGGAAAGCCACCAGGGCCATGTCTGCAGCCGCCAGTTGCCTGGGCTCACCCAGCGGGCTGCCTGACGGGCAATCAGCAAGGTAAACGACGCCACCAGCCCCACGTGCAGACCGGATATTACCACCAGATGGGTCGTGCCACTGGCGTTGAGCAGTTCCCAGTCATCCTGGACAAGCTGATCGCCGAGACCAAGCGTCAGCGCCGCCAGCCAGCGTTTTGTACGCGGCGCCAGGGAGTGATCGTCAAGGCGGGCGTGCGCCTGCTGGCGAAGCGAAAACGGTGCTGCGCTCAACCGCTCGGGAGGAGGTTCCTGGCGTACATAGCCGGTGGCGTGGATGCCCTCGCGCCACAGCCAGTGGGCAAAATCGAAAGAACCGGGGTTCATGAAGCCATTAGGCGGGCGCAAGCGCAGCGTCATCTGCCAGCGCTCGCCGGGCTGAGGTGACACGTCATCAAAGGCGTAAGCGCTGACGCGAACCCGTTCAAGGCCGTTGCAATCCGGTCGCCTGGCAGGCGCCTCACAGCGCTGTACGTCCAACAGGAGGCGCATGCCATCGTTAACTTGCTGGGTCTCGGTCACCCGTCCCTCGACACGCACATCCTCACCGGAAAGCCCCAAGGGTAACTGGTCCGCCCACTGCGACTGAACCGCCACCAATCCCCAGCAGGCCATCACCCACCAGAGACAATACCGACCACCCACGACGGCCAACAGCAGCAGCGTGATGCCAAGCAGCGTCGCCAGCTGCAGCGTGTTCCCGCCTGGCCCCAGCCAACCACCGAGCGCCCCTCCCGCCATCACCGATATGGCGGCGGGCATGGCAAGCCCAACTCGCATAATGCCCTCCCTGGCAAGCGTGCATCACCCCACCATAGCCGAAACCCTGCGCCTCATGGATAATGGGCCGCATTTATAGGCAAGAGTGTCTGACATGCCTCGCCGGTTTTTCCAGCGCTACATGCCCAAGCCCGATACGCTCAGGCGTCAGCGGTCGCTGCGTTTCATCGCACCGCTGATTGCCGACCCGGGCTTGTGGCAACTGACTCGACGCAGCGTCGCCAACGCCTTCAGCGTTGGCCTGTTCTGCGCTATGCTGCCGATTCCTTGCCAAATGGTCGCCGCCGCACTGGGCGCGCGCTTCAGTCGCTGCAACCTTGCCCTGGCCGCCGGCCTGGTCTGGATTACCAATCCTCTAACCATGCCGCTGGTTTTTTACGGCAATTATCGGCTAGGCAGCCTGCTATTGGACACCCCGCTCCGTGAAGCCCCTTCGCGCATCTCCACGCGCTGGCTCGCGGAACAAATGCACGACATCATGCCGGCCCTGCTGCTCGGCTCACTGGTATCGGCGCTGGCACTCGCGCTGATTGGTAACGTGGCCGTGCGTCTGATCTGGCGCTGGCACGTTTCCCATCACTGGAAGCGCCGCCGCCAACAACGTCGGCTGCGGCGCGCCCGCGTTGAAGCGGAGTTCGACGACTAGGACTGCTCGACAAGCTTGCCCGCGTCCAGCTTCATGACCCTGTCCTGATGGGCCGCAAGGCCGACATCGTGGGTCACGATCACGAACGCACAGGCGCTTTCCTTGGCCAGTTCGTCCATTAACGCAAGGATCGTGGCGGCCGTCGTCTGGTCCAGATTACCGGTGGGTTCATCCATCAGCACCAGGCTTGGATCGGTTACCAGGGCGCGGGCAATCGCCACCCGCTGACGCTCCCCGCCGGATAGTTCGCCTGGCTTGTGGTCTGCCCTGTCCTGCATGCCTACCCGCGTCATAATCTGCATGGCACGTTGCTCGGCGGTTTTCTTCGCCTGGCCGCGAATGATCAGCGGTAGCGCAGCGTTTTCAAGGGCCGTGAACTCCGCCAGCAAATGGTGAAACTGGTAAACAAAACCGATGTAGCGGTTGCGAAACTTGCCCAGTGCGGCCTCTTTCAAGCCCGACAGAGGCTGGTCGGCGATCACCACACTCCCGCCAGTGGGATTATCCAGCCCGCCCAGCAGGTTAAGTAGCGTGGTCTTGCCCGACCCAGAGGTACCCACGATGGCTACGCGCTCGCCGGCGCGCACCTCCAGGTCCAGCGCATCAAGCACGGTTAAATCATGCGGGCCTTCACTGTAGGTGCGGGTAAGCGACTCGCAACGCAGCATGACGGGGGCATTGGTCGATGTCGTCTCAGACATGTTGGCATCCTTATTCATAGCGCAGCACATCCGCAGGCTGGACACGCGCCGCTCGCCAGGCCGGATATAGCGTCGACAGGAACGTCAAACCAAACGCGGCCAGCACGATATTGCGAACATCTTCAAAGTGTAAACGCGACGGCAAATCACTGATGAAATACACCCCGGCGTCGAGGAACTTGATATTCATCGCACTCTCAACCCAGGCGATCAGGTCGGAAATCGTCAGCGCCAGGAGCACCCCGGCGGCCACCCCAACGGCAATGCCAATCAGGCCGATGGCCAGCCCCTGAACGATAAAGATGCCCATGATCGAGCGCGGCGTGGCACCGATGGTGCGTAATATCGCGATATCGGCGCGCTTGTCGGTGACCACCATCACCAGGGTCGACACGATATTGAAGGCGGCAACGGCAATGATCACCGTCAGCAACAGCGCGATCATGCGCTTTTCCATCTGAATCGCCTGGAAAAGGTTGCCCTGGGAGTAGGTCCAGTCGCTACCGCGATAGCCAGGACCCAGCTCATTGAGAATGTCCTGCGTCTCACTGCCGGCGACAAACAGATCATCCAGCTCGAGGCGTAGCCCGCCGACGGCGTCACCGAGACGCCCCAACTTCTGCATGTCTTCGATATTGGCGTAGGCAAGCGTCGCGTCAAGATCGGCCCCGACGCTGAAGATACCGCTGACGGTAAAGCGCTTCAGACGCGGAAACACACCCGCTGGAGTAATCGACGCTTCGGGAACGAGCAGGGTGACGCGATCCCCCACATCAACCCCCAGCCGCCTGGCAAGCATTGATCCCAGCACCACGTTCCACTCGCCGGGCACCAGATCGGCGAGTTCGCCCTGCTGCATGTGCTCGCCGATGATCGATACGTTATCTTCCCACTCGGGGTTGATGCCGTTAACCATGGCCCCTTCGTTGTTACCGCCAACGGAAAACATGCCCTGCTGTTCGACGAACGGGGCCGCGCCTTCCACGCGGTCACGCTCCATCAGTTCTTCGGCCAGCGACTGCCACTCCACCATGCCCTCCCGGGCTTCAATTTTGGCGTGGGGCACCATGCCCAGAATGCGGGTACGCAACTCATGGTCAAAGCCGTTCATGACCGAAAGCACAAGAATCAGTACCGCCACCCCCAGCATCAGTCCCAGCATGGAGGTCAGTGATATGAACGAAATAAAATGATTTCGGCGTTTAGCGCGCACGTAGCGCAGCCCCACCAAAAAAGGCAAACGATCAAGCATGGCGTCATTCCTTATAAGTCAGCGCTCATGGTACGGTTTTTTTAGCATCGCTGCATGTGTAAACGGGCTTTAGAGACACATCCACCGCCAGCGTTCCCTCGTGTTTATCAGTACTTGCAACTTTTACTGCCAGCCCCTACATTGCGCCGATTCGCCCACTCCTTTTTATCTTCGCTGCGAGCGGCTTTACGTTGACTACCCCGACCTACCGTTTATTGCCCGAGTGGCATCCACAAGACGGCATTCAAATGACCTGGCCGCGCCCGGATGGCGACTGGCAGCCGCTCCTGGCCTGCATTGAGGCCACCCTGGAGCGCATCATCATCGCCGTGACACGCATCCAACGCGTGCTAATCAGCGTGCCCGACGATGCCACGCGTACGCGGCTGGCAGCCACTTTCCATGCCTACGGCGTGCCCGAGCGACAGTTAGTGTTTTGTGTGGCGCCCACCGACGATACCTGGGCGCGCGATCACGGGCCCATCACCGTCGCCGATAAGGACGGGCAGCTGCAACTGCTGAATTACACTTTTACCGGCTGGGGCGGTAAATTTCCTGCCGAGCATGATAACCAATTAACCCAGCGGCTTGCCGACGCTGGGGTCTGGAACTGCCCGGTCAGCTCCCGCACGCTGGTACTGGAAGGCGGCGCCATCGAGACAGACGGCAACGGCACCTTGCTGACCACCGAGGCCTGCCTGCTGAACCCCAATCGCAATCCGCAGCTCACACGTAGCGCCCTGGAAGCACAGCTTGAGGCAGACCTGGGGGTTGATCGCGTGCTATGGCTGGCCAACGGGCACCTAGAAGGCGACGACACCGACAGCCACGTTGATACCCTGGCGCGCTTTTGCGACCCCGCGACCATTGCCTATGTTCGCTGCGACGATCCTAAGGATCCGCATTTCGACGCGCTGCGCGCGATGGAGCAGGAGCTGCAGGCGTTTCGTCAGCGCGACGGCGCGCCCTACCGGCTTATTCCGCTGCCCTGGCCCAACGCCTGCCATGCCCCGGACGACGGCCGCCGCCTGCCCGCGACCTACGCCAATTTCTTGATCATCAACCAAGCGGTACTGGTGCCCACCTACGGCGACCCGGCGGACCTTGTCGCTCTTCAGGCGCTGACCGAGGCATTTCCCGAGCATACCCTCATTCCCATCGAGTGCACTCACGTCATTCGCCAGCACGGCAGCCTGCATTGCTTGACCATGCAGCTTCCACGAGGCACGCTCGCCGCTCACCCGACCGATAGGGAGTCGTCATGCAACGTCTGTTGACCGTTGGCGTCGTCCAACAGCCGGCCTGGCCGGATAAAGCAAGCAGCCTGGCCGCCAGCGAGGCGGGCATCCGCGATGCCGTCAAACAGGGCGCGCAGCTGGTATTGCTGCAGGAACTGCATGCCACGCACTACTTCTGCCAATACGAAGACCCCGCCGTGTTTGATCTGGCCGAGCCGCTGGACGGCCCCACCGGCCAACGGCTGGCCGAACTGGCAAGGGAGCTGGACATTGTGCTGGTCGGCTCGCTGTTTGAACGCCGCGCGGCCGGACTCTATCACAATACCGCGGTGGTCTATGACCGCGCCAAGGGCCGGGTGGGGCACTACCGCAAAATGCATATCCCCGACGATCCCGGGTTTTACGAGAAATTCTATTTCACGCCCGGCGATCACGATGCTGCGCGAAACGAAGGCTTCACCCCCATCGATACGTCGTTGGGCCGCCTGGGCGTGCTGGTTTGCTGGGACCAATGGTACCCCGAAGCCGCGCGGCTGATGGCCCTGGCCGGCGCCGAGCTACTGCTCTACCCCACCGCTATTGGCTGGGACCCCAACGATGACGATGCTGAGAAGGCCCGCCAACAGGACGCCTGGACGCTTATCCAACGCGCTCACGGCGTCGCCAATGGTGTGCCTGTGATCGTGGCCAACCGCGTGGGCTTCGAGGCTGACGCCTCCGCTACCGGCGACGGCATTCAGTTCTGGGGAGGCAGCTTTGTGTGCGGCCCTCAGGGAGAACTCCTGGCGCAAGCCGACGAGACGCCGCAGCAGCTGGTGGTCGACATCGACATGGCGCGCAGCGAAAACACCCGGCGTATCTGGCCCTATCTGCGCGATCGGCGCATTGATGCGTACGGGGAATTGACCCGGCGCTTCAGGGATTAGGTGCGTTTCAGCCTAGCCAACAACGCAAAACGCCTGCCCGGTTAGCCGGACAGGCGTTTTTTATCGGTGCGCTACTTCCAGAAATCGCGAATGGAGGCAATGCCCTGCGCGCCGACCGCGCGGGCGTGGTTGGCGTCAAAGCGGGTCATGCCGCCCAGGGCAAACACCGGCATGCCAGCGCGCTCCACCCACTGCTGGAAGTCATGCCAGCCAATGGGGGCGACTTCAGGGTGCGACGGTGTCGTGCGCAGGGGCGACAGCGAAACAAAATCACAGCCAAGGGTAGCGGCCTTGGCGAGCTGCTTGGGGTCGTGCGTCGAGGCTGACAGCCACTTGTTTTCCGCGATCGGCCGACGCTCCAGCTGCATGAGTCGCTCGCTGGTCAGATGAATACCGTCGGCATCCACCTGGTCGAGCAACGCGGGCTCACCGTTGAGCAGCAATCGCGCACCGACCTCGCGACACAGCGTCAGCGCGCGCTGCGCCCTGGCCACGTAAGCCTCGGGGGTCAGCTGCTTGGCACGCAGCTGAACCAGCCGGATGTTATCCTCGTTCAGCGCCCGGGTCAGCCGTGCGTCAAAACGGGATTCGTCGGCCTCTTCGCCGGTGATCAGGTATTCGGTGGGCAACATGACGGCACGCAGGATGGGCAAATTCGCCGCCGGGAACGGGTAGTTGACCAGTTCTTCCATGGGCACCCAGCGCACCGCCTGGCCTTCACGACCAAACGGCTCACCGGCAAACGCATGAACCTGCCAGACGTCCAGCAGTATGTGCTTGTCAGAATACTCGTGATGCACGCGAATCAATGGTTGCGCGCGCACGATTTCAACGCCCAGCTCTTCGTGCAGTTCGCGCTTCAGGCCTTCCAGCCCGGTTTCGTAGGGGGCCAGCTTGCCGCCGGGAAACTCCCATAGCCCGCCGTGATCCACGTTGGAAGGCCGCCTGGCAATCAAGACTTGCCGCTTGTCAGCGCTGATAATGGCAGCCGCTGCCACATGAACCCGTCGTTTAACCATTACATTCATTACGTCTTTATCCACTGTGTGCACACCCGCTGAGCAATTGCGGTTGGTGTTATATCGCTACGTTAACGCTACCTTTGACGGCCAGGCACCCAACCCGGCCAACACTGGCTAGCTACGATAATCAGCGTTGATCGATACATAGTCATGGGAAAGATCCGAGGTCCACACGGTGGCCGCGTCGTCTCCCCGCCCCAAACTGATGCGGATCGTAATTTCGTCTTCGGCCATCACCTTGCTGCCGGCCGCTTCGGTGTACCCTTTTGCCCGTCCGCCGTCTTCCACCAGGCGGACGTCGCCTAACTCGATCGTTACCCTGTGGACGTCAAACGCGTCCACCGGTGCCCGCCCCACCGCGGCAAGGATGCGTCCCCAGTTGGCGTCCGAGGCGTATAGCGCGGTCTTGACCAGCGGCGAATGCGCCACGGTAAAGGCAACATCGAGGGCTTCCTGGCGCGATCGCGCCTGCTCGACCTGCAGGGTGACAAACTTGGTCGCGCCTTCACCATCTCGGATAATGGACTGCGCAAGCTCCGTCATCACCCGCTGCAGGGCATTGCGGAAGATATCGATCTGCGCCTCGCTTTCAACCCGCACGCCGGTACCGGTTGCCGCCAGCATACAGGCATCGTTGGTCGAGGTATCGCTATCCACGGTAATGCAGTTGAAGGAACGGTCGACCGTTTCGCGCAGCAATCGCTCGAGCAAGGACTGCTCGATGGCGGCATCGGTCACCACAAAGCCCAGCATGGTGGCCATGTCGGGTTTGATCATCCCCGACCCCTTGGCGATGCCGTTGATCACGACCTCGTGCTCCCCCATCGCCACGCGCACACTCGCCCCCTTGGGGCGCGTGTCCGTGGTCAGGATACCCTCGGCGGCGTGCTGCCAGGCCTGGCTATCATCCGACCGGCTGGCAAACGCCTCGGGGATACCGTCGAGTAGCTTCGCCATGGGCATCGGCTCGCCGATCACGCCGGTCGAAAACGGCAGCACCGCGACGTCGTTAACGCCCGCCTGTTGGGCCAGCGCCGCACAGCTTTGCAGTGCGTCCTGGTTACCGGTTTCCCCCGTGCCGGCATTGGCATTGCCGGTGTTGATCAGCCAGTAGCGAGGGCCACTATCCGCTTCGGCGGCACGCTTCAGGTGCGCCTTGGCTACCACCACCGGGGCGGCACAAAAGGCGTTACGGGTAAACACGCCCGCCACCGTCGACGTCTCGGGCAGTTCAATCACCACGACATCACGACGGTGCGGCTTTTTGATGCCCGCCATGGCCGTGCCCAGACGCACCCCCTCAAGGGGCGGCATCGTGGGAAAGGGCATTTCTCCTACCGCCATGTAGTTCTCCTAGGACGTGGCATATTCACTTAATCAAGTTTACCGCAGCACTGCTTGTATTTTTTGCCCGAGCCGCACGGACACGGATCATTGCGGCCTACCTTGGGGCCTTCGCGGCGCACGGGGCGACCGTCAGCCCCTGGCGCTTCTGCGGCGGTGTCAGTGTCTGGAACCGGTGACGCCGCCGGATCGTCATGACGACTGTCCGCGGTGGCTTTTTCACGCTCCAGGGCCTCGCGGCGCTTTTTCTCAAGCGCCTCGACCTCTTCGGGCTGGCGTACCTGCACATGGCTGAGGATGCGTGTCACGTCAGCCTTGATGTTAGTCAGTAGCTGCTGAAAAAGCTCAAACGCTTCGCGCTTGTATTCCTGCTTGGGGTTCTTTTGTGCATAGCCACGCAGGTGGATGCCGCGACGCAGATGGTCCATGGATTGCAGGTGTTCCTTCCAGCGCGTGTCGAGCACCTGCAGCATGACCTGCTTTTCAAAGCGGCGGATGAGCGCCTCACCGGCGGCATCGATTTTAGCGGCATAGGCCTCACGGTGCATGGCATGCAGCCGTTCGCGCAGCTTCTCTTCATTAAAACGCTGGTCGGCTTCGGCCCATTCGACCACCGGCGCGTCCAGATTGAACTCGGTTTTCAGATGCGCTTCGAGGCCCGGCAGATCCCACTGCTCGGCCAGGCTCTGGGGCGGCACGAAGTCACTGATGGTACTGTCCATGACTTCTTCGTGGATGCCCTCGACGGCGTCGGCCACATTGTCGGCCGCCAGGATATCGTTACGCTGCTGATAAATGACCCGGCGCTGGTCGTTGGCCACATCATCGTATTCGAGTAGCTGCTTACGGATGTCGAAGTTGCGGCCTTCGACTTTCTTCTGCGCCCGCTCTACCGCGTTGGATACCATCTTGTGTTCGATGGCTTCGCCGCGTTCGAGCCCCAGCGCCTGCATCAGTCGCTTGACGCGGTCTGACCCAAACAGCCGCATCAGGCTATCTTCGAGCGACAAGAAGAAACGCGTCGAACCCGGGTCGCCCTGGCGCCCGGCACGGCCACGCAGCTGATTGTCAATGCGGCGCGATTCGTGGCGCTCAGAGCCGATCACATGCAAGCCGCCGGCGTCCAGCACGGCATCGTGGCGCTGTTGCCATTCCGCTTTTAGCGCGTCGATCTGCGCCTGACTGGGCTGCTGAAGTTTGGCCGCTTCGGCCTCCCAGTTACCGCCCAGCACGATATCGGTGCCACGGCCGGCCATGTTGGTCGCGATGGTGACCGCCCCGGGACGACCTGCCTGGGCAATGATCTCAGCTTCGCTCTGGTGCTGTTTGGCGTTGAGCACGTTAAACGCCAGATTGGCCTCACGCATCAGCCGCGCGATGTACTCTGACGTTTCGATCGACGCCGTACCCACCAGTACCGGACGGCCGGCTTCGGTCTGTTCCTTGACGTCCTGAATGATGGCTTCGTACTTTTCTTCCCCACTCAGGTAGACCAGATCATTGAGATCTTTACGCGTCAACGGACGGTTGGTGGGAATGACCACTACGTCAAGCCCATAGATCTGGCGGAACTCGAAGGCCTCGGTATCGGCAGTACCGGTCATCCCGGCAAGCTTTTCGTAAAGACGGAAATAATTCTGGAAGGTCGTCGACGCCAGGGTCTGGCTTTCACGCTGAACGGTAACGCCCTCTTTGGCTTCCACCGCCTGGTGAAGGCCTTCCGACCAGCGCCGGCCAGGCATTGAACGGCCAGTGTGTTCGTCGACGATGACCACCTGGTCGCCCGAGACCATATAGTCAACGTCACGGTGGTAGAGGTAGCGCGCACGCAATGCCGAATGCATGTGCTGGAGCAGGTTCAGATTCTGGGCGGCGTAGAGAGATTCTTCCTCTCCCAGCAGCCCTTCCTCGCGCATCAGCGCCTCGACCTTGTTATGCCCCTGCTCGGTCAGCTCGACCTGCTTCTGTTTCTCGTCCAGCAAGAAGTCACCGGTGACCGTTGCTTCTTCGTCGTCGGCCACTTCACCTTCCTCAAGCTGCTGCGACAGACGGTCGACCACCTTGTACAAGTCGGTGTTCTCATCGACGGCGCCTGAAATAATCAGCGGCGTGCGGGCTTCATCAATCAGGATCGAATCGACTTCATCGACGATCGCGTAGTGCAGGCCACGCTGGACTTTATCTTCCAGCGAAAAGGCCATGTTATCGCGCAGATAATCGAAGCCAAACTCGTTGTTGGTGCCATAGGTGATATCGCAGTGATAGGCATGGCGCTTTTCGGCACTGGTCTGGCCGGCAAAAATGACGCCGACGGTGAGGCCCAGAAATTCATACAGCGGACGCATCCACTCGGCATCACGGCGTGCCAGATAATCGTTCACGGTAACCACGTGCACGCCTTTGGCCGGCAACGCATTCAAATAGACGGCAAGCGTTGCCACCAGGGTTTTACCTTCACCGGTTTTCATCTCGGCGATACGACCGCGGTGCAGGGTGATCCCGCCCACCATCTGCACATCAAAGTGACGCATGCCCATGACACGTTTACTGGCCTCACGGACCATCGCAAAGGCAGACGGCAACAAATTATCCAGAGGCTCGCCGTCTTCCAACCGCTGGCGCAGAGTGGCCGTGGTGGCCTGAAGGTCGGCATCGCTTAGCGCTTCGAATTCACTTTCCAGCGCATTAACGTCCTGCACGCTTTTCAGCATGCGTTTAACGTCACGGTCATTTTTCGAACCGACGACTTTACGTAACAAATTATTGATCATGTAGTTTCCAACTCGCAGCGAGCGCCCTTGGTGGGGTCGCCCCGTTCCATAAATGATGAAGGTTGACTGAGGTGTCAGCGCTAACTAAAACGGGGATGGCACGGTGGACCGCGACGACTGAATACATCGTGTTCGGCAACGAGCACACTCACAAAGGAAGGGAACGCCACGCGCTGGCGCAACTGCCTGACGGGTTTCAGCACCACCCACCAGCGCCGCAGAATGCGTCGCCGGGTGGCCATCAGGCGAGTCCGAGCGCGCAATACCGAGGGCGCCCAAAAACACGCCACCACGCTACGCTCGCCACCCCTGAGCGCGTCAGCATAGGTCAGGTTGGTGGGCAACAAGCAGCCGACCAACAGCCCCGCCAGCCACCAGCGCGCCAGACCATGACGGCGCTGACGTCGCGGCAATACCGAGGCTATGTTTAACGCTGACGACATGCTGTGGACAAGCTCCTGAGCGTGTTAGGCTTTGATCACCGGGCGGACAACATGCCCCCGACACCACCGTGGCGTGGCGTAATAAGCGATACCTTAGGAATCAGGCGTATGAGTATAAAGGTTAAGCGATCTCAGGCACAGCCCATCAGCCGCTTGATGGGCAAGTCGGGCGATATTGGCAAGCTTATGCGTCTCTCGAAGCTGATCGATCAGGCGCAGCGGCATCTTCAGGCCCACCTGCCAGAAGAAATGCGCGAGCATATCTATGTGGGCGGGTTTCGCGACGGACGCCTAACGCTGATCAGCGGCCAGGCCCAATGGCTGACCTGGCTGCGCTACGAGCAGACTCGCTTGCTGGGGCTCATTCACCAGTTGCCGGGGTTCGAGGGTGTCACTGGGTTTACCTTCAAGGTGCGCCCCGTCCATCCCATCGTGGCGCCGAAGCGTAATACCCGCAGCCTGTCGGCAGATGCCGGTAAAACCCTGGCAGAATGCGCCCAAGACACCACTGACCCGGCACTAAAAAGCGCACTGGAACGGCTGGCCTCACACGCGCCTGACGAGTAAGCCCCTTCTCCAAGCTTGCACCATAACGCAAAACGCACCGCCGAAGCGGTGCGTTTTGAACGATAATGTCGTTCTCGGCAACTACGCCATGGCGGGCGCCGCGTAGGAAATTGGGGCAACGGCCTTTTCTTCTTCAAACGTGACGATTTCAAAGGCGTCCGGCTGGGCCATGAGTTCACGGCACAGCTGGTTGTTCAAGGCATGGCCTGATTTTACACCGCGGAACTCGCCAATCAGGCTGTAGCCCAGCTGGTAAAGATCGCCAATGGCGTCCAGAACCTTGTGCTTGACGAATTCATCTTCGTACCGCAGCCCGCCTTCATTGACGATCCGGTAGTCATCCACCACGATCGCGTTATCCAGACTACCGCCTAGCGCCAGATTATTGGAACGCAGGAACTCCAGATCTCGCATAAAGCCAAAGGTACGCGCCCTGGAGACTTCTTTCACGAACGAAGTGGTCGAGAAATCGATCAGCGCCGTTTGCTTCTGCTGGTCGAACACTGGATGATCGAAGTCGATAGCAAACGAAACCTTGAATCCCTGATGAGGAAGGAACGTCGCCTCTTTATCGTCTTCTGTCACGCTGACCGGCCGCTTGATACGGATAAATTTCTTGGCCGCTTCCTGTTCGAGAATTCCCGCCGATTGAATCAGGAAGACGAACGGGCTTGCACTGCCATCCATGATCGGCACTTCAGGTGCACTGACATCAACATACGCATTATCAATGCCCAACCCGGCAAACGCCGACATCAGATGCTCGACCGTCGCCACCTTGACGCCCTGATAGCTGAGCGCGGTGCACAGCTTGGTATCTTCGACAAGTTCTGCGCGCGCAGGCACATGGACCACTGGGTCTAGATCGGTTCTGACAAACACAATCCCCGTATTGGCGGGTGCCGGACGCAAAGCCAAATGAACTTTTTTCCCCGAGTGTAAACCCACTCCGGTGGCGCGAATGACATTTTGTAGGGTGCGTTGTCTGATCATGGGCAGTGGTAGAACTCTAATAACGGGGAAACCGCGAGGGATGAAAGTTATCAAACAGTGTTCACTGTAACAGCAAACGAGGGTTTTAACCAATAAAACTCTCGTTTGCTGAAAGCAGTGAACCTGCCTGCTGTTGCTTCAATCCGCTTGACGGCGTAGGAACGCTGGGATGTCAAGATAATCGTCGGCATCCGCAGTACGACGTTTTTCAGGGCGCGCAGGTGCGCTTTCGGCTGCTTCGGCACGGCTGTTCGCCTGCTGGCGCATGACGGTCGGCTGCTGCAGTTTGCGATAATCGGAAGAGGTATCAGCGGTACGACGAGCCGGTTCACGTGCCGCCGCTTTGGGCTGGCCACCGTCAAGACCTGCAGCCACAACCGTCACACGTAGCTCATCGGACATTTCCATGTCGATGGAGGTTCCCACCACGATGGTGGCTTCTTGAGAGGCAAATTCCTGAACCGTGGCGCCCACGTCGTTGAATTCGCCAATCGAGAGATCGGGACCGGCCGTGATATTGACCAGAATACCGCGGGCACCGTGCAGATCGATATCTTCCAGCAGCGGGCTGCGAATGGCTTTTTCAGCGGCTTCGCGGGCACGGTTTTCGCCAGTGGCACCGCCCGTACCCATCATCGCCATACCCATCTCTGACATTACCGTGCGCACGTCGGCAAAGTCGACGTTGATGATGCCTGGACTGGTGATCAGCTCGGCAATACCCTGTACCGCGCCCAGTAGCACATCGTTGGCCGCACTGAAGGCAGTCAACAAGGTCGCATTTTTACCCAGTACCGAGAGCAGCTTTTCATTGGGAATGGTAATGAGCGAGTCGACATGCTCGGAGAGCTCTTTCATGCCCTCTTCGGCCGCGCGCATCCGCTTGGGCCCTTCGAACGGGAAGGGACGCGTTACCACCGCGACCGTCAGAATGCCCAACTCCTTGGCCACCTGCGCGACCACGGGCGCACCGCCAGTGCCGGTGCCGCCGCCCATACCGGCGGTGATGAACACCATGTCAGCCCCGTTGAGAAGCTCGGCAATACGCTCCCGGTCTTCCATTGCGGCCTGACGGCCGACGTCGGGATTGGCACCCGCGCCAAGCCCCTTGGTGATCTCTCCCCCAAGCTGCAGGACCGTTTTAGCGGACACGCGTTTCAATGCCTGGGCATCGGTGTTGGCGCAGATGAACTCGACGCCTTCGATGTTGCTTTCGACCATGTGATTGACAGCGTTGCCGCCACCGCCGCCAACGCCAACCACTTTGATGACCGCACTGCTCGAGGGTGCGCTATCTACCAATTCGAACATAAGCCCCGTCTCCTGAACCGCGCTTGCGGCCCTGTCAGAAATTTCCTTTGAACCAGCCTTTGATTCTTGCCAGCGCTGCACTGCCATCCTTGACGTCACGCCGGGAGACGTCATTACGCCCCTTATGCACAGGGATGACTCCCTGTTGACTTTCTCGACCATGCCCATGGCGGGATTCCTGCAATGCATAATGCAGTAAACCGACGCCCGTTGCATAGATAGGATTACGTACCACGTCTGACAACCCTTTTACATTTTGCGGACACGCAATGCGAACCGGCATGTGAAAAATCTCTTCTGCCAGCTCGCTCACGCCTTCCATGCGTGACGTACCGCCAGTCAGTACCACACCCGCCGCGACCATATCCTCATAGCCGCTGCGCCGCAGCTCGTCCCTGACCAGCGTAAAAAGTTCTTCGTAGCGTGGTTCGACCACTTCGGCCAAAGCTTGTCGGGAAAGATCCCGTGCTGGCCGGTCGCCCACGCTCGGTACTTTGATCATTTCATCACTTGCCGCTAACTGGGTCAGCGCACAGGCGTATTTTACTTTAATTTCTTCGGCGTGCTGAGTCGGCGTGCGCAGCGCCATGGCGATGTCGTTAGTGACCTGATCACCGGCAATCGGAATCACTGCCGTGTGACGAATGGCCCCTTCGGTAAAGATGGCCATATCGGTGGTCCCGCCACCGATGTCGACCATGCATACGCCGAGTTCGCGCTCATCCTCCGTGAGCACCGCCATGCTGGACGCCAGCTGCTCAAGGATGATGGCATCCACATCCAGGCCGCAGCGACGTACGCACTTCTCAATATTCTGCACCGCGTTAAGCGCCGCGGTCACCAGGTGCACCTGAGCCTCTAGGCGAACGCCCGACATACCGAGAGGCTCGCGAATACCGCCCTGGGCGTCGATCGAGAACTCCTGGGGCAGCACGTGCAGCACGCGTTGGCCTTCCGAGACGGCCCGTGCCCGGGCAGAGTCTATCACCCGGTCAATATCGGATGGCGTCACTTCGCGTTCTTTGATCGCCACGACCCCATCGGAATTCATCGATTTAATATGACTGCCGGCAACGCCCACATATACCGAATGAATATCGCACCCAGCCATCAGTTCAGCTTCTTCAACGGCGCGCTGGATCGATTGTACGGTTGATTCAATGTTGATCACCACGCCACGCTTCATGCCCCGGGACGGGTGTGAGCCTATGCCCGCAATTTCAATCCCGCCGTCATCGGTTGGCTGACCGACGATTGCGACGACCTTGGACGTTCCGATGTCCAGCCCGACCACCATGTTGGATGCGTTGGGTGAGCCTGCCATGAGTCGGGAAATCTCCTTGTCGCCTTAAATAAAAAAACAATTAACGCTCGATGCTACTTGGCACAAGTTAATAAGAGTGCCAACTTTTGACTTTGCGTTGCTTGGCAATGCGCCAGTTTAACCAAAGGAATTAACATTTATAATTCCTGATTGGCACATAGTATAGAAACAATTGATGCAATACGACTAGTCAAATATCACAATAGTCGCCATAAAAGACAAATAAAACCCCGTTGACGTGGTTTTCACCGACAGCGACTGCTTACTTTACACCTTTAAACACCCGCCCATCGTCGCGTTACTCTTCTTGCACATCAAATTCACTTTCACCATGCCAAGCCACTGCGACGCCGTTTGGATAACGTAAATCTATATAGCGGATACGCTCACTTAAATCACTCAACTCACGCTGCCAGGAAGCACTTAAGCGCGCCAGGCGCACTTCGTGTTGACGACGCCCTAACATCACCCAGGCACTATCGTTTAACTGCACTCGCCAAGCACCGCGAGGCTCTAAACGTAGTTGGGTTAAACGCAAATCGAGCCGAGCAAAATGCGGCGTTAATTGATGGTAGTAATCCAGGACTTCTTCGCTGCTTCCCGCCGGGCCTGCCATGTCAGGCAAGCCCTGGGGCACGCCTAACGGCGCAAAGGCAAAAGGCTCCCCCGCCTCATTGAGCAGGAAATCATCGTTCCAGCGGGCAACAGGGGTCTGCTCAACCAGTTCAAATACCAGTGCATTGGGCCATTCGCGTGTGATGCGGACTTCATTCAGCCAGCCGATGCGCAGCGCCTGCTGCCGCAATGCTCCTAGATCGGCGGACAACCACTGAGTGTCCTCCACCACGGGCGCCAATTGCGTTCGCAGGTAATCCGCATCGACATAGTCCCAGTCGCCGCGGATCGACACGCGTTCGATGGGCCGGTCAAGCCATAGCCAGAGCGCCTGTCCGCCTGCCACCAACAGAAGGCCCAACATCAAACCACCCAACCAGGCCTGGCGCTTTTTCATGAGGCACTCAGCTGTCCGGCTGTCCGCAAAATGCGCATGACCAGCTGGTCAAAATCAATGCCGGCATAGGCCGCCGACTGGGGCACAAGGCTGTGATCGGTCATGCCGGGTACGGTGTTGACTTCCAGCAGCCAAAAACGCCCTTCACTGTCGCGCATGACGTCAACGCGCCCCCAGCCTTCGCCTCCAATGGCGGCAAACGCTTGCTGGCAGAGCGTTGCCAGCGCGGCTTCGTCTTCCTGCGATAGCCCACAGGGCAGGTGATACTCGGTGGTATCGGTTAAATATTTGGCTTCGTAGTCATAGAAACCGCCCGGCACTTCAACGCGGATAGCGGGAAGGACCTGATCGTCTAACAGGCTGACCGTGTATTCACCGCCCTGAATGAACCGTTCCGCCATGACCCGGGCATCGAACCTGGCGGCATCGTGATAGGCCGCTTTCAGGGCGGCCTGATCGTCGACGATATTGATGCCTAGCGTCGAGCCTTCGTGCACGGGCTTGACCACCAGCGGCAGGCCAAGCTGTGCCACGACACCCGCCCAGTCAGACTGTGCATCCAGCATGATGCTTTCCGGGGTTGGCAACGCCAGCGCCTGCCATACCTGCTTGGTGCGCTGCTTGTCCATGCCGAGTGCTGACGCCAATACGCCACTGCCCGTGTAGGGAATGCCCAGCAGCTCCAGTGCGCCCTGCAGGGTACCGTCCTCGCCCCCGCGGCCGTGAAGCGCCACGAAGACGGCCGTCGGAGCCAGCTTCTCAAGCCCGACCAGCCCGCCCTCACGGGGATCGTAACCCTGTACATTGACGCCCTGACGCTGGAGAGCGTCGATAATCGCAGCGCCGCTTTTTAATGACACCTCACGCTCGGCAGAGTGACCGCCGTAGACCACCACGACACGCTCGAGCGATACGGATTGGGAGTTCGCTTCACTCACAGGACCACCTCATTTAACGCCATCTGGGCTTGCGCCAAGCGCAGCGAAATACCACCTACGTCCCCCGCCCCCTGGGTAATCAGAATATCACCGGGGCGTAGCACATGGCCTAACAACCCGGGCAACTCGCTTTTGTGCTCGACAAAAATCGGGTCGACTTCACCCCGCTGGCGAATGGAGCCTGCCAGCGTGCGCCCTTCAGCACCGGGAATCACCGACTCCCCCGCGCTGTAGACGTCGAGCAGCACCAGCGTGTCCACCTGGGAAAGCACGCGCACAAAATCCTCGAACAGGTCACGTGTCCGGCTGTAGCGGTGGGGCTGATAGAGCATCACCAGGCGTCGTTCGGGCCACCCTGCGCGCACCGCCTGGATGACCATATCCACTTCCCGCGGATGATGGCCGTAATCATCCACCAACATGATTTCTCCACCGGCAGCGGTCGGGTAATGACCATGCACCTGGAAGCGGCGGCCCACGCCGGCAAAACCGGCGAGTCCGCGCGTAATCGCCGCGTCGCTGACGCCGGCATCCGTGGCGACAACGATCGCCGCCATGGCGTTGAGGGCATTATGTCGACCGGGCATGGCCAGCCGAATGGGCAAGGGATCGGCACCGCCTGGGCGCAGCGCGGTAAAGGTGACTTCGCCGCCCTGCTGGTTGAAATCGGTGATGCGATAGTCGGCATCTGCATCGAAGCCATAGGTCACAAACTGACGTTTTACCTGCTCACTCAGCTCGCGGACATTGGCGTCATCGATACATAACACGGCCAGCCCGTAAAAAGGCAGGTTATGCAGAAACTCGACGAAGGTGCTCTTGAGGCGCGAGAAATCGCCGCCGTAGGTAGCCATGTGATCGGCATCGATATTGGTGACGATGGACATCATCGGCTGCAAGTGCAGAAAAGAGGCATCCGATTCATCGGCCTCAGCCACCAGATAATCACCCTCGCCCAGGCGCGCATTGGTGCCCGCGCTGGTCAGTTTACCGCCGATGACAAAGGTCGGGTCCAGTCCGCCCTCGGCCAGAAGCGTCGCGGTCAAACTGGTCGTCGTGGTCTTGCCATGGGTGCCCGCCACCGCGATGCCGTGACGAAAGCGCATCAGCTCGGCGAGCATTTCCGCACGGCGCACCACCGGCACACGATGGTCGTGGGCCCAGCGGATTTCCGGGTTGGTCGGGTCGATGGCGCTCGACACCACCACCACATCGGCGCCTGACACGTGCGCTTCTGCATGGCCTAAGGATATGCTGACCCCGCATTGGCCCAAACGCTCGGTGACCGGCGAAGGCTTTAAATCGCTGCCGCTGACGGCGTAGCCCTGATTGGCCAGCACTTCGGCGATGCCACACATCCCGGCTCCACCAATACCGACGAAATGAATACGGCGAATGCGGCGCATGCCTTTGCCACTGGGAGCGGCCGATGAAGACGCCTTGGTTTCAGAGTGGATCACGCAGTCTCTCCTTGCGGTATGACAGCCAGACACCCGTCGACCAGCCGCTGGGTCGCGTCCAGATGAGCTGCCTGGCGCGCATTCGCCGCCATCGTTGCCAGGGTGTCGGGCATTAATAAGTTGGCCAGTTCCCGGCCAAGACGTTCGACGGTCAACTCGGTCTGCACAATGCATAGGGCCGCTCCCGCCTCGACAAGCACCTGGGCGTTGACCCGCTGATGATCGTCAACGGCGAACGGGAAAGGCACCAGCAAGGCCGGTTTGGCCGCCGCGGCCAGCTCGGCGATGGTCAACGCCCCGGCACGGCACACCACCAGATCGGCCCAGTCGTAGGCGCCCGCCATGTCGTCGATAAAAGGCTCCACCAGGGCCTCTACACCGTGCTCGCGATAGCGCGCGGCGGTATCGCCATCGCGGGCCTTTCCGGCCTGATGCCATACGTCCGGCCGCTGGGAAACCGGCAGGTTGGAAAGCGCTGCCGGCAGGCGTTCGTTGAGAGCGACCGCGCCCAACGACCCGCCTACCACCAGCAGCCTCAGCCGGCGGGATGCCATGCTCGCCGCCGTGCGCGGGGTATTGCCCAACGGAATGATGTCATCACGAACCGGGTTACCGATCACCTCGGCGCGCGCGCCGAACGCCTGGGGAAAAGCCGCATAGGTGCGTGCCGCGAGGCGTGACAGGACCTTGTTGGTTAGCCCGGCGACCGCGTTCTGCTCATGAATCACCAGCGGGATACCCAGAGTCTTGGCGGCAAGGCCGCCTGGGCCGCTGGCAAAGCCGCCCAGGCCGACCACCACCTGAGGCTTGAAGCCTTGCATGACCCGACGCGCCTGCTGAACTGCACGACTCAGGTTCAGCGGCGCCTTTAGCCAGCCAGCCAAGCCGTTGCCGCGCAGTCCTGATACGGCAATGGTATGCAGCGCAATGTTCGCCTCGGGCACCAGCCGATTTTCGATCCCGTTGGGGCTGCCCAGCCACTCGACCTCAACCTGCTGAGCGCGCAAGGCCCGCGCCAACGATAAGGCCGGCATCACGTGGCCCCCGGTCCCTCCTGCCATGATAAGCACTCGGCGCGTCGGCTGTGTCACAGGCTACTCCTTACCTTGATGATGAGAGACGTGGCTCGCGACGAGACCGATAGGGCGTCGAGGCACGCTTGGGAGAATGCCGTGTTTCGGCATCGGTACGTAACAGCAAGCCTATCATCACGCCCGTCACCAGCAAGCTGGAACCGCCGTAGCTCATCAGCGGCAACGTCAGCCCCTTGGTGGGTAAGAGTCCGGAGCTCACCGCCATATTGATGAATGCCTGGGCGGCGATAATAAAGCCGATGCCATAGCTGACGTAGGCACCGAACAGGTGGCCAGACAGCTCCGCACGCCGCCCCACCCACATGGCACGGGCAATCAACAGGGTGAATAAAATCACCACGGTAATGGCACCCAGCATGCCCAGCTCATCCGCGACGACCGCAAAGATGAAGTCGGTGTGGGCTTCGGGCAGGTAATGCAACTTCTGCACGCTGTTACCGAGCCCGGTTCCGGTCACATGGCCGCGGCCAAAGGCGATCAGCGCCTGGGTCAGCTGATACCCGGTGGCGAACTGGTCGGCCCAAGGATCAAGAAAGCTGGTCCAGCGCGCCAGGCGGTACGGTTCCATCGCCACCATCATCACCGCCCCGGTGGCCAGCAGGCTGCCACTGCCGATCAACAGGGTCAACGACGCCCCCGCCATCATCAGCATGCCAATCACGCAAACGGTAAACACCACCATGCCGCCAAAATCGGGGGCCAGAAACAACAGCCCCGCGGGCACGGCCAGCACGGCCAGCGGCCGCCACATGCTGAACGGCTTGCGCCGGAGATCGTAGGTGAAACGTGACATGAACGCCGCCATATAGAGAATCAGGCCAATCTTGGCGAACTCCGACACCTGCAGACTGGGCAGCGACCCGGGCAACGAAATCCAGCGCTTGCTGCCGTTGATTTCCTGACCAATGAACAGCACCAGCGTCAGCAAGCCAATACTCACCAGCAGGATCAGCCCGGCGTTCTGACGCCATACCTCAAGGGGAATACACAGCATGAGCACGCAGACCAGGGCAGCAGCCACCAGAAAAAGCCCATGCTGCAGTGCGTAGTGATAGCTGTCGTCCAATAACCCAATCGAGGCGGAACTCACCATCACCCAGCCAAACCCGGCCAGCACAATGGTGACCACAATCAACCAGACATCGCAGACCATTCCCTGGGTCGACACTTTTTGGCGCAGGTTGCGTAACCGTTTCATGCCGTGGCCTCATCGATTTGCCGGGCCTTGTATTCCACCCAGCGTCGAAAAACATCGCCTCTTGCCTGATAATTGGCAAACTGGTCCAGACTGGCACAGGCGGGCGACAGCAGGACGCAGTCGCCGGGTTCGGCAAGCGCGTAAGCCGCTTCCATAGCACGCTCCAGCGTCGCCACGGTGCGCGTCTCGACGTGCCCCGCCAGCGCGCTCTCCAGCCGCGGCGCGTCCTGGCCGAACAGCAGCGCGCAGCGTGCCGACCGGCTCAACGGTGACGCCAGGGGGGAAAAGTCAGCGCCTTTGCCAACCCCGCCCGCAAGCAGGATCAGGCGCCCGTTCAAATCGGCACCAATGCCTTCAATGGCCGCCAGGGTCGCTCCCACATTGGTGCCTTTGGTGTCATTGATCCAACGCACCCCGTTAAGCTCTCCAATCAACTCGCTGCGATGGGGCAAGCCTTTGAAGGCCTTCACCGCCTGACACATGGCCGGCTTGGCAAACCCCAGCACGTCCCCCATGGCCAGAGCAGCTAACGCATTGAGGTAATGATGCTGACCAAGCATCGCCAGCTCGTCAGCGCCGAGCCAGGGCGTCGCTCCGTGCATTAGCGTCAGCCGCCCCTGATCCTGCGAAAGCCCCCAGTCGTTGCCGCTCGGCGGCTGATGGCCGAAACGCGTGATCTGAGGCACCGATTGCGCGGGAAACGTCAGCGGGTCATCCGCATTGACAACGGCATGCTGCGCCCCACGAAAAATACCCTGTTTGGCGTCGCGGTAGCCCTGCATATTACCGTGTCGGTCCAGGTGGTCTTCGGAGAGGTTCAAAAACGCCGCCACCCTCGCGCCAAGGCGAGGCGTTGTTTCAAGCTGGAAGCTGGAAAGTTCAAGAATGAATAGCTCAGCGTCGGGCTGCTGCCCCAGAAGATCCAGCGCAGCGGTACCCAGGTTGCCGCCCACGGCAGCGTTGACGCCCGAGGCCTTTGCCATCTGCCCAAGCAAGGTGGTCACGCTGGACTTGGCATTGGAGCCGGTGATGGCGGCAATCGGGGCGGAGGTGGCGCGCACGAACAGGGCCATTTCGCCCACCAGGCGAGGCTCACCGGTGCCTGGGTTGACCTGCCCGGCGAGCGGCGCCAAAACGGGGTGATGGGGGTCGACACCAGGGCTGACCACTACCTCTTCCGCGGCCTCAAGGTTCAGCGCTTCAAGCGGACCACAATGCACCGTCACCTCGGGATGATCGTTGCAGAACGCCTCAAGACCGGGTGGCTGCTCACGGGTATCGGCCACCATGAAAGGCACACCCAAGCGCGCCAGATGGCGACAAATCGCCCGCCCAGAGATCCCTAGCCCCACTACTAACGTCATTCCTGGCGGAACGCGAACCATCCCGGCTCCCTCATACCGAACCGCTAGGGGCCCGGCCATATCGAAAAAATGAAAGTGTTGAACGCTTAACGCACTTTGAGCGTTGCCAGCCCTAACAGTACCAGCACGACGGTAATGATCCAGAAGCGCACGATGACACGCGGTTCGGGCCAGCCTTTCAGCTCATAGTGGTGATGCAATGGGGCCATCCGGAAGATGCGACGTCCCGTCAGCTTGTATGAGCCGACCTGCAGGATGACCGAAATGGTCTCGAGAACAAAAATGCCGCCCATGATGAACAGCACGATTTCCTGGCGGACGATAACCGCGACGACACCCAGCGCCGCCCCCAGCGCCAGCGCCCCCACATCGCCCATGAACACCTGCGCAGGGTAGGTGTTGAACCACAGAAACCCAAGCCCCGCCCCCGCTATCGTGGCGCAGAACACTGCCAGCTCGCCGGTTCCGGCAATGAAGGGGATGTGCAAATAGTCCGCGAACAGGGCATTGCCTCCAGCATAGGCAAATACCGCAAGCCCCATGGCAACGAGCACGGTCGGCATGATGGCCAAACCGTCCAGGCCATCGGTCAGGTTGACCGCGTTGGAGCTACCGACAATGACCAGGTAGGTCAACAGGATATAAAACACGCCCAGGGGAATGGCAACGTCTTTGAGCGTCGGGATCAAGAGACTGGTTTCCAACCCTGAGGCCGCCGTGACATACAGAATCACGGCGGCACTCAAGCCCACCACCGACTGCCAGAAATATTTCCAGCGCGCAGGCAGCCCCCTGGGATTCTTCTCGACCACTTTACGGTAATCGTCTATCCAGCCAATAGCGCCAAAACCGAGGGTCACCCCCAGCACGATCCAGACGTAGTGATTGGTCAAATCGCCCCATACCAGGGTGCTGATCGCCATGGCCATCAGGATCATCGCGCCGCCCATGGTCGGCGTTCCGGCTTTCGACAGATGCGACTGGGGCCCGTCATCGCGCACGGCCTGACCAATTTGCCCCTCGACCAGACGCCTGATCACCCACGGGCCCAGCCACAGGCACAAGAACAGCGACGTCAGGGCGGCGAGAATCACCCGCAGGGTTAGATAGTTGAAAACCTGAAAGGCAGATTGATACTGCGCAAGAAAATTCGCCAAGTGAAGTAACATGAACGGCGTTTACCTTATCTCATCCGTGCGCAGGGCGGTGACAACATGTTCCATGCCTGCGCTGCGCGACCCTTTGACCAGCAAGCTGGCATTGGGCGGCAACGTATTGTGAAGATGACGCACTAGCGTCGCGTGATCATTAAAATGCAGTCCACCATCAAATGCTTCGCTGGCCGGTCGGGCGGCGTCGCCCAGGGTCACCAGCATATCGACACCCAACTGAGCCGCGTACCGGCCAATCTCTTCGTGCAGTTCGCGGGTCGCGTTACCCAACTCACCCATGGCACCCAGCGCGCACCAATGCGGTCCAGGCAGGCTGACCAGGGTGTCCAGGGCGGCTTTCACCGCGCCTGGATTGGCGTTATAGGTATCATTGAGCAGATTTGCGCCGCGCAGCCCCGGTAATACGCTCAGCCGATTGGGCAGCGCCGTCAAACCCCCAAGCCGCTCTATCACCTGCTCGGCGGCCACACCCAACTCCAGCGCCGCCGCCGCCGCCGCCAGGGCGTTGCTGACATTATGCTTGCCCAGCAGCGGCAGTTGCACCTGACCAAGGGAGCGGCCTTGATAGTTAAGCGTGAAAGCATAACGCCCTTGGGAGTCACAGGAAAGCGCTTCGGCGCAGATATCCGCCGGACCTTCAATGCTGTAGCTGATGACACGCCGCAGTGCTGCACAGGCTCGCCAGTAGGAAAAATAGCGGTCATCACGGTTCAAAATCGCCACCCCATCGGGCTGCAAACCGCCAAGCAGCTCGCCCTTGGCCTGGGCAATCTGGCCCATTCCACCAAATTCACCCACGTGGGCGCCGGTCACGTTGGTAATGACCGCAACCTGGGGGCGCGCCAGACGTGTCGTCCAGGCGATCTCCCCCAGATGATTGGCCCCTAACTCGACCACGGCGGCCTGATGGGCGGGCGTCAGAGCCAGCAAGGTTAACGGCGCGCCAATATCATTATTCAGATTGCCACGCGTGGCGTGAACGGCCCCCAAGGGTTCAAGCAAGGCGGCGGTGATTTCCTTGACGGTGGTTTTGCCACTGTTGCCGGTTACCGCCACCAGTGGCCCCGACCACGCCTCACGCGCCGCTGAGGCCAACAGCCCCAGGCCCAAGCGGGTATCCGGGCACACCAGTTGCGGCAGTGGGCTATCCACCGGCGCCTCGACCAGCGCCGCCACGGCGCCCGCCTGGCGGGCGTCTTCCAGTAGATCGTGGCCATCGAACCGTGGCCCCTTGAGGGCCACAAACAGCCCGTCGGCCACCATGTTACGCGTATCGGTGAACACGCCGCTCAGCCGCGTGTCCGCCAAGGCAGACGGTGGTGCGATGGCAAGCGCGTCGGCTACACGACCTAACGTCCAGTCCATTTAGCGCGCCTCCCGAGCAGCCAGGGCTTTCCGCACGGCCTCGCCGTCGTGATAGGGGTAGCGAACCCCGTTTATTTCCTGATAAGGCTCGTGGCCCTTTCCGGCCACCAAAATGACATCGCAAGGAGTGGCCTCGCGCACCGCATACGCAATGGCCTCGGCGCGGTCCGGCATTTCCAGCGGCTGCGCCTCGGCGCTGAAGCCTGCCAGAATCGCCCTGCGAATGTCTTCGGCGGCCTCCCCTCGAGGATTATCATCGGTCACGATCACGCTGTCGGCGTGGGTTTCAGCCACGCGTGCCATCTCGGCGCGCTTGCCAGTATCGCGCTCGCCGCCGCAGCCAAACACGCACCACAAGCGCCCCGCGTGCCCGGCCAGCGCGCTCAGTGCATTGTCGAGCGCGTCCGGGGTATGGGCATAGTCGACCACGACGCTGGGTGCGCCCGCCTGACGATAGCATTCCATGCGCCCCGGCACCGGAGCGAGCGACGCCGCTGCCTCGAACAAGGCGTCCAGCGGCTCACCCAAGCCATACAGGGTCGCCATCGCCAGCAATACGTTATCCAGGTTGAAGCGCCCCATCAGCGACAGCGAAAGCGTCCGCTCCCCCTCGGGGGTGGCAATCAACGCCTCCTGGCCCTGGCTGTGGGGGTGCCAGCCAACTACGCGCAGCGTGACGGCCTCGTCACCTCCCGTCGCCAGCACGCGCACGCCGCTATCACAGCCGGCCAGCATCAGGCGTACCAGCGAGTCATCGGCATTCATCACGGCAAGCTCAAGCTCGTGCCGCCTGAACAGTTTGGCCTTCGCCGCCGCATACGCGGCCATGCTGCCGTGATAATCCAGATGGTCACGGGTCAGGTTGGTAAATACCCCCGCGGTGATGTCCACACCGTCCAACCGGGATTGGTCAAGCGCATGGGAAGAGACCTCAAGCGCTACGCGCTTTACACTCTGACCAGCCAATTCCCCCAATGCCGAATGCATGGCAAGCGCACCCGGGGTGGTCAGACCCGTATCGCGAAGCGCACCCAGCCGTCCAACGCCCAGGGTGCCAATGACCCCCGCCGGCGTGCCCAGCGCTTCGCTTAACGCGGCAATATAATGCGTGACCGAGCTTTTGCCGTTGGTCCCCGTCACGCCAATCACCGCAGGACCCTCTGGCAGCTGAAACAGCGCGCGGCCAAGCTCTCCCAGCCGGCGCGTCAGGTACGGCAGCTCAAGCACCCGACCGGTGAGGGTTACGTCACCTTCGCTGGCGTGCGCAAGCACCAGCCCGGCCCCTGCCTCGATAGCCTGTTCAATAAAGTCGCGGCCATCGCAGCGACTGCCCGGGACGGCCACGAAAATGTCGCCAGGCGATAACTGGCGCGAGTCGCTGGTGATCTCGAAACGCTCGGGCAGCGAGGGTAGCTCGCGGGGCACATTGCCGGTAGGCCATACCTTGGCTAAGGCTTGTCTCACCTCATACGGGCTGAGCGTCATGCAATCTCCTTCCCTTTATTCAACTTCATGATCGGGGGGCACATCCAGCAGCCGCAGCGCATTGCCGGTAACACTCGAGAACACCGGCGCAGCCACGGCACCGCCGTAGAACTCGCCGGCCTTGGGGTGATCGATCATGACCACGGTGACAATACGCGGATCCGAAATCGGCGCAATACCCGCAAACACGCTGCGATAGGCATCCGTGGCATAACCACCTTGCCCCGACTTACGCACCGTGCCGGTCTTGCCACCCACGCGGTAGCCCTCGACCCGCGCTCGACGCCCGCCCGAGTAGGCACCCACGGACGTCTCGAGGATATCCAGTAGGTCATTGGCCACATCAGGTGACATCGCCGATGTTCCCTCAGGCGGAGAAGATAAGCGTAACAGCGATGGCGTCAAGCGGGTGCCATCATTGGCAATGGCAGTATAGGCACTGGCCAGTTGGACCGCCGACACTGACAGGCCATAGCCGTAGGAAAGCGCTGCCCGCTCGCTGCGCGACCAGCGTATCGGCGCAGGCAAGTGACCGGTGGTTTCACCGGGGAAGCCCGTTTCGGCACTTTGGCCGAAGCCAAGCTGGTGATACTTTTCCCAGATTGCCACGTCATGGAGCTCAAGCGCGAGCTGGGACATGCCGATGTTGGACGATTTCTCCAGAATCCCCGCCAGATCCAGCTCGCCGTAGTTGCGTATATCCCGAATCGTGTACTCATCGATCCGCATCCAGCCAGGCGACGTATCCACAACGGTATCGCGGTCAAAGCCTTCGCTTTCAAGCACCGCCGACATGGCCAGCGGCTTCATTACCGAGCCAGGCTCAAACACATCGACCAGCGCCTGGTTACGCAGCCCCCGCGGGTCGATTCCAGCCCGGTTATTGGGGTTGTAGGACGGCAGATTGGCCATGGCCAGCACCTCGCCACTGCGAGCGTCCATCATGACCAGCATACCGCCGTTGGCCTCGTTTTCGGCAACCGCCGAGCGCAGTTCACGGTAGGCCATGTACTGCAAGCGTTGGTCGATCGAGAGGGTCAGGTCGCCGCCGGGCTGCGCTTCGCGGATCACATCCAGTTCCCTAACCAGGCGCCCACGGCGATCCTTGATGACGCGCCGCTGGCCCGGGTGACCGGCGAGATGCGGCTGATAGGCCAGCTCGAGACCTTCCTGGCCGACATCGTCAACGTTGGTAACGCCCATCAGTTGGGCTGCCACTTCACCGGCGGGGTAGTAGCGCTTGTATTCACGCTGAGGATAAACACCGGGCGTGCGCAAATCGAGGATGCGTTGCGCGGCCTCAGGTGTCATCTGACGGCGCAAATACATGAACTCATGCTCGCTGTAGCGCGCCACCCGAGCTTCGAAAGCCTCCAGTGACATCCCCAGCGCCTGGGCGAGGACGATGCGCTGGATGGGGTCGGCGGGAAGTTCCTGAGGGTTAGCCCAAAGGGTCACGACAGGGGTCGATATCGCCAGCGGCTCGCCGTTACGGTCGGTAATCATCCCCCGGTGAGCGGGAATCACCTCGTTGCGCAGCGTGCGCGCATCGCCCTGACTCTGTAGAAACGGACGGTCGATGACTTGAAGCAGGGTGATCCGGCCAATCAGAACCGCCGAGGTGATGGCCATGATCAGCACAATAACGAAAAACCGCCCTCCCGGCAGAGGCGGCGCGACAGGGGCTTGACGTGAGCTTACGCCACGGCGCTGGAAGCTCATGGTCGGATGACCTCAACGTCGTTGACGTCGGGAATGCGCATGCCCAGGCGCTGGGTGGCGATTTGCTCGATCCGGGCGGGCGTTGACCAGGCGCCTTCCTCGAGTAGCAGCTGGCCCCACTCGGTGTTGAGCTGGCTCTCTTCCTGTTCCAGCTGCTGCAGCTGTGCGTATTGGCCACGCGTCGCGTGAGTAGTCGCCACAACACTAAACGCCGTGACGAGGCAGGCCAAGAAAACCAGGCTGAACGCTACCGGCCAGGGCCGCAGCCGAAACGTAAAAGGCCACTCAGCCTGTAAAGTGGATAGCCACCGATCAAGTTGCTCCATGCTCATGATTACCTGATCAAACTCGTTTGCGCGCCGCTCGCATGACCGCGCTGCGGGCACGTGGATTATCGGTTACTTCGTCGTCACTTGGCCGCCTTCCCTTGCCCAGCGCCTCCAGACGACGATTCAATTGGTCATCCCGAATCGGCACGCCGCGGGGTAAATGCGTGTCGCCCCGGACGTGATGGCGAATGAACCGCTTCACGCGGCGATCCTCCAGCGAATGGAAACTGATGACCACCAGGTGGCCGCCCGGCGCCAAGGCATCAAGTGCCGCCTCAAGGGCGGCATCCAGCTGCTCCAGCTCGCCGTTCAAATAAATGCGCAGCCCCTGGAAGGCCTTGGTGGCGGGGTGCCGGCCTTTCTCCCAGGCGGGATGCGCCGCTTTCAACACCTCGGCCAGATCGACGGTATGCGTAAAGGGCGTTTCGCTGCGTCGTGTCACCACCGCCCGCGCCAGCCGTTTCGCAAACCGTTCTTCGCCGTAGGATTTAAACACGTGCGCGATTGTCGATTCGCTGGCATGGGCGAGAAACTCGGCGGCGCTTTCTCCCTGAGTGGGGTCCATGCGCATGTCCAACGGTCCATTACGCATAAAGCTGAAGCCACGCTCAGGATCGTCCAACTGCGGCGAGGACACCCCCACATCCAACAGGATACCGGCCAGCTTGCCGTGCACGCCCTGCTCTTTGGCCACTTCGGCCAGCCGGGCAAAATCGCGCTGAACCATCGTAAAGCGCGCATCTGTGATAGCTGCCGCGGCGGCCACGGCCTGGGGGTCTCGGTCAAGGGCAATCAAGCGCCCTGTATCATTCAGGCGCGAAAGGATGACCCGCGAGTGACCGCCGCGGCCAAAGGTGCCGTCGAGGTATACGCCGTCGGGTTGATGCACGAGGGCATCGACGGCACCGTCCAGTAGCACGCTGGTATGCTCGAAATGGGCGCTGGCCTGATCGGTGTCAGGTGACGGCATAGTACACTCACAGGATATTAAACGGGCATGCCGGGGCATGCCCTTGTGGATGGGGAGTCGGCCGATAAGCCGGGTTCTGTCGTGGACAGCCATTCCTCTAGGCGCTGCGTTACCCCAGCGCTCAAGCAACCTACCCGGATCCAGCGCGGGCCACGCCATTGGATCCCTATTTGGTCTTGCTCCGAGTGGGGTTTACCATGCCACGCACTGTTGCCAGGCGCGCGGTGCGCTCTTACCGCACCCTTTCACCCTTACCGGCCCCAGAGGTTTATTTCAGGGGCTTAGGCGGTCTACTCTCTGCTGCACTTTCCGTCGGCTCACGCCGCCCAGGCGTTACCTGGCACTCTGCCCTATGGAGCCCGGACTTTCCTCCCCCAACACCTTTTGAGGGGTATCAGCGGCGACTGTCTGGCCAACTCCGGCGGCAAGCATACCAGCGCCTTACGTTCGCCTCAATGATCACCTTTCATTGCCTGCAACCGGGCATACCAGGTTTGCTTGCGGCCGCTAAACAAGCGCGCGGCCACACCCGCCGCCTGCTTGACGCCGACCCCCTCGGCCAGCAAGGCCTCAAGCAAGGTATCGGCGTCGATCGACTGCTGTTCGCTTTGCACGGCCGGGGGCGCACCGGCGACAATCACCACAAACTCGCCGCGCGCCTGATTGGGGTCATCGGCCAACTGAGAAAGCAAGGAGGCCGGCGTACCGTGGAGGAAGGTTTCAAAGGTCTTGGTCAATTCGCGAGCCAATACCACGTCGCGCTCGGCCAGTTGCTCATTGAGCGCCTCGAGGGTATGCACGATACGATGCGGAGATTCGTAAAACACCAGCGTCTCTTCGCGAGTCTTCCAGCCGTCCAGTGCTTGGCGACGCGCCCCCGGCTTGGCGGGCAGAAACCCACCAAACACGAAACGATCGGTGGGAAGCCCCGCCCCCGAGAGCGCGGTAATCAGAGCACAGGGGCCCGGCACCGGCACGATATGACGGTGACGGGCCCGCAATTCGCGCACCAAGACAAAGCCCGGGTCGCTGATCAACGGGGTTCCAGCATCGCTAATCAAGGCAATATCCTCGCCTTCAGCGAGATAACGGTCCAGGGTTTCAACCCGTCGCGCTTCGTTGTGTTCGTGCAAAGAAAGCATCGGCTTGTTCAAGCCCAGGTGCGATAACAGGCGCGCGCTGTGGCGTGTGTCCTCGGCGGCGACTCGCGCGACGTCACCAAGCAGCCGAATGGCTCGGGCGGATAGATCATCCAAATTCCCAATCGGCGTGGCGACCACGTACAATGTTCCCGGTGGTGTCTGTGTCATCGTGACTCCCAATTCGTCAATGGCTTGCCCCACGGTACGCTATGCTTGTGCAGTAGCCGCCAAATCGTTGACCAGCAGCGATGGCGCAAATGGAAACTAAGGAAGGATACATGAAACAGTCATTACGTGGCTTTCTCGCCGCTACGCTCATGGCGCTTCTCGTTGCGGGTTGTGCGACGCAGTCTCCAAGCGTTGTCGACCGCATTCCCGACCAGGACCCCGGCCAGCTACTCAGCCAGGCAGAGGAACAGGAACCCGAACAGGCGGCCAAGACGCGTCTCGAGGCGGCCAATATCTTTGCCCGCCAGGGTGAACGTGAGGATGCCTTCGACGCCGCCGGGGACATCGATGAGCAAGCACTGTCCGAGTCAGACCGGGTACGTTGGGCCCTGCTGTTTTCTGAGCTGGCTCGCGCGCTCGACGAGCCCGACAGTGTGCTGCGCGCCACTCAGGTGCTCGACGACGAACTCGCCATGCAGTCGGACGAACAGCGCACGCTCGAAGACCGCCAGCGCTGGGCGCGCGAGACCCTCGACAAGCCCGACCCGGAGCGCTTTGCGCTGCCCGAGCTCGAAGGTGAAACGATCAACCGTGTTGCGGTGGCCCTGCCGGAGTCCGGCGCGTTGAGTAACGTGGCCGAGACCCTCGCGTCGGCCATGCGCCGTCATCATGACATCAAGGGCGACGACGTGGAGCTGAGCTTTCTTGATGCCTCGAAATATTCGCTCAACGAGCTTTATGATCGCGCCCAGCAGATGAACGCCCAGGTCATGATCGGCCCCCTCGACAAGGAGCAGGTTACCCAGCTTGAGCAACGCGATAGCGTGCCGGTGCCCACCCTGGCACTCAATTACGGCAGCAGCGAGCGTAATCAGGCGAAACGGCTTTTCCAGTTTGGCCTCTCCGCTGAGGACGAAGCACGCCAGGCCGCCCACCGTGCCTGGCAGGATGGCCACCGCAAGATGACGCTAATGGTCCCGGACAACGACTGGGGCCAGCGCGTGGGTGAAGCGTTCTGGAACCAGTGGCAGCGCCAGGGTGGAGACATCACCAATGCGGTGCGCTACAACCCGGAAAACCCGGTCTCCGACGCGGTAAAAACCGCCCTGAACGTGCGCGGTGAACGCGCGCAGCTTGATGATATTGACGCCCTCTTCCTGCTCGCGCTTCCGGACTATGCGCGCCAGGTGCCGCCGACGATGGACTACCACTACGCCCAGGACCTGCCCGTCTATGCGACCTCCCATCTTCACGAAGGGGGCCGCCAGACCCGTCTCGATCAGGACCTCAACGATGTGATGTTCATGGATATTCCTTGGCAGATCCCCGATGCTGCCGTGGGTGGCGAAGAGGTACTGCCTTTCTACGATAGCTACCAGCGACTGCGCGAAGAGTCCGACGCCTCCACGTTCCGCTTGATGGCCATGGGGGTCGATGCTTACGAAATCGCCACCCGCCTGTCGGATTTTTCTGAGCTGGAAGGCCTCGACGGCAGCACTGGCAAGCTATTCCTCACCGGCGACGGGCGGATTTACCGCGAGCTTCCCTGGGCCAAGTTCCAGAATGGCACGCCTTCACCGATCCTGATCCCTGGCCTGCTGGGCGATGAAGAAGAAGACCAGGAAGACAACGACGAGCGCGATGACGACTAGTTCCAAAACCGCACGCGCCCGAGGCCAGGCCATTGAGCAGGTGGCGGCTCAATGGCTTCAGCAGCGAGGGCTGCGTTTAATCGCCAGCAATCATCATGTTAAGGGCGGTGAGCTTGACCTCATCATGCAAGACGCGGATATTCTAGTCTTCGTCGAGGTCAAACATCGTAAGTCGAGTCGCTACGGGCACCCACTTGAATCGGTAACGGCTCAGAAACAGCAGCGGCTGGTACGGGCCGCACGGTTATACCTGGCCGCTTTACGTCAGCCTGTGCCGTGTCGTTTTGATGTTGTCGCCATGACCGGCACGCCCCCTGATGTTGACATCGAGTGGGTGAAGGCCGCGTTTGACGCTTTTTGAATACACAACCGGGAAGCCCTAATGGACTTTCAATCACGCATACTGGGTCATTTCAACGCCAGCATCGATACCAAAACCTACGCCAGCGAAGTGTTACCGCCCTTCATCGAAGTGGCCAGTCAAATGATGGTGCAGTGCCTGGTGAGCGAGGGGAAAATTCTTGCCTGCGGTAACGGCGGAAGCGCCGGTGATAGCCAGCATTTTTCGTCCGAGTTGCTTAACCGCTTCGAGCGCGAACGGCCAAGCCTGCCGGCGCTGGCATTGACCACAGACACCTCTACGCTCACCTCAATCGCCAACGACTATACCTACAACGAAGTCTTTTCCAAGCAGATCAGGGCGCTGGGGCAGCCCGGCGATATCCTTCTGGCGATATCGACAAGCGGCAATTCGGCTAATATCGTACAGGCCATCCAGGCCGCTCATGATCGCGAAATGACGGTGGTGGCCCTCACCGGCCGGGACGGCGGCGACATGGCCTCGCTGCTCGGCCAGGACGACTGCGAAATTCGCGTACCCGCCACCTCTACCGCGCGAATCCAGGAAGTCCACCTATTGGTCATTCACTGTCTCTGCGATTTAATCGATGAACAACTCTTCGGCGGCTAGCCCGCATCGTCGTCAATGAAAAGGAACCTATCATGAGTTTATACCTTCCCACTTCGCGTTTATCTCGCCTGCTGATGGCAGCGGCACTTGGCGCAAGCATCCTGTTGGCCGGCTGCGCCACCAACACCCGGGTTGATTCATCAAACTACGGCCAGCGCAGCGAAGACGTGGCGGCCGTTGACGAAACGATCGAACGCGAAGTCGGTCGCGCGCTTGAACGGGCCGACGGACGCCTGGGTGATGCGCGGATCCGTCCGCATAGCTTCAACGGTGTGGTACTGCTGGTCGGCCAGGTGCCCAGCGAGGAGCTGCGTGATAAGGCAGAAAGCGTCACCGCCGACCTGCGCGGCGTCGACGACGTTTACAATGAACTGACGGTAGCCGCCCGCCTGCCCTCCTCTCAACGGCTTACCGATACCTGGTTAACCAGCAACGTGATCGGACGGCTAGCCACCAATGACAGCATTGACTCCTCGAAGCTCAAGGTGACCACCGAAAACGCCAGTGTCTACATCATGGGCATGGTGTCGCGGGATGAAGCGGAGCGCATTGTCAATGCAGCCTCAAACGTGGCGGGGGTGCAGCGCATCGTCAAGGTCTTCGAATATATCGACTGAGCCCAGGCGTCAGGCAAACAAAAACCTCGCTGCAAGACAGCGAGGTTTTTTTATAGCCATTTGCAGCGCGGTACTACGAAAGCGGCTATTTCACCACACGCAGCGACGGCTTTTTCTTGCCGCCGGATTTGCTTTTGGGCGCATCCCCAGAGGTGCCCGACGTCGGGCTATCGGTGGACGACTCAGCCTCGGGGGCTGGATCGGTTACCGAAAGCGTCGGCTTGCCGGGGGTCGGCGTCTCGTCCAACGGCTCTTCCTCTTCCGACGAGGTCAGCTCAGGCTCATGACCGAAGACCATTCCAGCCCCGTTTTCACGGGCATAGATGGCGATAAGCGCCGGCGTGGGGATCATTACCTGCATCGGCTGACCGCCAAACCGGGCGTTGAAGCCGATGGCCTGGTTTTCCATGAACAGATCTCGCACCGCAGTGGGCGCGACGTTCAGGACGATTTGACCGTTCTGGACGAATTGACGCGGCACCTCGACACCCGGCTGGGTGGCATCCACCACCAAGTGGGGAGTCAGCTCATTGTCCAGCAGCCATTCGTAAAGCGCACGGGCGATATAAGGACGGCTCGATTTCATCTAGACTCGCTCCTCCTGACAAACAGGCCCCGCCAGGCGAGGCCCCGTGTGAGTTCAAGCACGCATTTCTTTTTCGCGCTCGTTAAGCGCAGCCTTGAAAGCGTCTCGCTCAAACACACGCGACATATAGCTCAGCAGCGGCTTGACCTGCTTTTCCGGCAGCTCAATATTCAGCGCAGGTAAGCGCCATAGAATGGGCGCCAGGCAACAGTCCACCAGGGTGAACTCATCGCTCATGAAGTACGGCATATCTTCGAAAATCGGCGAAATTCCAATCAGGCTTTCGCGCAGTTCTTTGCGCGCCTTCTCGGCGTCTTTTTTCCCACCGCTGACGATCTGCTCGACCATCGGGCACCATTCGCGCTCGATGCGATGCATCCAGAGGCGGCTTTGCGCACGTGCCACGGGATAAACGGGCAGAAGAGGCGGATGCGGAAAACGCTCGTCCAGGTACTCCATCATGACCTTGGACTCGTAAAGCACCAGGTCGCGGTCGAGCAGCGTCGGCACGCTGTTGTAGGGGTTCAAATCGGCGAGTTCGTCGGGTACATTTTCGCCGGTTACATCGACAACATCGACCGCCACGCCTTTCTCAGCCAGCACGATGCGCACACGATGACTGAAATGATCATCATTACCTGAATAAAAAATCATTGACGACCGTTTGGCCACAACTCCCATGAAACCATCCTCGCAGCGAATCAATCCTGGATAATAACACGTCCACCCCACCTTTGGGGAAGGCGACGCCATGCTTTAAGGCCAAGGCTAACATGCAAAGGGCGTGCGGTCTGGCCGCACGCCCCAGCTTGCCTCATATCGATGCGCTCAATGAATATCGCGCCAGTACTCTCGCTTGAGGAAATACGCAATCACGCCGAATATAAACAGGAATATGAGCACTTTTGGCGCCAATGCCTGGGCCTGAAGCTTTGAGGGCTCACCCACGTAAGCAAGGAAGTTGGTCAAATCATAAACGGCATCTTCAAACTCCTCCGGTGATAGCTCGCCCTGCTCGGTCACCTCAAGCGTGCTGCAGTCAGCGTCGGACGCGTCGCCACCTTCAGAGGCCGGCGCGTCATCACATACTTTTTCCTGCACGCCCTGAAGAGGCTCGAGCACGTTGGGCATGGCCACCAGCTCGAACACCGTGTTATTGACCCCGGTGGGGCGCTCAGGGTCCTGGTAAAAACTGAGCAGATACGAATACAGCCAATCCGCACCGTGCAGACGCGCAGACAGCGTCAGGTCCGGCGGGGGAGCCCCAAACCAGGTCTCGCCGTCCTCCTCACCCATCGCCGTTTGCATTTGATCGTTAAACGCCAACTCCGGCGAAAAGATGACGTTGTCTTCAATAATATCCTGGGGAATCGCCAGGTCCTCGGCGGCACGCGAGAATCGCTGGTACTCAAGCGAATGGCACCCCATGCAGTAATTAACGTAGAGCTTCATGCCATTTTGCAATGACGCCTGGTCTTGCAGGTCGGGCTCCATGGAATGAGGCACACTTGCGCCACCGGCAGCCGCGGCGGTAAGAGGGACGAATATGGCCATGAGTGCAATCAGTTGTTTTTTCATTAGCCAGTCACCCTTTCCGGTACGGGTTTTGTTTTTTCCAGCCGCGTGTAGATCGGCATCAGCAGAAAATAGGCAAAATAGACCGCTGTACATATCTGGGCCAGCAGCGTTCTAGCGCCCGTTGAGGGCAACACCCCGAGCACCCCCAGCGTCACAAAGCTTGCCACGAATAACGCCAGCATCAACTTGGAGATCCAGCCTTTATAGCGCATCGAACGCACGGGGCTGCGGTCCAACCAGGGCAATACAAACATCACCGCAATAGCGCCCCCCATGAACATCACCCCTAGAAATTTCGCCTCCAGGCCAAAGATCGAGAACGTGATCGCGCGCAAAATCGCGTAGAACGGCGTGAAATACCAGACGGGCGCAATATGATCAGGCGTCTGCAGCGCGTTGGCAGGCTCAAAGTTAGGCTTTTCGATGAAATATCCACCGCCCTCTGGGAAATAGAACACCACCACGCAAAATACAAACAGAAAGACCGCCACACCCACCAGGTCCTTCACGGTGTAGTAAGGGTGGAAGGGAATCCCATCGCGCGGGTTACCGGCTTCGTCCTTTTTCTGCTTGATATCGATACCGTCCGGGTTATTTGAGCCCACCTCGTGCAGTGCAATGATGTGCAATACGACCAGCGCCAGAATCACGATCGGCAACGCCACGACATGGAGCGCAAAAAAGCGATTCAGCGTAATGCCCGATATCAGGTAATCACCGCGTATCCACTGCGCCAGATCCGGACCAATCGCCGGTATAGCCGAGAACAGTGAAATAATCACCTGCGCTCCCCAGTACGACATTTGCCCCCAGGGCAGCAGATAGCCCATGAACGCCTCGGCCATCAGCAACAGATAAATCGCCATGCCGAATATCCACACAAGCTCGCGGGGCGCCTTGTAGGAGCCGTAGAGCAGACCTCGAAACATGTGCAGATAGATCACCACAAAGAAGGCCGACGCCCCCGTAGTGTGCATGTAGCGGATCAGCCATCCCCATTCCACATCGCGCATGATGTATTCGATGGAATCAAAGGCCCCTTCGGCACTGGGGTTGAAGCTCATGGTCAGCCAGATACCGGTGATGATCTGATTGACCAGCACCAAAAGCGCCAGCGAGCCGAAAAAGTACCAAAAGTTGAAATTCCTGGGGGCGTAATAGTGAGACAGGTGATCTTGAAAGAACTGCGTTGCCGGCAAGCGGTCGTCAACCCAGCGCATCAGGCCGCGTGGGGCTTTGGCTTTATTTGGATTACCCATCAGGCCGTCTCCTCATCTTCGCCAACGATGATGATGTTATCGCCCTCGAAACGATAGGGGGGAACTTCAAGATTGGTCGGCGCCGGTACGTTGCTGAACACACGGCCCGCCAGGTCGAATCGAGATCCATGACAAGGGCAGAAAAAACCACCGGGCCAGTCATCAACGCCCACGCCGGAGGCATCGGGCTCAGGCCGATAGACAGGCGAACAGCCCAGATGGGTGCAGATACCAATCAGCACGCCTATTTCGGGCCGAATGGAGCGCATTTGACCGGCACTGTAAGCAGGCTGCAGAGACGACTCAGAGTCAGGGTCGGCGAGACGGTCAGCGGCAAACGCCTCGGTGCGTTCGATCATCTCGGGTGTACGATTGATGATCCACACGGGCCGCCCACGCCATTCGACTGTCATACGCTGGCCGGGGGCGAGCTTCGACACATCGGCCTGAACGGGGGCGCCCGCTGCCCGCGCCCTGGCACTCGGTTGCCATGCCGACACAAACGGGATCGCCACGCCTACCGCCCCCACCGCACCGACAACGGTGGTTGCCCCCACCAGGAAGCGACGCCGCCCCCTGTTAACGCCGCCATTTGCCATATCCGATCCCCCACCCTCGTGCCTCGCCTAATGCATTCCATTCAGACGAGGCTTGGTATTGTTATTTATCGTCTATGTATAAGGTAGTTGAACCAACACGCTAAGCGCCAGACCCGGCCCATCTTTTACGTAGCCCTCTAAACATGCTTGTTATAACCAAAAAAAGCGCCCAGGCCATTGGCCTGGGCGCTTTCCACAGTTTGGCGCGTGATTAACGCTTGGAGAACTGCGGACGACGACGCGCTTTGCGCAGGCCGACTTTCTTACGCTCAACCTGACGCGCATCGCGGGTAACGTAACCCGCAGCACGTAGTGTCGGACGCAGACCTTCATTGTAGTTCATCAGCGCACGAGTAATGCCGTGGCGAATAGCACCGGCCTGCGAGGAACCACCGCCACCCTCAACCGTGACGTAAACGTCGAACTGGTTGAGCGTTTCGGTGAGTTCGAGCGGCTGGCGCACGACCATGCGGCCGGTTACACGACCGAAGTACTGGTCAAGCTCACGGTTGTTGACGGTAATTTTGCCGGAACCCGGCTTCATGAAGACGCGAGCGGTGGAAGTCTTGCGGCGCCCGGTACCGTAATACTGCTGTGTCATGGCGAAGAGTTCCTCAGATGTTCAGTTCAAGCGGCTGTTGGGCAGCATGCGGATGCTCGGCACCAGCGTACACTTTCAGTTTAGAGTACATGGCGCGGCCCAGCGGGCCTTTCGGCAGCATGCCTTTCACGGCAGACTCAATGATGCGCTCTGGAGCATGGTCGAGCATTTTGTCGAACGTCATGGAGCGCAAACCGCCCGGGTAACCAGTGTGGCGGTAGTAGGTCTTGGCCTTCGCCTTGTTGCCGGTCACTTGGACTTTTTCCGCGTTGATGACCACGATGTAATCGCCGGTATCAACGTGAGGGGTAAATTCGGGCTTGTGCTTACCGCGCAAGCGGCGAGCAATTTCGGTAGCCAGACGACCGAGCGTCTTGTCCGTTGCGTCAACAACGTACCAATCGCGCTGGACGGACTGCGGCTTAGCACTGAACGTCTTCATGGATGAAATCACCAGTTAAAATGTGTTGGGTGCTACACACCGAGAAGCGGCGTTGCACCATCCCTATTTTTTTTGGTTGCGGATCAAGTAACCCCACAACGTGTAGCGAGGCGGCATTCTACAGCAAGCCACTCGCCAAGTTAAGCCTTTCTACGCCCTACCGGACACTTTTCGTCCGTCTGTTCGCTACCCGGCGCAGACGACCTCCCTATGTCAGGGCTTGTGCGGCAGCGCCAGGTATTCATGGGACTGCATTTCCTGAAGTCGCGAGAGCGTGCGCTGGTATTCAAAGGTCAATTTTCCATCGCCGTATAGCGACTCGACCGGCGCTTCTGCCGACATCAGCACCTTGACCCCGCGATCGTAAAACTCATCGACCATGTTGATAAAGCGCCGGGCTTGATCATCATCACCGCCGCGCATGGCGGGCACGTTGGACACGATAATGGTGTGAAATTCCCGCGCCAGCTCAATGTAATCGTTTTGGCTGCGCGGCCCATCGCAAAGTTCGACAAACTCAAACCAGGCAATATCGTCGTGGAGCCGCCGCGTCGTCAACACGCGCTGATTGATCTCAAGCGGGGCATTGGCCTCCCCGGCATGCCCGGCAATTTCGCGGAAACTGCGCGCGAGCTCTTCTTCGGCCGCCTCGTCCAACGGCGAATGAAAGATCTCCGCACGCTCAAGTGCCCGCAGGCGATAGTCGACGCCCGAGTCCACATTCACGACGCGACAATGGCGATTGAGCAAATCGATGGCCGGCACAAAGCGGGCGCGCTGCAGGCCATCCTTGTAGAGATCGTCGGGCACGATATTCGACGTCGCCACCAGCACGACACCGCGCTCGAACAGCGCCTCAAGCAGGTTGGCCAGAATCATCGCATCGGTAATATCCTTGACGAAGAACTCATCAAAGCAGATCACGCGCGCTTCGCTGGCAAACTTGCTGGCCACGAGCGTGAGCGGGTTCTTTTCACCTTTATAGTGGGTCAGTTCGTTATGAACCCGCTGCATGAAACGATGAAAGTGAGTGCGCATCTTGTCGGCAAACGGCAATGCCTCATAAAAGGTATCGACCAGATAAGTCTTGCCCCGGCCTACCCCTCCCCAGAAATACAGGCCCTGCACGCTTGGGGTGACCGGCTCGGCGGGTGAAGATTTCTTGCCCATCAGGCCCGCCATCCTCGCCTTTAGCCCCTTGTTCGCGAGAACGGTTTTGGGCACAGTGGTCGGGGTGGACAGCAACGCATCGTACAAGCGCTGCAAATGCGCCACCGCGGCTTCCTGCGCCGCGTCGTACTCAAACCCTTCGCGCTTGAGATCCTCGCGATAACGCCCCATCGGGGTTGCCGCTTTGGGCGCGGGTTCACCGCCGGCCGACGTTGCCCTCATCGTTCAACTCTCCCCTTGTATGCTGTGTGACACCGCTGATAAAAACGCCACCCGATCTGGATGAAAGCGCAAATTATACGTGGTTCCGCCTGCCGACGCATGAGCATTGACCCAACCATCATGAAGACGCCTATAATGGCACTCGACTGTTTTACGCGCTGTTACGATGAGCAGCGGCAGGCATCAAGGGAGATCAATGTGGAAAGCGAGCCATTAACCTATGCGGCAATCGGCCTGGTAATCGGCCTGATAATCGGCGCAGGATGCTACCGGTTACTCAGCAAGAGCCAGCGTGAACTTGCCTCACTACGCCAAACGCTACTGGAACGCGAGCATCAGGTTGCATCGCTTAAAAACGGCGTCAGCAACCAGCTGTCCAGCGTCCATGAGTCGCTGGCGACCATTCGCCAGGAAACCGACGAGCTGGAAAAGAAACTGCAGGAAGATGCCGGGCAGTGGCAGCTCGACAGGCTGACCCACCATCCTGCCGAGCTTAGCGACCTTCGCCCGACAACAGCGGCGACCGCTGACACCGCCGACGAGCCCGCCATGCCTCGCGACTACGCCGATGGTAAAAACGGCACGCTATCCGAAGACTTCGGCCTCAAAGACAAGGACTCAAGCGACGCCCCCGCAACGGCACCGCGTTACTGAGACCGGAATGGCCAGGCTGCCCCTCATCAACGCTGACAGGGGCAGCTCCTTCATGCCGGGTTATCAATATCCACAAAGCGATGGGCCACGCCGTATTCGTCGGCCAGCCACTCGCCCAGCGCCTGCACACCGTAGCGTTCGGTAGCGTGATGTCCTGCCGCCAGATAATGAATTCCCATCTCTCTGGCCAGATGCGTCGTACGCTCGGAAATCTCACCGGAAACAAACGCCTGAGCGCCGCCTTGATAAGCGGCACTGATCATGTCCTGCGCCCCACCCGTGCACCAGGCGATGCGCTCGATATCACCCACGCCGGGGGCCTCGATCAGTAATGGCTCGCGCTCTAGGGTCTGGCCTAGCTGCTGCGCCAGCGCCTGGGCGCTCAGCGGCTTGGCAACGCGCCCCGACCATAGCAGCCCTTCACCCAGCTCGCCGTCCAGACATCCTTCGACCTTCCAGCCAAGCCGCCTGGCAAGCTCAGCATTGTTGCCCATCTCGTGATGGGCATCCAGGGGCAAGTGATAGGCCAGCAGGTTGATGTTGTGATCCATGAGGGTCTTGATACGCCGGTGCTTCATGCCGGTAATCGCAGTGGGCTCGTTTTTCCAGAAATAACCATGGTGGACAATCAGCATATCGGCTTCCCAGCGCACGGCTTCATCAAGCAGCGCCTGACAGGCCGTCACGCCGGTCATCACCCGGCTCACTTGCTCGCAGCCAGCGACCTGGAGGCCGTTAATCGTAAAGTCCTTGAACTGAGAAGCGCGCAACTGATGGTCACAGGCCGCTACTAAACTATCGCGTTGAATCACCGTCACTCCTAGGGATTTGCTGGCACCCATGAGACATAAACCAATAAAGTGTTACCATTCATAGTGTAAGGCTGACCGTCGGTCAGTGCTAATCTTAAGACGTTATAGCCATCGCCAAAGGAATCCCCAATGCATCGCTTTGTGCTGCCATATGTATGGCCCATCATTACAGGCTTTTTGCTGGCAGCACTGGTATTACTGGCGTTTCCCGAGCGTTTTCCGCTGCCATTCCTGAATTCGACGCCGCAGACCGTAGAACCGCCGCCCTCGCTGGTGACGACCGCGGATCAGGACAGCGACCCTGACCGCCCTGCCCCCGATATTCGCCAAGCGGCTCCACTAGCTCGCAACCAGGGGCCTGCCAGCTATGCCGAAGCGGTCAACCAAGCGGCGCCTGCGGTGGTCAACATTTATTCATCGCGCATCGTTGAGCGCGACGAACACCCGCTGATGTCGGACCCATTCTTTCAGCAATTCTTCAACGGCGATGACGCCACCACCCACCAACGCATGCTCTCCAGCCTGGGGTCTGGCGTCATCGTCAGCGATGAGGGCTATGTGCTCACCAACCATCACGTCATCAATGGTGCCGATGAGATTCAGGTGGCTCTGCGCGATGGGCGAGAGGTGATCGCCGAGGTGATCGGCACCGACCCGGAAAGCGATCTGGCCGTGCTGAAAATTGACCTGGATGAGCTGCCCGTCATTGAGTTAAGCAACTCCACCGAGGCGGCCGTTGGCGATGTCGCGCTGGCGATCGGCAATCCCTTCGGCGTGGGTCAAACCGTAACCATGGGGATCATCAGCGCCACCGGGCGCAGCCATCTAGGCCTGAACGCCTACGAAGACTTTATTCAGACCGACGCAGCCATTAATCCGGGGAATTCAGGCGGTGCACTGGTCAACCCTGAAGGTGCACTTGTCGGCATCAACACGGCCATTTTCTCGCGCTCAGGCGGCTCTCAGGGCATCGGCTTTGCCATCCCGGCCAATCTGGCCCATAGCATTCTCGACGAACTGGTGACTCAGGGGCGCGTCATCCGTGGCTGGCTGGGCATTGAAGCCCAGGCGCTGTCCCGGGAGCTCGCCGCCTCATTCGGGCTGCGAACGCCTCAGGGCGTCATTGTCGCGGGTGTTGTGGATGATGGGCCCGCCGAAGAAGCCGGACTGATGGCCGGCGACGTCCTGCTCTCCGTGGACGGCCAGCCGATTCTGGACGCCCGCGCCACCATGAGCGACATCGCCTCGATCGAGCCCGGCACCTCGCTACCGCTCACCATCGTGCGCGACGGTGAGCGCATGGAGATGACGCTGGAAGTCGGTGAACGCCCCATTCCCACATCGCTGCCGCAGCCCGATGGCACGCGGCGAAGCGGCGACCAGCCACAACAGGACAGGTCGCCAGCGCGGGATTCATGAGCGTCGAATGCGGTACTCGGCGGAACGTGCGTGGGCGGTCAGGGACTCACCCCGTGCCAGCACGGAGGCGACCTCACCAAGCGTAGAGGCGCCCTCGGCCGAACAGTGAATCAGCGACGAGCGTTTCTGGAAGTCGTACACGCCAAGCGGCGATGAGAAGCGCGCCGTGCCCGACGTCGGGAGCACGTGATTGGGTCCTGCGCAGTAATCGCCCAGCGCTTCGGCCGTGTAGCGACCCATGAAAATCGCCCCGGCGTGACGAATGTCCGCAAGCCAGGTATCCGGCGTCTCCACCGACAGCTCAAGGTGTTCTGGGGCCACTCGATTAATCAGCGTGACGGCCTCATCGGCATCGCGACACTGGATCAAAGCACCACGACGGCGCAGCGACTCGCGGACGATATCCGCACGCTCCAGTGTGGGCAGCAGGCGCTCGATGGCAGCCTCCACCTTGGCCAGGTGATCAGCGTCCCAACTGACCAGAATGGACTGCGCATCCTCGTCGTGTTCTGCCTGGGAAAACAGGTCCATGGCCAGCCAGTCGGGATCGGTAAGGCCGTCGGACACCACCATGATTTCCGAGGGACCGGCAATCATGTCGATACCCACCTGGCCAAATACCGCCCGCTTGGCGGTGGCCACGTAAATATTGCCCGGCCCGACGATTTTGTCCACCCGCGGCACGCTTTCGGTGCCATAGGCAAGCGCGCCGATCGCCTGGGCACCGCCGATAGTAAATACCTGATCGACCCCCGCCACGTGCGCCGCCGCCAGCACCAGATCATTCAGCACCCCATCGGGGGTGGGAACCACCATGATGATCTCCTGCACCCCGGCCACATGGGCAGGGATTGCATTCATTAAAACCGAGGAGGGATAGGCGGCCTTGCCTCCAGGCACGTAAATACCCGCCCGATCAATCGGCGAGACTTGCTGACCGAGCACGGTGCCGTCGGCTTCTTCGTACTGCCAGGAACCCGGCTTTTGTCGCTCGTGATAACGACGAATACGCTCGGCCGCGGTGGCCAGCGCGTCGCGCTGTTCAGCAGGCAACTGCTCGAACGCATGGCGCAGTTGCTCGGCGGTGAGACGGAGTTCGTCCATAGAGGTAACCGATACGCGATCAAAGCGATTGGTGGCCTCGATCACCGCCGCATCGCCTTCACGCTTCACGCTGGCAAGAATGTCGTCAACCCGTGCCTGGACGGCTCCGTCGGAGACTCCCTCCCAGTCGAGCAGGGCATCCAGCCGAGCGTTAAACCCCGCATCGGCGGTGTTGAGCCGTGCTATCGTCGCAGTGGCGTTATCGTTCATAGCAACCTCACGTTAATCGGCGGGCGATGTGGTCTTGCGTTCGGCAACGGCGCGCTCCAGGCGGGCCAGCAGCGGTTTGATGCGGGCGTGCTTCATGGTCATCGACGCCTTGTTGGCCACCAGGCGAGTGCTGATCGGCGCAATCAATTCACGGGGCTCCATGCCGTTGGCGCGCAGGGTGTTGCCGGTGTCGACGATATCGACGATCTCATCGGCCAGGTTCATCAGCGGGGCCAGTTCCATCGCGCCGTAAAGCTTGATGACTTCGGCCTGAATCCCCTGCTCGGCATAGTAACGGCGGGCGATATTGACGAATTTCGTCGCCACCCGGCGCCGCGCCAGCGTTGGTCGCTCGCCGGAGACACCCGCCGTCATCAGCTTGCAGCGGGCGATGTCGAGATCCAGCGGCTCATAGAGCCCTTCGGCGCCGTGTTCCAGCAGTACGTCCTTGCCCGCCACGCCCAGGTCTGCCGCCCCCAGTTGCACATAGGTCGGCACGTCCGTCGCTCGGATCACGACGAATTTGACGTCGGGCAAATTCGTATCAAACAGCAGCTTGCGGCTTTTGCGGATATCCTCGATAGGGGTGATGCCCGCATCGGCCAGCAGCGGCAGAGTTTCATCCAGGATGCGCCCTTTCGAGAGCGCGACAATTAACTGATTACTCATTTTGTTTGCCAATGGTTGGGGGCCAGGCTCAGCCAGGGATCCGCCGGATGCGCGCACCCAATAGCTGTAACTTTTCCTCGATGCATTCGTAGCCACGGTCGATATGGTAGATGCGGTCAACCAGGGTTTCACCTTCCGCCATCATGGCGGCAATCACCAGCGAGGCCGAGGCGCGCAGATCCGTCGCCATCACCGGCGCGCCGGAAAGCTTGTCGACGCCGGAGATCAGTGCTGCATTGCCTTCCAGAACGATATTGGCGCCCATGCGATTGAGTTCCTGCACGTGCATGAAGCGATTTTCGAAAATCGTTTCGACCACTCTCGACGACCCTTCTGCCACGGCATTCATGGCCACGAACTGGGCTTGCATATCGGTGGGAAAAGCCGGATACGGCGCGGTGCGGATATTCACCGCACGCGGGCGCTTGCCGTGCATGTCCAGCGCTATCCAGTCGTCACCGGTGGTAATCTCGGCGCCGGCCTCTTCGAGCTTGGCGAGTACCGCTTCAAGGATGTCTGCACGGGTGCGTTTGACCTTCACACGGCCGCCGGTCATCGCCGCCGCCACCAGAAAGGTGCCGGTCTCGATGCGGTCGGGCATGACATTATGATGACAGCCGCTGAGGGTCTCCACCCCTTCGATGGTAATGGTATCGCTGCCGTGACCGCTGATGCGTGCGCCCATCTTGATCAGGCACTCGGCCAGATCCACCACCTCGGGCTCCCGGGCGGCGTTCTCAAGCACGGTAACCCCTTCGGCGAGGGTGGCGGCCATCAACAGATTTTCCGTACCGGTGACCGTTACCGTATCAAAGTAGATCGTCGCACCTTTCAGTCGACCGTCTACCCGGGCGCGAATATAGCCGTTTTCAACACGGATATCGGCGCCCATGGCCTCAAGCCCGCGAATATGCAAATCCACGGGGCGCGAGCCAATCGCGCAGCCACCCGGCAAGGAAACGTCGGCCTGGCCAAAATGGGCAAGCAAGGGCCCGAGCACCAGAATGGAGGCGCGCATTTTCTTGACCAGCTCGTAAGGGGCATGGCAGTGAGTAACCTGCGAACCATCCAACTGAATGGTGAGGTTTTCCCCCATGACCGGCTCGACGCCCATCCGCCCGAGCAGCTCCAACGTCGTCGTGATGTCCTGCAAATGCGGCAGGTTACCGATGACCACGGGGCCTTTGGCCAACAGGCTGGCACACAGGATGGGCAGGGCCGCATTTTTGGCACCGCTGGCCCATACTTCGCCATCAACCGAGCCGTTGCCGGTAATAATCAGTTTGTCCATGAAATACCCGTTACTGAACGTTTTCAGCGGCCGTCTGCCACTGGGCCGGGGTGTAGGTCTTGATACTGATCGCGTGCAAGGCGCCCGACGCAATTTCATCACTCAAGGCGGCATACACCAACTGCTGGCGCTTGACGGGCGACAATCCTTCAAAAGCATCACCCACTGCAATCACCTGGAAATTACAGCCTTCGCCCTGAATATGGAATTCGCATCCGTCGATACGCGATTCGAGCAGGGCTTTCACTTCATGGGGTTGCATAGGTCCAAAACTCCTTAAAGGACGTTGTATAACGAATGGATGGACATCAAGGGGAAGACATCATAAAGAAAAGCCTGCGGTTTGGCGACGCCCGCGGGTCAGTGGGCGGGCTTTTCGTCCGGCGCCTTGATCAACGCCTCGAGCTCGGCAAGCTCGGCGAGCCGCATGAGCGGTGCCGAAAGCGCAATGGAGATGACACTGATCTGGTGCTGGTGACAGGTCCGCAGCCACTGCAGCAGAACGCTCAGGGCAACGTTTCGCGGCGTGGCCACCTCGCTGAAATCGAGCGTTACCGTCGCGGGGTGCTGCTCGGCAAGCCAGCGCGAGCCCTCGGCGGCCAGTGCCGCCGCCGAGGTAACATCCACATCGCCCTGCACGCTCAGGCCTTCGCCCTGATGGTGAAGCGATACATCGCGATCGGTATAGAGTACCGTCACTCATTGCCCCCTTCTTCCAGCTCATCGACGCCGACGTCTGGCGACCAGCCCTCAATCACTGCGTCGTAGTCGCGGTTATTGTCGCGCATCGCCTGATCGAACTGGTTGCGGAAGGTCAGCCCCAGGTTGATACCGTTGACGATGACATTGACCACGCGCCACTCGCCATCGGATAGACGCAGGCTGTAGTTGACCGGATAAACATCGCCGTTGGTGCCGACAACTTCCATGGCCACGCTGGCACGGTCGTCTTCGCGCTGAGGACGCTGATCATCCAGCACCCGAATCTCATCGTAATCGAAGGTCACCAGCCCCCGGGTATAGGTATCGATGAGCGTCTGACGGAAGACATCGGCGAAACGGCTGCGCTGCTCTGGCGATGCATTACGGAAATAGCTGCCCATGACGCTGGCACCGATGTAGCGAAAGTCCGCCACTTCTTCAAGGCTCTCATCGACGTGCTGCTTGAGCTCATCAATATTGTCTTCGTAATACGCTTCCTGACCTTCGAGTTCTTCCATGAAGGCATTGATGTTTTCGCGGATCATCGCCTCGGGCGGCTCGGGCTGCGCGCTTGCCGACAGCGGCATCAAGGCGGCAGCTAACGCGGCGACTAGGGCAATCCCTGTCATTAACGACCATTTTTTAACCAGCATCATTTTCTCCTTTTATCGACGGCGAGCAGATCTCCGCTACTTCGCTCGTCCTGAGCTACGGGCACGGAACGCGGCAAGCCATTCGCCATCACAACGGTTAGTTACTTGCCATATTGGATATAAATTGCTGAATAAGTTCTTCAAGCACAAGCGCGGATTGCGTATCACGAATGGTATCGCCGGGTTCCAGCATGTCGGGGTCGCCCCCCATACTCAAGCCAACGTACTGCTCGCCCAGCAGCCCCGAGGTCAGAATCGAGGCGGTGGCATCACGAGAAATCTGCCCTTCCAGTTCACTGTCAAGACTCAGCGTCACCCGCGCGTCGTACCACTCGGTATCAAGCTCGATGGACTCGACGTGCCCCACGGTCACGCCTGACATGGAGACACGGGCACGGGGCTTGAGCCCGCCGATATTGGAAAAATGCGCGTCCAGTTGGAAGGTGTTCGATGGCCCTGAAAAGCTCAGGCCGCTGACGCGCAGACCCAGAAACACCATTCCCAGCACCCCGACCAATATAAACAGGCCGACACCAAACTCCATGGCTCTACTTCGCTTCATGACACTGCTCCCGCTATTCAGAGGCCGCCGAACATCACGGCGGTTAATATGAAATCAAGCCCCAGCACCGCAAGCGACGAGTAGACGACCGTGCGCGTAGTCGCTCGGGAAATACCTTCAGAGGTCGGCATCAGGTCGTACCCCTGAAACACGGCGATCCAGGTAACCACTACCGCAAACACGACACTTTTGATCATGCCGTTGCCGATATCGTTAATGAACCCAACGCTTGCCTGCATGTTGCTCCAGTAGGAACCTTCGAAGACCCCCAGCCATTCGACGCCTACGAGGTAGCCGCCCCAGATCCCTACAACGCTGAACCCCACGGTAAGAATCGGCAGCGCCACGACCCCCGCCCAAAAGCGGGGCGCCACCACCCGCCTCAAGGGGTCGACGCCGATCATTTCCATGCTGGTCAGCTGCTCGGTCGCTTTCATCAGGCCTATTTCAGCGGTGAGTGCCGACCCGGCACGACCGGCGAACAACAACGCGGCGACCACCGGGGCCAGTTCACGCAGCAGCGACAGCGCCACCATCTGCCCCAAGGCGTCTTCAGCGCCAAAATCGATCAGAATGGTATAGCCCTGAAGCGCCAGCACCATGCCGATAAACAGCCCCGACACCAGCACGATCGCCAGTGACAGCACACCGACGAAGTGCAGCTGGCGAATCCACAGCCGAATACCCTCCGCCGACGGTACACCCACGGCCGACTGGGCAAGAAACACCCCGGCACGGCCCAGCGACTCGATCAGGTCGCAGCCCCGCCGCCCCAGGCGGGTAATGCGCGAAGCGACCGCTCCTTGCTTGATGGTCATTTGGCATCTCCCTGAATCACCGTGTCACCCAGCATGTCGGGATAAAAAGCTGACGCCGGGTAATGGAACGGAACGGGGCCGTCGGGCTCCCCGTGGATGAATTGCTTCACCCGGGCATCCTGATTGGCGTCGAGATCGGCGGGCGTTCCGTGGGCCACTACGTGGCCTTCGGAAATAAAGTACAGGTAATCCGCGATGGTCAATGTCTCCTTGATATCGTGGGAGACCACCACCGACGTCAGGTTGAGTGCCTGATTGAGCCGCTTGATTAGCTGCACCAGCACGCCCATGGAGATCGGGTCCTGACCCACGAACGGCTCGTCGTAGAGAATCAGTTCAGGGTCCAGGGCCACCGCCCTGGCAAGCGCCACGCGCCGGGCCATACCGCCCGAAAGTTCGGCTGGCGTCAGGTGGCGCGCCCCGCGCAGGCCTACCGCCTGAAGTTTGAGCAGCACCAGATCGCGAATCATTGCATCGGGCAGGTCGGTATGGACGCGCAGCGGAAAGGCGACGTTTTCATAGACATCGAGATCCGAGAACAGCGCCCCGCTCTGAAACAGCATGCCCATACGTTTACGCAGGGCAAACAAGGCTTTCCGCGACAGGCGATGAACGTCGTCGCCGTCGATCAGAACACGCCCCTTATCCGGCGTCAGTTGCCCGCCGATCAGCTTCAACAGAGTGGTTTTACCTGTTCCGCTTGGCCCCATGATGGCCGTCACTTTGCCGCGGGGAATGGTCATATTCACGCCGCGAAAGATCTCGCTATCTCCGCGCGAAAAATACAGGTTCTCAACTTCAATAAAAGGCACAGTGCTCATGGAACCATCGACTCTCACGTTGACATGCGCCGGCGGTTCAGCGCTGGTTCGCCGTGTAAACGCCATCCGCTAGAGCGGTGGTGGCGCCTCGTTCCACACAACGAAAAAACAGTGGTTAAAAAGAATTATCGAACAACGTATTCTAACCCACCCTGACGATGACAAGCGAGCATAGGTTGCCCCCGAGGCAAAACGATAGGGCAAACTGCTTGCCGTCAATGTTACTCTTGTACCCTGTTTATCATTTTTAACGAGCCACGCGATCACCCATGCCAGCGACCACTGCTATTACGCCTTTTCGTCAAAGCGCATTGCGCACGCTGAATATCGAGCAGGCCGCCATTGCCGGCCTGGCTGCCAAGCTGGATACGCATTTCGACCATGCTTGCGAGCTGATTCTTGGCTGCCATGGCCGCGTCGTGGTCACCGGCATGGGTAAATCAGGCCATATTGCCGGCAAGATCGCCGCGACACTGGCGAGCACCGGCTCCCCCGCCTTTTTTGTTCATCCCGGCGAGGCCAGCCATGGCGATCTTGGCATGATCACCCGTAGCGACGTGGTGATCGCGCTGTCCAATTCCGGCGAAACCGCCGAGGTCACGGCATTGCTGCCGCTGCTCAAACGGCTCGGCACGCCGCTGATCAGCATGACGGGCAGGCCCACGTCGACGCTCGCGCAACACGCTGACGCCCACCTGAACAGCAGCGTTGACCGGGAAGCCTGTCCACTGGATCTGGCCCCGACAAGCTCGACCACGGCGGCGCTCGCGCTCGGCGACGCGTTAGCCGTCGCCCTCCTTGAGGCACGTGGCTTCACCGCCGAAGACTTCGCCCTGTCGCACCCCGGCGGCAGCCTGGGCCGACGCCTGCTGCTGCGCGTGCGTGACCTGATGCACGGGGGCGACCGCCTGCCCCAGGTCCTGCTGGGCAGCCCGCTACGCGATGCCTTGCTGGAAATCACCCGCCAGGGGCTGGGGTTCACCTGCGTGGTCGCCCCCGACGGTCAATTGGCCGGTGTTTACACCGATGGCGACCTGCGCCGCACCCTGGATAACTTCCATGACCTGCGCGACGTGCGGGTGGATGACGTAATGACCCGCCCCGGCAAGCGTATCTCTCCCGACCTGCTGGCCGCCGAAGCTGTGCGCATCATGGAAGACAATCGCATCACCGCGCTGGCGGTAGTGGATGAACAACAGCGCCCGATAGGGGCGCTACACATGCATGACCTGCTTGCCAGCGGCGTCATATAACCGAATCGACCGGAGGCTCAATGACCCTTTCCGCTGACCTACTCGACCGACTCCGCCGCGTGCGCTTATTCGCTCTGGATGTCGATGGCGTGCTCACCGACGGTCGGCTTTACTTTCAGGCCGACGGCGTTGAAATCAAGGCGTTTCACACCCAGGATGGCCACGGGCTCAAGCTGCTCAAGCGCGCCGGCATTTCGGTTGCCCTGATTACCGGGCGCGATTCGCCCATGGTCAGCCAACGCGCCGCCGCCCTGGGCATTCCCCACGTCTACCAGGGATGCGAGGACAAACTGGCCACGCTGCGCGGGCTCTGCCAGCGCCTGGACATCGAACTTGCCCAGGTGGCCTACTGCGGCGACGACCTGCCCGACTTAGCCAGCATCAAACGCTCGGGCGTAGGCATTACCGTCCCCAACGCGCCTGACTATATGCATACCCATGCCGACTGGATTACCGAGCGCCTGGGTGGCCACGGGGCCGTGCGCGAAGTATGTGACGCGATGCTGGATGCCCAGGGCCACTGGGGCGCGGTCATCGACACTTACCTGCACGGCTGAGGAATGATGGTGAAGCGACTACGCACGCGCCTGGGACTCGCCCTGATCGTACTGGCACTCGGCGGCCTGCTGGTATGGTTGGACCCCGGCGGCCCGCGAACCGTCTCCCCCGACCCCGATGCGCGGTCGGAAGAGCCCGGCCATGTGCTTCACGACGCCGAACTGACGTTATTCGACGAGCAGGGCAACATCCAGCAGGGGCTGACCACCCCGCGCCTGCTGCATACCCCCCAGTCCGCTTCCACCCAGGCAGAAACGCCCCGTGCCAAGCTTTATGACAGCGAACGTCGCGTGTGGAACGCCACCTCCGAAGTAGGGATGCTCGACACCAATGCGCAGGAACTGACGCTCTCGGGCAATGCGCGACTGATAGCGCCCGAAGAGGGATGGCAACTGGACACCGACGTGCTGCACTATGATGGCAAGACCGCCCATGCCTGGAGCGATACCCACGTACTTCTTCAGCAGCCTCCCCAGCGCATGACGGCGCAACGGATGGATGCATGGCTCAACGATGAGGAGGTGCGCCTTGAAGACAATGTGCAAGGCTACCACCCCCCCGAGACGCAACCTGGACAGGAATAAAACATGAAAGCGCTTATATACACGGCCTTGGCCGCCGCCTGCCTGGTCCCACTTTACGCCACGGCCGACAACCACCAGCAGCAACCGGTTGAGGTTGAAGCCGACCAACTGGATCTCGACCAGCGTGCCGGCACAGCGGTGTATACCGGGGACGTCGAAGTTCGCCAGGGCGACATGCTGATCAAAGGCGACGAAGTCGAAATTCAGCGCAACGACGAAGGCGAGCTTTCGCGCGCCATTGCCCTGGGCGAACGCGCCTATTTACGACAGCAGCCCGAGGACCAGGAAGACCCCATGGAAGGCTGGGGACGCAAAGTGATTTATCACGTCGCCGAGCGCCGGGTGGAGTTGATCGACCAGGCTGAAATCATCCAGCAGGGCGACCGTTTCACCGGCGGGCGACTGGAATACTTCATCGATCGGGACGTGGTCCAGGCGCGCTCCGACGTGGAGAACCAAGAGCCGCAGCGTATCCGCATGACGCTGCAACCCGAAGAATAAGGAGAGCCCGATGGCCGCTGCTGCCGACCGCGCAACCCGAACCCTACACGCCCGCCATTTGGCAAAAAGCTACAAGCGCCGGCGCGTCGTAAAAGACATCAACCTGGATATCTCCCAGGGCAGCATCGTGGGCTTGCTCGGCCCCAATGGGGCGGGCAAAACCACCTCGTTCTACATGATCGTCGGCCTGGTCAAGGCTGACGCGGGCAGCGTCGGCATCGACAGCCTCGATCTTTCCCGCGCGCCCATGCACGAGCGCGCCAAGGCAGGCATCGGTTATCTGCCCCAGGAAGCGTCGATCTTTCGCAAGCTGACCGTTGCCGATAACATCATGGCGATCCTTCAGACGCGCAAGGATCTCGATCGCGCCGGGCGCGAAGAACGCCTCGAAGCGCTGCTGGAGGATTTTCATATCACCCACATCCGCGACAACATGGGCATGAGCCTTTCCGGCGGCGAACGCCGTCGCGTCGAGATTGCCCGGTCGCTTGCCACTGAACCCGCGTTCATCCTTCTGGACGAACCCTTCGCCGGCGTCGACCCTATTTCAGTCGGTGATATCAAAGCGATTATTCGCGCCTTGAAGGACCGTGACATCGGCGTGCTGATCACCGACCATAACGTGCGCGAGACGCTGGATATCTGCGATGTGGCCTACATCGTCGGGGACGGCCACATCATCGCCAGCGGCACGCCTAGCGCCATTCTTGACAACCAGGAAGTTCGCGACGTTTATCTAGGTGCTGATTTCCGTCTGTAAAGCTGTCAATGGCATATTTATTGCCTGTGGCATACTTATTGCACTTGCACCAAAACACAACACGCACTAGGGTGGATGCTTTCCGATAACGAGTGGTTCTCAGATGGTCATGAAAGCTTCTCTTCAACTGCGGATCGGCACCCAGCTCACCATGACACCCCAGTTGCAGCAGGCCATAGCCCTGCTGCAGCTATCCACGCTCGATTTACGCCAGGAAATTCAGCAGGCCCTCGACGCCAACCCGATGCTCGAGCAAGAGGACGAGTTCAGCGAACAGGCCGCCAGCGAGCCCGAAGAGACCGAATGGGCCGACAGCATCCCCACGGAGCTCTCCGTCGACAGCGACTGGTCGGACACCTACCAGGACATGGCCGGCACCGGCAGCACCAGCAGTGAGGGCCCGGACTTTGAACGTCAGGCGGCGGGGCAAAGCCTGCACGGCCATCTCCTTTGGCAGCTCGCCATGACCGACCTGAGCAGCCGCGAGCAGCTGGTCGCTGAAAGCCTGATCGACGCCCTCGACGCTAACGGCTACTTAACCCAGCCACTCAACGATATCCGCGAAGGGCTGCGCGCCCAGGGCGTGGAAGGCCTCAGCCAGCGCGAGATCGAAACCATCCTGATGCGGCTCCAGCAGTTTGAGCCGACCGGCGTGTTCGCCCGTGATCTGCGCGAATGCCTGATGCTTCAGCTCGCCGCCCTGCCCGACGATACTCCGCTGCTGATGCCTGCCCGGCGGCTGGTCCGCCAGTTCCTGGAAGCCCTGGGCAAAAATGATCTACGCCTGCTCAAACGACGGCTCGGTCTGGACGAGACGCAGCTCAACGACGTCGTCCAACTGATCCGCAGCCTGGACCCTCGTCCCGGCAGCGTATACACCGCAACCGATGACAGCTATGTGATTCCCGACCTTGTGGTTCGCCATGACAACGAAGGGTGGCACCTGGAACTCAACCCCGAGGCGCTTCCCAAACTCAGGATTCAGCCCGACTACGCAAGCCTGATCAAACGCGCCGACAAGAGCCAGGATAACCAGTTTCTCAAGGATCACCTGCAGGAAGCCCGCTGGCTGATCAAAAGCCTCTCCAGCCGCAACGACACTCTGCTGCGCGTCGGTCGCGAAATCATCTCTCGTCAGATCGGCTTTCTGGAGCAGGGCGAAGAAGCCATGAAACCATTGATCCTGGCCGACATCGCCGATGCGGTCGAGATGCACGAATCGACGATCTCCCGGGTCACCACCCAGAAGTTCATCCATACGCCACGGGGCATTTTCGAGCTTAAATATTTCTTTTCCAGCCAGATCAGCGGCCAGGACGGCGACAGCCATTCAAGCACCGCGATCAGGGCACGGCTCAAAAAACTCATCCAGGAAGAGGCGCCCGGCAAACCCCTTTCCGACAGCCGCCTGGTCACCTTGCTTGAAGACGCCGGCATTCACGTGGCGCGGCGTACCGTCGCCAAATATCGCGAAGGTATGGGCATCCCGTCCTCAAGCGAGCGACGCCGTTTGCGGTAGAACAACGGAAACTCATCACAAGGGCTTTGCTTAGCGGCAAAAAGGGTTACAATCGAAGGACAGTCCGACGGATAAGGAGTACGTCAATGCAAGTCAATATTACCGGTCATCATGTGGAACTGACTGACGCCTTGCGTGACTATGTCAACGAAAAGTTGGAACGCGTTGAGCGCCATTACGACAACATCACCACCGTGCAGGTGACGCTCTCGGTCGAAAAAGAGCGTCAACAGGCAGCCTGTACGCTGCACGCCGCAGGCGCTGACTTGCATGCCGAAGCCCTCGACAATGATATGTACGCGGCCATTGACGCTCTCGCGGACAAAATCGATCGACAACTCGTTAAGCACAAGGAAAAAGCACAAGCCCGCGCCCAGGGCGCAGGCGTGCGTTAATTCAATGACGTTGGCCACCATCCTCCCCCCGGAACGCGTCCTTTACGACGTGCCGGGGGGCAGTAAAAAACGGGTGCTGGAGTTTTTCAGCACCTTCATCGCGCAAAATATCCCAAGCCTCGACAGCCAGGAAGTATTCAGCAGGTTGATCGGTCGCGAACGCCTGGGTAGCACCGGGATCGGTAACGGCGTTGCCATCCCTCATGCCCGGAGTCCGCATTGCGACTCCCCCATCGCCGGCTTCCTGAAGCTCAACGAAGCCGTCGACTTCGATGCCATTGATGGCGACCCAGTCGATCTGGTGTTTGTGCTGCTGGTACCCGAAGAAGCCGACGACACCCACCTGGCCCTGCTTGGCCAGGTCGCCTCGATCATGAACGATGCCGACACGCGCCAGCAGCTTCGCAAGACCGAGAGCCAACGGGAGCTGCTGGACCTCATCACGGCCAAGATACGCGACCAGGCTAACAGCCAGTAACTCGCTGACGAGCCTAGCGGGCACACAATGCGTTAACGTCGCTATCTGGCTGGTTACCCATGTCGCTTGACCGCAAGCAAGAGAGCTTTCATGCAACTCGTCATTATTAGTGGCCGATCCGGGTCAGGCAAATCAATTGCCTTACAGGCGCTGGAAGATTTGGGCTACTACGCCATTGATAATTTGCCGGCCATGCTCCTGGACTCGCTGATTGATGAGCTGCGCGACCAGGGTGAACGTACCCATCTGGCGGTCAGCATTGATGCGCGTAACCTGCCGGGGGCACTCGCCAAGCTGCCCAAGCTTCTCGAGGAACTCCGCCAACGAACCATCAAGTGCCAGATCGTGTATCTGACCACAGATGCCCGCATCCTGCTCGAGCGCTACTCGGCGACCCGCCGGCGACATCCGCTGACCCGCAACAGCTCGCTGACGCTTGAAGAAGCCATCGATCAGGAAGAGCAGACCCTGCACGAGATACGCGACCTTGCCGATTTAACCATCGATACGTCGCGGCTTTCGGTGCACGATCTGCGCCGACGCATCACCGACCAGGTGGCGCACCAGCGGCGCGACCAGCTCACGCTGACCTTCGAGTCCTTTGGCTACAAGCGCGGCGTTCCCCTCGATGCGGATATTGTCTTCGATGTGCGCTGCCTGCCCAATCCCTACTGGGACCCCTCGCTACGTTCGTCCACCGGTCGCGACGCCGATATCATCGCCTTCCTGGGCAACTACCCGCTGGTCGACGAGATGGCCAACGATATTCAGGCATGGCTTGAACGCTGGCTGCCTGCGTACCAGAACAGTCAGCGCAGCTACATGACCGTGGCGATCGGCTGCACCGGCGGGCAGCACCGCTCGGTTTACATGGTGGAACAGCTGGCTCAGCGACTCGCCCGGCACACGGATGAAGTTCAGCTACGCCACCGGGAGCTGGGGTTGCAGTACACAGTCAATGCACCGCAATAAGCGTTTATGCCTGGCGGGAGCCGGGCCGTTTTCCACCGCGACACCCCTAATAGCCAAAAGGAACCAGGGTGCCAGAACGTAAACTTACCCTCACCAACCAGCGCGGTCTTCACGCGCGGGCCGCCACCAAACTCGTGCAGTGCAGCCAGCAATTTGATGCCAACGTACGGGTAGTGAAGCAGCAGCAGGAAGCCGATGCCGCCAATATCATGGCTCTCCTGATGCTGGCGGCACCCTGCGGCACCGAACTGTGTATCAGGGCCGAAGGCGATGACGCCGAACAGGCACTGGATGCGATTCAGGCACTGTTCGACGCACGCTTCGACGAGGACAAGTAAGCCTTCAAGGCCGCGCTATTAGCTGCCGGCGACCGTCATGCCATCGATGAGCCAACTCCCGGAATGGATACTGCCCCGCCGGTCGATGTCATCGCCAACGCCTATCAAGCCCCCGAACATACGCTCCAGGTTGCCAGCAATGGTGAATTCCTCGATCGGGTATTGCACCACCCCGCTTTCGACCCAGAACCCGGCGGCGCCGCGGGAGTAATCGCCGGTCACCCCGTTAATGCCCTGCCCCATCAACTCGGTCACCCAGACCCCGGTACCCATTTGCGACAGCAGCGCGGCCTGGCTGGTTAACGGCGCGGTAATGCGCATATTGCGGGCACCGCCCGCGTTACCGGTGGTGGTCATGTTCAAGCGCCGAGCGCTGTAGGACGACAGCATGTAGCTCGCAATCTGGCCGCGGTCGATAAAGCGGTTATCGCGGGTTTGCACGCCTTCGCCATCAAAGGGTGAGCTGGCCGTCGCGCCGACCTCCATCGGCCGCTCCTCGAGGCTGAACCAATCGGGAAACAGTGGCGTGTTGAGCCGATCACACAGGAAAGATGCCTGACGGTAAAGCGCACCGCCCGCCAGGGCACCCATCAGATGGCCTACCAGTCCACTGGCCAGGCTGGGGTCGAACAGCACCGGATACGTGCCTGTTGGCGGCCGTTTGCCCCCTAGCCGACGCAGCGTACGCCTCGCCGCCTCGCGGCCCACCGCCGCCGGGTCGCTCAACTGCTCAGGATCGCGTGCCGAGGTATAGTCCATGTCGCGCTGCATGCCCTGCGCGTCTTCGGCAATCAACATGCAGGACAGCGAGTGGCGGCTGCCTTTCTGAGTGCCGACAAAACCGTGGCTGTTGGCATACACGCGTACGCCTTCACCGCTGGACAACGACGCCCCGTCCGACTGGGTAATCCCAGCCACGTCTCTTCCCGCCTGCTCGCAGGTCAGCGCCAGCTCGATGGCCTGATCGGTGGTGAGCGCCCAGGGGTGGTGCACTTTCAAATCGGGCAGGTCGGTGGCCATCAAGGCCGCGTCGGCAAGCCCGGCGGCCGGGTCTTCGCCCGTGTAGCGCGCAATCGCCAGGGCTTTTTCCACCGTGGCCTGCAGCGAGGCTTCGCTGGCATCCGTCGAGGACGCACTGCCCTTGCGCTGCCCGACATAGACGGTAATGGCAATGCCCTGATCGCGGGAGAGCTCAACCGTTTCCACTTCCCCCTGGCGGACGCTGACGCCGATCCCCTGGTCAACGCTGGCGCCGACCTCGGCCGCATCGGCGCCCATCCGTTTAGCCATCGCCAAGGCACTTTCAGCACGCTGGATGAGCAGTGCCTGTTGGGCTGATGCGTCGAACGCTTGAGCCATACAATCTCCTTAACCACCGACATTGCCGGTAGATCCATATTGAGCATCGCGGCCTGATATAATAAGGCCACGAATTCTGTTGATGAGAACCCACGATGCCAAAACAACGCCCCGAGCCCCTAGACGACGAGATGCCAGAGCGTCCCAGCAAATCCCAGTTGAAGCGCGAAATGCATGCGCTTCAGGCCTTGGGGGAAACATTGATTGCCATGCAGCCCGCCGAGCGGGCGCGTTTCCCGCTATCCGATGACATGCTGCGCGCCATCGATGAAACCGCTCGCATTCGCTCCCATGAGGGGCGCCGTCGGCATATGCAGTACGTCGGCAAGCTGATCCGCAAGGAAGACCTTGCCGCCATTCAGGCCGTCTTCGACGGCATCGAACAGGAAAAACAGCAGCGCGACCACGCCTTTCATCGTCTTGAAAAATGGCGCGACCGGCTGATCCATGAAGGCGACCCGGCAGCGGAGCAATGGCTTGTCGAGTACCCGGACACCGACCGCCAGACCCTGCGTCAATTGATCCGCAATGCCCAGCGGGAGCGTGACCAAGACAAACCACCGGCCAGCGCCCGCAAGCTTTTCAAGTTCTTGCGCGATACCGTCCAGCTTTAATCCCGATTCAGGACTGCGTGCCGCCCACGGTCAGTTCGTCGACCTTCAGCGTCGGCTGGCCGACGCCAACCGGCACGCCCTGACCTTCTTTTCCGCATACGCCGATGCCGGTGTCCAGCGCCATATCGTGGCCGATCATCGACACCCGGCTCATCGCCTCAGGGCCGTTGCCAATCAACGTCGCGCCTTTCACCGGCGCCGTCACGCGGCCATCTTCAATCAGGTAGGCTTCGCTGGCGGAGAACACAAATTTGCCGGAGGTGATGTCGACCTGGCCGCCGCCAAAGCTCACCGCGTAAATGCCCCGCTTAACGCTCCTGATAATGTCGTCCGGCTCGTCCTGACCCGCCAGCATGACGGTATTGGTCATCCGCGGCATCGGCAAATGCGCGAACGACTCGCGGCGGGCGTTGCCGGTGGGCGCCATGCCCATCAACCGGGCGTTGAGCTTGTCCTGCATGTAGCCGGTCAGCACGCCGTCTTCAATCAGCGAGGTGTACTGCCCCGGGGTGCCTTCATCGTCAACGCTCAGCGAACCGCGTCCGTCGCGCAAGGTGGCATCATCCACCACGGTAACCCCCTTCGAGGCCACACGCTGGCCCATGCGCCCGGCAAAGGCCGAGCTGCCCTTGCGGTTGAAGTCGCCCTCCAGGCCGTGCCCGACGGCTTCATGGAGCAGAATGCCCGGCCAGCCCGCCCCGAGTACCACCGGCATTTGCCCGGCGGGCGCATCGACCGCTTCAAGATTGACCAGGGCCTGACGCACCGCCTCTTTGGCGTAACGCTCGGCGACCTGCTCGTCGCGCAGCCGCGACATGGAATAACGCCCGCCGCCCCCGGCGCTGCCCCGCTCGCGACGGCCATTTTTCACCGCAATAACGCTCACATTGAAGCGCACCAGCGGCCGGATATCCGCGGCCAGGGTGCCATCGCTGGCACGCACCAATACCACTTCGTAAGTACCGGAGAGTGAGGCGCTGACCTGGCTGACGCTGGGGTCGGCGGCACGCGCCGCCCGGTCAGCATCTTTCAGCATGGCGACTTTTTCATCGGCGCTCAGGCCGGCAAGCGGGTCGATACCCGCGTAGTAAGACGCCGCCGTGACCGGCTTGACCGCCTGGCCGGGCAGGCGCTTGCCGCTGCGCACGATACCGGAGGCCGTGCGCCCGGTATCCACCAGCGCATCGGCCGTAATCTGGTTGGAATAGGCAAAGCCGGTTTTCTCGCCGGCAAGCGCACGCACGCCCACGCCACCATCGATGTTGTAGCTTGCCTCCTTGACCTCACCGTCTTCCAGCACCCAACCTTCCTGCCAGGTGCGCTGGAAATACAGGTCGGCGTAGTCCACACCGGCCCCCATGGCATAACCCAGGCCGCTATCCAGCGCGTCGAGGTCGAGCCCCCCAGGTGTGAGCAAAATCGAAACGGCCGTCTGTAAGTCGCTTGTCTGATCGGTCATCGAGAGCCTTCTAAGGTAACTTGCGGCGAGGCCCAGGGCCCCTCCACACGGTAATAAATCGTGGTTGCCTGATCCAAGGCATCGCCAAACATCTGATCGGCTAAAAACAGCGCGCCGCCCACCACGGGCGCCCCGATGGCGATGGCCGCCATGGGCAAACTCTGGCTTACCGGTAGTGCGACGCCAAGACGCTGATCAAGTTCACGGCGAACCAGATCGACATCGCCAGTAAGGGTTAGCGTGGTGGCTGGCGCCTCAATTTGCAATGGACCGCGCAGCATCAACTGCCCCTCGGCGATATCCGCCGCACCATGGACGCGATCAAACGCCGTGCCTTGCCCCGTCACGTCGGAAAAATCCAGCCGCAAACGGCGTAAGATATTATCCAGATTCAACAGCCCCACCAGCCGAGCCGGCGCCGACTCCAGGGTCAGAAAGCGACCATCGCGCACGTCGACGGTCATCTCCCCGCCCGCCCGGGCAAGCTCCAACTGCCAGGGAGCACCGGACCAGGCCAGGCTGGCGTCCGCCTGGGTGCTGCGACTGCGCATGGCCACCGGCTGATCCAGGCGGTCAAGGGCCGAGGCGATATCGCCCCCTCTGATCGACATTTCGGCGCGGGTTTGGCTATTGACGCTGCTGCCCTCCCAGTGAAGCGCCCCCGACGCCGTCAGCTGTCCAAGCGTAAGCCCGACCGGGTCCAGCGACATGCCTTTGCCGTCCGCGTGCCAGAACGCGGTTAGAGGCCCCATCCGCTTGCCTTCAAGAAGCATGGTGGCAAGGCGAAAACGCCCATCGGGGATATCGGCAAGCCAGCCAGGCAGCCCCATCGGCGCCGCCGGCGCGGGCGCATCCGTATCGACCGACTGGCGCCACGAACTCGGCATCAGTGCCGAACCCTCGACACTTGCCGCGGCATCGTCATCGGTGGCCTGGGCGGAAAACACCTCGACAATGGGGTCCAGCGACAGCCGCGATAACGCAACATCCAGCGGAGCCCTCTGCGAGGGTCGATAGTCGATCCGCCCCGTGAGGACGTCGCTGTCGATCAGTAACGACAGTTGATCATCACTCAGGCTACCCTCCGCTTTACCGCCGCCCAAACAATCTCCACGCAAGACCACACAACCTGTCGCGATATTCACCGCCAGGGGGGGCATGGCCGACGCGGATACCGCGTCGCTACGTTGCGCACCGGATGCCTGCAGAACAGGCGATAATGCGGCCTGCCAGGCAGCGATATCCAGCCGTTCGACATCCGCCGACACTTGCCAGCCGGGTGTTTGTCGCCAGTCGGGCGTGCGCCGCGAGGCTGACCCCAGACGCACACTCCCGGCAAGCTCATCCTCAGGCGCGTGGACGTGAAGGTCGGCGATGTCGCCAAGTCGGCTTTCAATGCGCAAAGGGGATAGCGACGCGTTCAACGTCCACGGCCACGCCTGCTGCGCGGTCTTGGCGAAGGGTGCCGGCAGCTTGACCGCGACACCTTGCCAGTCGCTTTCAAGCGAAAGCGTCGGCGAAGACGCCAGCATCAGCTGCCCCTGCCAGGACGTGCGCCCTTCGGCAAGCGAAGCGGCGGCGTCACCCGACAAACCGGCCATGCCCAAGAGTCGCTCTGCCGAGGTTTCGCCCTGCAGCGCGACGCCGTCGCGGCGGGTATCGATCGCTGCTGAAACTGGGCCACCCAATAGCCGGCCATCCAACTGGCCGACCAGCGCATTCTGCTCGCCCTGCTGCTGCCAGGTAAGGTCGCCTTCAAGCGCTTCAATACGCGCGGCGATATCGCCGTAGGCGAGCTGCATGCCTTGCGGCTTGGCGTTGATTTCCAGCGCAAGATCATCTTCCTCGTCCAGCGACATGGCAAGCGCCAGGTCACCGTCAATATCGCCCTGAAGGTCGAGCGACCCGAGAGCCGGCATATCAACATCAGGAATCGCGGTTAAAAACGCCAATGCATCCTGGCCGCTTGACTGCCAATTGCCGGATAGCGCCAGCGCATCGTCCTTCATTCGCAGCGCGCCCTGGGTGAGCACGACCCCCTGACTTTGTCCGCGCTCGATCTCGGCCAGCAGGTTGTTGTTTTGCCACTTCAACCGGCCTGCCAGCTCGTTCAGCTTAGGCCAGCCCGGCGCAATAGGCAGGTAGCCATCGCGCAGCGACAGATCAAGGGTCGTGACCACGTCATCGCTGGACACATCGTCACCCAGCGGTTGGCTGAGTTTGAGCGCCCCCTGGGTGACATAACCGCCCACATCGCGACCCAGCCATTCGCGCAGCTCGGGGTCCAGAAGTTGCATGGGCACCCACTGTGCAAGCGGTCGCTCGGCGGCATCGACGTCCTGAAAATCAATATCCAGCCCGAAATGCCCGCGCTCGGCATCGGTGACCAGACCAAAGCCCCCAGTGACGCGGGCGCCGTCCCAATCAAGCGCGATATCGCGTCCGCTGACCAACGCCCGCGGGCCGTCGTAAACCCACTCGACCTGCCCCGTGGCATGCTGCAGTTGCATGGGGGCATCAAAGATTTCGGGGAAGTAGAGCGTGCTGTCGTGATGATTGGCAAACTCCACTCGCCCCCTGAAGTCGCGCGCCTGGACCCAGGCATCCAGGGGGCCACCGCCGGGCGCCTGCTGCCAGGGCAATACCTCAAGATTGCTGATGGCCGCGTCGACGCCCCACTCACCTGCACGCTGGCCGAGGCGCAAACCTTCCACCTGCCCCCGAGGGGAGAGCGTTTGCAGTACCCGGGTGACCGACTCCGGCAGCAGAACATAGTCGCGCCAGGCAGCCAGGGAGGCCAGCTCAAACGCACTGGTGCGCAATTCCCAGTTATCCGGCTGATGCGTTACGTACAAATGCCGGGGGAGCGCGGGCCCTTCACTAACGCCTGCTGGCTGAGCCCATTCTACGCTTTGCGCATTGCCGCTCAGCCAGGCTTCACCGCCCTCACCATCGCGTTCCCACTGCCCAAGCGCTTCCACATCCCGCAAGATGGCTCGCTGCACATCGTGACGCAGTGTTAGCTGAGGCATCTCAACCCCGACACGCGCCTGATCCAGTTGGCCCTGGTACCAGCGCCCCCAAAACTTTGCATCGCCGCCCGCCTGGGTAACCCGCGGCACGTAGTCCGGGCGCAGAACCTCCGCCAGAAGCGCCAGGTGGTCCAGCTGTATATCGATGTTCAATGCACCTGAAAAGTCACGATAGCCTTCCTCACCCGGCGCAATCTCGGCCTGCACATGGGCCGTGGGTAAAGGCCGGGAGGGCGTATCCTCAGACCGACTGATCAGATTGATGCTGCCTTCAAGCTGGGTGCCTTGATCGTCTCCACCCAGTAACAGCGTGGGGGCGTGCAAGTCGACGGTATTGCGCTCACCGTGCAGCACGACACGGGTATCCTCGACGCTTAGCCGCTGGCGCAGCAGAATGCCCACCCATCGATCCAGGGCCTCGAGATTGAGCTTCGGCTGCTGCTCCATCACCGGCAGTTTAGCCGGCGCCGGCCACTGCCATTTATCGCCGAACAGACGGTAAAGGTGAAACTCGGTACCGCGCACATCCGCATCGTTGAAAATTGGGGCCCGCGCGATCAGCGACGCCCAGATATCCAGGCGCAGCTTGGCATGGTCCAGTTTGAAAAGGGGGTAACCATTGGGGGTTTGCGCACTGACATCACCCACCATCAGTTGGATATCGTTGCGTTCAAACGCCAGCGTCAGGCGCTGGATGTTGACCGGTACGCCGACCCGGGTTTCCAGCCACGCCTCGATGCGCGGCGTCAGCGCATCCGCCTGGCTCATGGCCAAACGCAGCAGCAGCAGCACAATGGCCAGCGCCCCCAGCCACCAAGCTGTCAACCTCAATGCAGTACGCAACACCGGGCGAGTCGTCATGGGTCACATCAACACGATATCGTACTGCTCTTGAGAGTAATGCTGCTCCACTTGAAAACGTATCGTCTTGTGAATGAACGTTTCCAGGTCCGCCACGGCCGCAGACTCTTCATCCAGCAAGCGGTCAACCACCGGCTGCGACGCCAACACCATGTAGGTTTCGGCACTGTAGGCGCGTTCTTCGCGCAGAATCTCGCGAAAAATCTCATAGCATACCGTCTCCGGCGTCTTGAGCGTGCCCCTGCCACTGCAGGTCGGACACGCCTCGCACAAGGTCTGCTCGAGGCTTTCACGCGTGCGTTTACGGGTCAGCTGCACCAGGCCAAGCTCGGTGACCCCGGTACATTTCGTCTTGGCGTGATCACGCTCCAGGGCCTTTTCAAGCACGCGCAGCACTTGCCGCTGGTGCTCGACGTCTTCCATGTCGATAAAGTCGATAATGATGATGCCGCCCAGATTGCGCAGCCGAAGCTGACGGGCGATCGCGGTCGCGGCTTCCAGATTGGTCTTGAAAATCGTCTCTTCGAGGTTGCGATGCCCGACATAGCCCCCGGTGTTGACGTCGATGGTGGTCATGGCCTCGGTAGGGTCAATGACCAGATAGCCGCCCGACTTCAACTGGACCTTGCGACCGAGGGCCTTCTGTATCTCGTCCTCGACGCTGTAGAGATCAAAAATCGGCCGTTCACCGGGGTAATATTCGATTCGGTCGACCGCATCGGGCATGAACTCCTCGGCAAACTCGACGAGCTTGACAAAGTTCTCCCTGGAGTCGATGCGGATTTTTTCGATGTCATCGCGCATCACATCACGCAAAGTGCGCATAAACAGCGGCAGGTCGTCGTATATAACCGTGGAGGGCGCCGCGGTAATTTTTCGCTCGCTGACCTTGCGCCATAGACGCAGCAGAAAATGCATGTCGCCAATCAGCTCTTCATCGCCCACTCCTTCGGCGGCGGTACGCACGATGAAGCCGCCGTTGACGTCCAGGGTCTGCTCTTCAATGCTGCTATCCAAAAGGGCCTTGAGGCGATCGCGCTCACGCTCATCTTCGATGCGCTGGGAGACGCCATTATGCGGCGAGTCGGGCATGTACACCAGGTAGCGCGACGGCACCGACAGATGGGTGGTCAGGCGCGCGCCCTTGCTGCCAATCGGGTCTTTGGTGACCTGCACGACCAATGCCTGGCCTTCGTGAAGCAGTTGCCCGATCGTCTGCTGCGCTTCAACGGGCGTGCCGGGCGGCATCACTTCGTGGGCATGGATAAAGGCGGCGCGCTCAAGGCCAATATCAACAAAAGCAGCCTGCATTCCAGGCAACACGCGTACGACTCTGCCTTTGTAGATATTGCCGACAATACCGCGTCGACGGGAACGCTCGATGAGCGCCTCTTGCAGCACGCCGTTTTCGACCAGCGCCACACGGGTCTCCATCGGCGTCAAATTAATCAGAACCTCACCGCTCATGCAAAAATCCTTGTGGGTTTACGCGGGTAAATGTCCATCCCATAACGGTACCCCCTGACGACGCAGCAAGCACGCTGTTTCAAAAAGTGGCAGCCCCACCACTGCCGAGTGACTACCTTCAATGCCGGTCACAAACACCGACGCCAATCCCTGTATAGCATAACCGCCGGCCTTGTCCTGTGGCTCAGCCGTTTTCCAGTAGGCCGCAATCTCCGCCTCGCTGAGCGCGCGCAGCGTCACGCGGGTGGTCACACAGCACGTCAGGACGCCCTGGGGGCCGGTCACCGCGACACCGGTCAACACCTGATGCTCACGCCCCGAGAGCTGGCGTAACATCCAGGCGGCGTGCTGCTGGCTATCGGGCTTGCCGAGAATCTGCCCGTCCACTACCACCGCCGTGTCGGAGCCCAACGTGGGCAGTGACGTCATGGGCGCCGCGGCTTGCGCCTTGGCCTGCGCCAAGCGTTCCACATAGCGCTCAGCGGACTCATTGGCTAACGGTGTTTCATCGATGTTGCAGGGCTGTACCTGCACCGCCACGCCGATCGATGCGAGCAGCGCGCGGCGGCGTGGCGATGCGGACGCCAGGCACAACACTGGCTGTGATTCCAACGCCATATCGGCTCCACGTCGATTGTTCAGAACGGCTTCCCGGCTGTCAGCGGGCAAAACGGCGCTGCAGGGCGGCAAACATCGTCGCAAGCCAGGGCCACAACACGGCGCTGACCACCGACGAGGTTAAAAACGCCAGATGAATAGAGAAATCCCCCACCAGACTGCGCAGCCACTGGTCGATCAGCTGGACCAGCCCCAGCAGCACCAGGACGAGCAGCGCCTGCTGTAGCAGCGAATAGGCGCGGAACCGGGCATACACCAGGGCACACAAAAATGCCAGCAGGGAAAACATGATGGCATGCTGACCCAACGGGCTACCTTCGATCAGGTCGAGTAGAATGCCCAGCACAAAGCCATGAAAGACGCCTACCTGGTCCGGCTCACGCATGCACCAGTAAATCAGCATCAGCCCCAACCATTCCGGGCGAAACACCTGCCACCCATCGGCCAACGGCATGACCTGCAGGCAAAGTGCCAGCAGCAGCGTCAGCCACACCACCAAGAGGGGCGTCACCGGAACGCGGGGCATCAGGGCACCTCCTGGGAGAACGATGTATCGTCGGGGTTGACCACCTGATGGACACTGCGTAACGCGTCCACCGAGACCCGCAGGGTGTCGTCCCACTGTTGCTCGTCAGGCGATACCTGCGGCGGCGGCGAAAGTAACAGGAAATGACGCGAACGTTTCAACTGCGCCATAGGTTCTGCCGTTACCTTGGCAAATGGCTGGCCCGGGTCATGGTCAACCTCGGTGACGCGGGCAACGGGGTAGCCCGGCGGAAATCTTCCTGCCAGCCCCGAGGTGGTCAGCAGATCGCCCTCACGAATATCCGCCGTGTTGGGCACGTGCAGGACGTTAACCCGACCATAGCGGCCCGCCCCCTGAACAATAAAGCGCAGCCCGTTGCGACTGACCTGGACGGGCAAGGCATGGCTGGCATCGGCCAGCAACAGCACGCGACTCGAGTAGGCCGACACCGCTGTTACCTGACCGACCAGCCCCGTTGCATCGATCACCGGCTGGCCTACATAAGCCCCATGACGGTGACCCCGGTCAACCACCATTTGATGACTGAAGGGATCATTGTCGAGGGACAGCAGCTCAGCGGTCATGGAGGGAATATCACGCTGTTCAGCCGCGTCAAGCAACTGGCGTAATTCAGCGTTTTCCTTGGTCAGGTTCTCCATCTGCTGACCCCGGTGGGATAGCGTCAGAATTTGTTCGCGCAAACGCTGATTCTCGTCAACGAGCGCTTGCTGATCTGAAAATGCCAACGACCCCCAGTCCAGAAACCGGCTGGGGACGCCCACCACCCATTGGATAGGGGCTACCACCATCGACATCTGGGCACGCACATTTTCCATCCGCGTGAAACGCTGATCGACGAACATCAGCGCGCTGGCGATCAGCACACAGAAAAAAAGCCGATATCCTGGCAAAGGGCCGTGCGAAAACAGCGGTTTGATAGGCAAATCCCCCGCGCTTAACCGCTGCGATTAGTCGCTCGACAGCAACTCAAAGGTGTGCTGATCGATCATTTCCAGCGCCTTGCCACCACCGCGGGCCACACAGGTCAGCGGATCTTCGGCCACGATGACAGGCAGGCCGGTTTCTTCGGCAATCAGCTTGTCGATATCGCGCAGCAGCGCACCGCCACCGGTCAGCACCAGGCCGCGCTCTGCGATATCCGACGCAAGCTCGGGGGGTGATTGTTCCAGGGCGTTCTTCACCGCCGACACAATAGACCCCAAGGTCTCTTGCAGCGCTTCGAGGATCTCGTGGGAATTGAGCGTAAAGCTACGCGGAATCCCCTCGGCAAGATTGCGCCCGCGCACGTCTATCTCACGCAGTTCGCCACCGGGGAAAGCGCAGCCGATCTCTTCTTTAATCCGCTCGGCAGTGGCTTCGCCAATCAGGCTGCCATAATGGCGACGCACGTAGGCGATAATCGCCTCGTCGAAGCGGTCGCCGCCGACCCGGATAGATTCGGAGTAAACGATGCCGTTGAGCGAAATAATCGCAATTTCGGTCGTCCCGCCACCGATATCCACTACCATCGAGCCTTGGGCTTCTTCCACCGGAAGCCCTGCGCCAATCGCTGCGGCCATGGGCTCTTCGATCAGATCCACACGGCGTGCGCCAGCACCTTCGGCAGATTCGCGAATCGCTCGACGCTCAACCTGAGTGGCCATGTAGGGAATGCAGACCAAAACGCGCGGGCTTGGCGTAATGAAGGTGCTTTGGTGCACTTTACGGATAAAGTGCTGAAGCATCTGCTCGGTGACGGTAAAGTCGGCGATAACGCCGTCTTTCATTGGACGAATCGCGGTAATATTACCCGGCGTGCGCCCTAACATGCGCTTGGCATCGGCACCAACGGCCGCCACGCTGCGCATGTTACCGGATTGACGGATGGCAACGACGGATGGCTCGTTAAGTACGATGCCACGACCGCGTACGTAAATCAGTGTGTTGGCCGTACCCAGGTCGATCGATAGATCGCTGGAAAACAGCCCCCTCAGACGTTTGAACATGGATGTTGTTACCTAGTGCAGACTGGGAACCCTGTGCGGATGCAAACGGTATCACCGCAACCCCCTGGCAGCAAGCACGAGTCGCGTCTAACACTGCCCGTTCGCGCCAAGATGTGGTACCTTTTGCGGCTATTTTCCACGTCTACAACACAAGACGTTAACAAGATGACTGACTGTATACCGCGTGACGCGGGATATGTTCCATCACCTTCGCGAGGAATTTCCGATCATGGCGCTTGAAGACTCCCATGTACGCCGGGCCGCCCATCTGGCCCGACTCGCCGTCAGCGATGACCAAGCCAGCGACTTCGTCGAAGACCTGAGCCGGATCCTGGATATGGTTGACCAGCTGCAAGGCGTCAATACCGATGGCGTGGCGCCGCTGGCCCACCCGCTCGATGCTACTCAGCGTCTGCGTGCCGACGAGGTCACCGAAATCAATCAGCGCGATACCTTTCAGCGCTGCGCGCCGGCGGTGGAAAACGGCCTTTATCTCGTGCCGCGCGTGGTCGAGTAACCTGACGCTGCCACCCTCGACGTCTTTTCACTTTTTTTTCGCTTCGAACGGAGCTCTCAGGTCATGCACGACAAGACACTGACGGAACTCGCCAAGGCCCTCGACAGCGGTGAGCTGTCCAGCCGCGAGCTGACCGACCACTACCTGCAACGCATCCGGCAGGCCGATTCCACGCTGAACAGCTTTATCACCGTGACCGCCGAGCAGGCCCAAGCCCAGGCCGACGCCGCCGATCAGGCGCGCGCCAAGGGCAACGCCGGATGGCTGACCGGTCTGCCGCTTGCCCTGAAGGATATTTTTTGCACCCAGGGAGTTAAAACCAGCTGTGGCTCCAGGATGCTGGACAACTTCACGGCGCCTTACGACGCCACCGTGGTGGAAAAGCTCAAAGCCGCGGGCACCGTCAGTCTTGGCAAGACCAACATGGACGAGTTCGCCATGGGCTCTTCCAATGAAAACAGCTACTACGGCCCGGTAAAGAACCCCTGGGACCTAAGCGCAGTGCCCGGGGGCAGCTCTGGCGGCAGCGCGGCAGCGGTGGCCGCAGGCCTGGCGCCAGCGGCACTGGGCACCGACACCGGTGGCTCGATTCGCCAGCCGGCCGCGTTCTGCGGGATTACCGGCCTCAAGCCCACCTATGGCCGCGTGTCGCGCTACGGCATGATCGCCTACGCCTCAAGCCTTGATCAGGCGGGCCCCATGGCGCGCTCGGCCTCCGACTGCGCGCACCTGCTTAACGTCATGGCCGGTCACGACGTGCGTGATTCCACCAGCGTGGCCCGTGGCGTGCCCGACTACGCGGAAACGCTCAACGCGCCGCTCTCGGGGCTAAAAATCGGCCTGCCCAAGGAGTACTTCGGCGACGGCCTCGACTCCGAGGTCGAAAAGGCCGTCCGTGAAGCGGTCAGCGTCTACGAATCGATGGGCGCGACGGTGCGCGAGGTCAGCCTGCCGCATACCCACTACGCCATCCCCGCGTATTACGTAATCGCCCCGGCCGAGGCGTCCTCCAACCTGTCGCGTTTTGATGGCGTGCGTTTCGGTCACCGCTGCGAGAACCCAAGCGACCTGATCGATCTTTACAAGCGTTCGCGGGCCGAAGGATTCGGCGAGGAAGTCCAGCGCCGCATCCTGATTGGCACCCACACGCTGTCGGAAGGCTTCTTTGACGCCTACTACACCAAGGCACAGAAAGTTCGCCGTCTGATTCGTCAGGACTTCCTGGACGCCTTTGAAGACGTCGACGTGCTGATGGGCCCCGCCTCGCCGACGCCGGCCTTCGACCTGGGTGCCAAGAAGGACCCGGTCTCTATGTACCTGCAGGACATCTATACCATCGCGGTGAACCTAGCGGGCATCCCCGGCATCAGCGTACCGGCCGGCTTCGCCGGTGGCCGCCCGATCGGCCTGCAAATTCTCGGTACCCACTTCGCCGAGGCCCAACTGTTGAATGTCGCCCACCAGTTCCAGCAAGCCACTGATTGGCACACACAACGTCCTGCTTTTGTCGAGGAGAGCGCCTGATGCAATGGGAAACCGTGATTGGGCTTGAAGTCCACGTTCAGCTCGCCACCCACTCGAAGATTTTTTCCGGCGCCTCGACAGCGTTTGGCGCTGAGCCAAACAGCCAGGCATGCGCGGTCGATCTGGGTCTACCCGGTGTGCTGCCGGTGCTCAACGAGCAGGCGGTGGCCATGGCGGTGCAGTTTGGCCTGGCGGTGCACGCCGACATCGCTGAAGTATCGGTGTTTGATCGCAAGAACTACTTCTACCCGGATTTGCCCAAGGGTTACCAGACCAGCCAGATGTATCACCCCATCGTCGGTCCCGGCGAGGTGGAGATTACCCTGGACGACGACACCACCAAGCGGATCCGCATCCACCATGCCCACCTGGAGGAAGATGCCGGAAAATCGCTACACGAAGACTTCCACGGCATGACCGGCATTGACCTCAACCGCGCCGGCACGCCGCTGCTGGAGATCGTTTCCGAACCGGATATGCGCAGCGCCAAGGAAGCGGCGGCCTACCTCAAGGCGATCCATTCGATCGTCACCTACCTGGGCATTTCCGACGGCAACATGGCCGAAGGCTCGATGCGCTGCGACGTCAACGTCTCGGTGCGCCCCAAGGGCCAGGAAACCTTCGGTACCCGGGCCGAGATCAAGAACGTCAATTCGTTCCGCTTTGTGGAAAAAGCCATTGCCTTTGAAGTCGAACGGCAGATCGAGTTGATCGAAGACGGCGGTACGGTGATCCAGGAAACCCGCCTGTTCGACCCCGAGCGCGACGAGACGCGCAGCATGCGCACCAAGGAAGAAGCCAACGACTACCGCTACTTCCCCTGCCCCGACCTGCTGCCGGTAGTCCTCGACCAGGCCTACCTGGACCATCTGCGCAGTCAGCTGCCCGAACTGCCCGCCGACAAGCGCGAACGTTTCCAGCACGCGCTGGGCTTATCAGCCTACGACGCCGCGGTGCTTTCCGCCAGCCGCGACATGGCCGAATATTTCGAGGAAGTCCATCGCGTGTGTGGCGATGCCAAGCAGGCGGCCAACTGGGTCCAGGGCGAGCTCTCGGGCGCACTCAACCGCGAAAGCCTGAGCATCGTCGACAGCCCGGTCTCGGCCGTGCAGTTGGGTGAGCTGGTCCAGCGCGTGCTTGACGATACCATCAACGGCAAAGCCGCCAAGCAGGTCTTCCAGGCACTGTGGCACGGTGAGGGCGACAGTGCCGATGCGGTCATCGAGGCGAAAGGCCTCAAGCAGGTCACCGACACCGGCGCCATTGAAGCGATGATCGATCAGGTGATTGCCGACAGCCCCGCCCAGGTCGCGCAGTATCGCGACGCCGAGCCCGAAAAGCGCGGCAAGATGATTGGTTACTTCGTCGGCCAGGTCATGAAGGCCTCGCGGGGGACCGCCAATCCTCAGCAGGTCAATGGCCTGTTGAAAGACAAGCTGGATGCGCTGCTCTAGGCGCTACCTTGCCAACCTAAAACGGCCGCGCCTGCGGCCGTTTTTTTTCGTTACGTCAATTGCCCAGGATGCACAAAGCGTTGCAGCTGGGCGCAGCCTTTTGCCCACACCGGCGCGGTTAGCTCGGCAAGGCCCGCGGTGGGAAACCCAATGCCGCGGGCGGAGCGGCCTTCCACCAGGATTTCGGTGAGCGCGCCCACCAGGGGCATGTGGCTGACCAGAATCAATTGCGCATCGGCTTGCTCGAGCAGCCACTCAACCACCGCCTCGGGTGGATCATCGGGGGTGATCAGCGGCAGCGTCTCCACCGGCACGGCAAGCGCCTGGGCAAGCCGTGCAGCCGATTGCTGTGCGCGACGAAAGGGGCTTGCCAGCAGCCTCGGCGTCGGCCACCCCTGGGCCGTGTAATGCGTGGCGAGCCAGTCCGCTACCTTGGCGACTTCCTGCTCGCCCTGCGGCGTCAGCGTGCGCTGGTCATCGGGGCGGCCGGGGCCCGCTTCGCCGTGGCGCATCAGCCAGAGTCGCTGCGCTTGATCAGTCATGCCAGCCTCCTGTTTCCCGATGAGCTTGCTGAACGTCTTCCCGAGGGAGGATGAACTCGACGTCACTGCTTTGCTCACCCATCATCAGCGTCTTCGCCATGTCCTGTGGCGGCACGCCGTCGAACAGCACGTGATAAAGCCCTTCGGCCAGCGGCATGTACACGCCAATCTCGGCCGCCTTGGTGCAGACCAGCCTGACGGTGTTGACGCCTTCGGCCACCTGCCCGAGGGCATCCACGGCTTCCTCAAGGGTGCGGCCCTCGCCGATCGCAAAGCCTACGCGGTAGTTGCGCGACAGGTCCGACGAACAGGTGACGATCAGATCCCCCACCCCGGCAAGCCCCAGAAACGTCATGGGGTTGGCCCCCTGGGCGACGGCAAAGCGGCTCATTTCCGCCAGCGCCCGGGTCATCAGCATGCTGCGGGTATTTTCGCCCATGCCCAGCGCGGCCGCCATGCCGGCGGCAATCGCGTAGATATTCTTGAGCGCTCCGCCAAGCTCCACCCCGTGGCGGTCGTTGCTTGCGTAAACGCGAAAGTAGCGGCAGCCCAGCGCCTGCTGAACCCGCGTACGGGTCAACGCATCCGCACTGGCAATCACCGTGGCGGTAAGCTGCTTATCGGCAATCTCCGAAGCAAGATTAGGGCCGGCTATCACCCCGATATGCGCAAACCCGGTTTCCTGTTCGAGCACCTGACTCATCAACAGAAAGCCGTCCTGCTCGATCCCTTTGGTCGTGCTAACCAGAATCTGCTCAGGCTTTAACCAGGGTTTGGCGGCCTGAACAACGCTGCGAAACGCCTTGGACGGAATCGCAATCAGCACCAGCTCCGCGTCGTGCAGCACCGTTTCAAGGTCGGTAGACGCCTGGACGGCAGGGTTAATAGGATAGTTCGGCAGGTAGCGACCGTTGCGGCGCTCCCGATTGATCTGCTCCACCAGCGCCTCGTCGCGCATCCATTGGCGCACCTGAGCGCCATTGTCGGCGGCAATGCTGGCCAGGGCGGTACCAAAACTACCGCCGCCTAGCACGGCGACATGAATCTGCTGCTCAGCCATGGGTTTCCTGGAATTTATTAACAAAGAGTTAAGGGTACGACAAAAACAAACGGCCCGCCTGGGTCACTCCCAAGGGGCCGTTGTACACAAGCGAGCAAGCGTTACGCTGCCAATACGCCGTTGAGACGCTTCACGTAAGCCGCCGGGTCATCCAGGTGGCCACCTTCGGCGATAATTGCCTGGTCCAGCAGGATATGGGCCAAATCGGCAAACAGGCTGTCGTCGGCGCTTTCCAGGCGCGCTACCAGCGAGTGGCTGGGGTTCAGCTCGAGTATCGGCTTCACCTCAGGTAGCGGCTGCCCTGCTGCTTCCATGATGCGACGCATCTGGTAGCCCATTTCATGCTCCGGCAACACGACACAGGCCGGCGAGTCGGTAAGACGATGGGTGACCTTGACGTCCTGCACGCCTTCGCCCAACGCCTCCTTGACCCGCTTGACCAGCGATTCCTTGGCCTTGGCGGTTTCTTCCTGCTCTTTTTTCTCGGCTTCGTCTTCCACATCGCCAAGGTCGAGCTCGCCTTTGGCCACGTCCGCAAACGACTTGCCGTCGAACTCGGTCAGGTGGCTCATCAGCCACTCGTCAATGCGGTCGGAAAGCAGCAGCACCTCGATGCCTTTCTTGCGGAAGATTTCCAGGTGGGGGCTATGCTTGGCGGCATTGAAGCTGTCGGCCACCACGTAATAGATTTTCTGCTGGCCTTCTTTCATGCGCCCGACGTAGTCGGCAAGCGAATGCTCCTGCGCGGCCGTATCGGTGTGCGTTGAAGCAAAGCGCAGCAGGCCGGCGACTTTCTCGCGGTTGGCGAAGTCTTCCCCCGGGCCTTCCTTGAGCACGCTGCCGAAGGTGTTCCAGAAGGTCTGATACTGCTCGGTGTCTTTGGACAGCTTCTTGAGCATATCCAGCGCGCGCTTGGTCAGGGCGCCCTTGATCTTGTCGACCTTGGGATCCTGCTGGAGAAGCTCGCGGGAGACGTTGAGCGACAGGTCGCGGGTATCCAGCACCCCTTTGATAAAGCGCAGGTAAAGCGGCAGGAACTGCTCGGCGTCGTCCATGATGAAGACGCGCTGGACGTAAAGCTTCACCCCACGGGCGCCGTCGCGGTCAAACATATCGAAGGGCGCGCGACCGGGCACGTACAGCAGGCTGGTATATTCCAGCTTGCCTTCCACCTTGTGGTGGCTCCAGGTCAGCGGGTCGCTGAAGTCGTGGGCGACATGCTTGTAGAACGCCTTGTACTCGTCGTCGGAAATCTCGCTCTTGGGGCGCACCCAAAGCGCCGTGGCTTCGTTGACGGTTTCCCAGGTGGTAACTTCGCTGCCTTCGACCGGATTACCCTCGTCGTCCTTGGCGGTTTCGGTCTTGGGCATGCGTACCGGCACCTCGATATGGTCCGAGTACTTGCGTACCAGATTCTGCAGACGGAAATCGTCGGCAAATTCCTTGGCATCGTCCTTGAGGTGCAGGATGATTTCGGTGCCGTGCTGCTCGCGGTCGATATCGGCAACGGTAAATTCACCCTCGCCCTTGGAGCGCCACTCGACGCCGTTGCTGGCGTCTTCTCCCGCTTTACGCGTACGCACCGTGACCTCATCGGCGACGATGAAGCTGGAGTAGAAGCCGACCCCAAACTGACCGATCAACTTGGCGTCTTTCTGCTGCTCGCCGGACAGCTGTTTGAGGAACTCTGAGGTGCCGCTGCGCGCAATGGTACCGAGGTTGGCAATCACATCGTCGCGGTTCATGCCGATGCCGTTGTCGCGCAGGGTCACCGTGCCCGCTTCGGCGTCGTGTTCGATCTCGACCCGCAGTTCGCTATCACCTTCGTAAAGGGCATCGTTGTCCAGCGCCGCGTAGCGTAGCTTGTCGCAGGCATCGGCGGCGTTGGAAATCAGCTCGCGCAGGAAAATCTCCCGGTTGGAGTACAGCGAGTGAATCATCAGATTCAATAGCTGCTTAACCTCCGTCTGAAAGCCAAGGGTTTCTTCGTGGTTCGTATTGGACATGCGCTTAGCCCTCGTTGATCTCGTTACATAAGACGCCCTGCCATGCTGGCAAAGGCATAAAATCAGGTGTGAACGAGATATGGGGCTGAGGGATGATTTTTCAAGCGGCAGGTGGCGAGGAAGGCGCCGACTCGTTATCGGGGTATTTCCAGGCGCGATACCCCGCCAGCCGCCGGTCGATGCGGTTGAGCAACCACCCGACGATCACGACATCGTCAACCACGCCGATCAACATCAGAAAATCAGGGATCAGGTCAAACGGCAGCACCAGATAAAACAGCGCCACCGCCATCAGCGCAAAGGCCGACCAGGGCACCGGGCGAAAACGCCCCTTGATCACATCGCGGGTCATCGGTAGAAACAGTTTCAAGGCCCGGAAAATGCGTTTGACTGCCCAGGCACGGGATTTAAGTCGACGTAGCAACCACCACGTGGATAATGGAGCCATCAGTAGTGAATCCTCTAAGGCGTTCGGTTGTCAGAACCTTTCGCGTTAGCATAGTTCATTCTACCCAGGTGGCCGAACGCCGTAGCGAGGAAGCATCATGCCCCGTACCGCCCGCGTATTATCAATCGCTTTTATGGCCTGCCTGCCGAGCCTGTCCTGGGCTGCCAGCGACAGCGCATTGCGCGACGCCCTCGAGGCCGCGCGCAACAAGCAGTGGGACCGCATCGACATGGCCGAGATCGAGGACCATCCGCTAAGCGGTTATGTCACCTACCATCGCCTGCGTAACCAGCTACCGGACCTGTCCCCCGACACGGTCAATCGCTACGCCGATGCCCACCGCGATTCGCCGCTGGGTGATTGGCTGCGCGGCCAGGCGATCGAACAATACGGTGACGCCGAGCAATACGCCGATGTTCGCGCGGTCAGCGACGGCGAGCCCAGCGGCGTCGCTCGGCAGTGCCATTACCACACTGCTCACTTTGATAGCGACCCGCAGCAAGCGGCGGAAGCGGGCCTGCGTCTGTGGAAGGTGGCACAGTCGCAACCCGGCGCTTGCGATGACCTGTTCAAGCGCTTGCGAGCCAACGGCACCATCGACGATGAAGCGATCTGGGATCGCCAGATGCTCGCCTGGCAGGCGGGCAGTACACGGCTGGCCGAGCACCTGAGTGATCAACTGAGCGGCAGCTGGCAGACCGCCATCGATACCTATGAAACGGTGGACACTGACCCCAAGGCACTGCTGAGCTCACCCACCTGCCTGGGCCCAGAATGCGCGGCGACCGCACGCTTTTATCAAGCGGCGATGCAGCGCCTCATCGAGGAAGACACCTCGCAGGCCCTCGCCTATTGGCGCACCCTGGATGATCGCTTGAGTCTGCTGCCCAGTGACCAGCAGCAAATCGAGGAAGCGCTGGCCTACTCCGTGCTGGTCGATGAAGTCCCCAATTCGATGGCCTGGGTGGACAGCGTACTCCCCGGGCTCGAAAGCGAGCGGGTGTTTGAACTACGCGTTCGTCGCGCGCTTCAAGAGCGCCAGTGGGAGGGCGTACGTCAGTGGATTACCCAGATGCCCAGCAACCAGCAACAGGACGCTCGCTGGCAATACTGGCTTGCCCGCGCCAACGACCAGCTAGGTAACCAGGCCGCCGCGGAAACGCATTTCCAGCAGGCCGCCGGTGAACGCAGTTTTTACGGCTTTGCCGCCGCGGAACGCCTGGGCCAGCCATTGGCACTCAACAATGAACGTTTCTATTTCGATGACGCCTCGCGCCAGCGCATCGCAGAGCTGCCGGTGGTACAGCGCACCCAGGCGTTGATGCGCATCGGCGAAGACGGCCTGGCCAATAGCGAGTGGCTGCATGCCGTTCAGCAGGCATCCACCGAAGACGCCCGAGCGCTGGCGGACTTTGCCGCCGAGCAGGATTGGCATGCCCAACTGGTGCAAACCACCATTGCGGCGGGCATGTGGGATGCCCTCGAATGGCGTTTTCCTCAGGCCTATCACGATGACTTCATCCACTGGGGGCGCATCAGCGGGGTGGATCCTTACCTGCTGATGGCCATCACGCGCCGTGAAAGTGCCTATAACGCCAGCGCCCTGTCACCGGCAGGCGCCCGCGGGCTGATGCAGTTGATGCCGGGTACCGCCGCCCAGGTCAGTCGTCAGATCGGGCTTGACGACCCTGGCCCCTACGGCGTGCTGAACCCGGAGCTCAACATTCGCCTGGGCAGCACTTACCTGCGCGACAAGCTGCAGCGCTACCAGGGCAATCGGCTAGCCGCGACGGCCGCTTATAACGCGGGCCCCGGGCGCGTGGATCGCTGGCTTGGAGACAATAACATCGAGGCCTTTGACCTGTTTGTGGAGCGTATCCCCTACCGCGAAACCCGCGACTACGTTCAGGCAGTGCTCAGCTATCGGGCCATCTTTGAAAGTCTTGCCAACGGCTCAAGCGACGGTGTCACTCTCCTGAGCGAGGGCGAAAAGCAGGTACGTTACGACGGCGCTCTGGTCGCACGCAATTGACCCCGACGAGCTTAATCTCCCCGGGCAACCGCTGCGGCTATCAAGCGCCACTAGACCGGGCGCTGGGAGAACGCCAGTCGTATTCCCAGCGCAACCAATACCGCGCCGGTCATGGCATTGAGGGTCTGCGCAAAACGTGCGCTGGCCAGCCATTTACCGGCGCTGCCGACCATCAGTACCACGCCAATCTGCCAGATGTTGGCAATCACGAAGTGCACACCCGCCAGCCACAGCGACTTGACTAGCGCAGGGTCGCTCGGGGCAATGAACTGCGGCAGGAATGCCATGTAAAACACCACCGTCTTGGGGTTGAGCACATTGGACAGGAACCCCTCCTTGAGCGGCTGCCAAAGCGGAACGGCGGCGGCATCGGTCATCGCCCCCTTGACCGGCAGCGGCTGGCCGCGCCGCGCCGCCAACAGGCCCGCTACGCCCAGCCAGATCAGATAACCCGCCCCCACAAGCTTCAAGGTATGAAACGCCCAGGCGGATTGCAGCAGGATCAGCGAGATACCCATCGCCGAGATGGTGGCATGCACAAACAGCCCGCTACAGATTGCCATGCTGGTGGCCACCCCATCACGAAGCCCGCCCCGGGCGGTATTGCGAATCACCAGCAGCGTATCGACCCCCGGGGTAATCGACAGCAGCGTAATGGCAATGACAAACGGCACGAATTGCCCGTCAATCAGGCTAAATGGGGTCATATTCAGGCGCTCTCACAGTGGAATAGATTCAGCACATTGTGACTGGACGATCGGTTTTTTTGCATCTAAAGTGATTTTGGCGGGTACGTAAAGCGTCCCGCTTGATCATTAAGCTCGTTAAGGAAATGGAAAATGGCAACTGGCACTGTCAAGTGGTTCAACGATACCAAAGGTTACGGCTTCATCTCTCCCGATGACGGTGGTGACGATTTGTTTGCCCACTTCTCCGAAATTCAAGCTGAAGGCTTCAAGAGCCTGCAAGACGGTCAGAAAGTCAGCTTTGAGGTGACACAGGGTAAAAAAGGCCTTCAGGCTTCCAATATTCGCTTGGCATAACAACGCCAACGCACAAGGCCCGCATCGAAGCGGGCCTTTTTAATTCCCTGGCACCTGATAATATTTGTTGTGTCGCCTACTCTTCCTCGCCCAGATTCTCGGGGCGCTCCTCTTCGATAGTGTCAAACTCTTCATTCAGGCGCTGCTCGGCCTCTTCAAAACGACGCTCGGTATCTTCGATCAGCTCGTCGACATCGCTGCTACGGGTGTTTTCCTCACTGCGCGCCGATTCCGGCAGGCTGCTCTCGAATTCCCAACGTTCGTCCATCTCTTCGTCGCTGATGGTGTCGGTGATGGGCGCCTGCTGCTCGACTTCGTTGAACTGCTCTTCCAGACGCTGCTGCGCCTCCTCGAAGCGGCGTTCGGTTTCGGCAATCATGTCGTCCACATCCGAGCGAGTGGCTTCACCCGGCATTGCCCCGCCTTCTTCCAGCACCTCTTCCGGGTCAGCCGCCAGGGTGTCTTCATCGGCGTCAACATCTTCGGTCTGCGGCGCGTCTTCCTGCTCCGCCTCATCACCTTCCAGAGCCTCGGCGCGCTCCAGCTCCTCTTCCGCCTGACGGGACTCGATCGCGTCGCTATCCGCTTCGCTGCTGTCAGTATCACCTTCAGAAGACACCTCAGGTTCATTTTCATCGTCGCTGTTCGACACTGATTCAGTATCAGTTGACGCCGACTCTTCCTGATTGACATCAGGTGCCTCTTCGCTATCGCCACAGCCGCTGATGACCAGCATGGCAGCGGCAAGCACGGGTAGCCACACGCGGTTAGCCATTAATGTTGTCTCCTCAATGTTTGCTCCTCATTGCATCCATTACCCTTTGTCGGTTCGGTGTCAGCCTTGATCGGCCGACGATAGCAGCGGACAGTTATCAGGCAGTACCGCGCGGATCGCCAACGGGACGACCTCAGCGCGAAAGCGTCGATAGTGGCGCGCTTCACCGTCCAGTGTCAGCGGCCAGGGTGGATCATCTGGCTGCGTCGTGACGCTGAGCGCGTCCACCGATAGATAGCGGACAAAGCGTCCGTCACTTGGAAAATCCTGCAGCTCGCTGACCAGCTCAGGCACTGCCGATGCAGTGACAAAGTCTCTTACCACCAGGACATCCAGCAGACCATCGTCCAATCTTGCGTTGGGGGCCAACACCTGCCCACCCCCGGACTGCCGGCCGTTGCCAATCGCCAGCAGCAGCAGTGATGCAGATTCCTCCTGATCGGCCCAGTGTAGCGTGCCACGATAGCTACGATGTCGCCATGCCTTGACGGCACCCATTAGCGAATAGGCACCCCCGCCCAGCATCCGCTTGAGCATTTTGGGCGTCGACGAGGTGATTTCGGCGCCAAAACCGCCCGTCATCATATTCACGTAGTAGCTGGTCGCTGATTCACTGTCGTTCTCGGCGCTGAGTTTGACCACGTCAATGGGATAGTCAACCAGTGTCAGTGCCGCCGCGAGCGCTTCTGTCGGTTCCAAAGGCAGGCCGACCGAGGTGGCAAAGTCATTGGCACTCCCCAGCGGCACAATACCCATGGCGGGGCGTCGCGACGCCTCCAGGCGCATCAGCCCGTTCATCACCTCATTGACGGTACCATCCCCGCCGCAGGCAACCACATGGGTAATGCCCATGTCGGCTGCCGCTTCGGCAAAGTAGATGGCATCGCCTGCTTCCCATGTTACCCGAACGCTGATCGGCATCCCTGCCTTGCGTTGCTCAGCCACTGCTTCACGTAGCGCCGCGTTACCGGCGGATTTACCGTTTACAATAAGCAAAAACCGCTTTTGTGATGTTGTCACTGAGGATTCCTTTCGTTATCGCTCCATCGGGTTGGTTATGCCAGCGCCTTTTCGACCACCTCGTAAACGTTACTCGACAGCGGCTCTTGCTGAATGCGCTTCAACTGTGACCGCATCAGCTCCTGGCGGGTTTCATCGAAACGCTGCCAGCGGGTGAGCGGCGTGATAATGCGCGCGGCAATTTCCGGGTTCAGGCGATTCAGCTCGATCACCACATCAGCGAGCAAGACATAACCCTCGCCGTCCAACCGGTGGAAATTCACCCGGTTTTGGGCAAAGGCACCAATTAAGGCCCGCACGCGGTTGGGGTTTTTCAGCGAGAAGGCAGGGTGTGCCATCAGGTACTTCACCCGGTCGAGTACATCCGACTGAGGGCGCGACACCTGAATGGAAAACCATTGATCCATCACTAATGGGTCATGCGCCCACTTTTCGCCGAAGGTTTTGAGCGCCTGCGATGATAGGTCGTCGCGGTCGCTGTGTACCAACAGCGTCAGGGCATGGCGCACATCGGTCATGTTGTGGTTGGCCGCAAACTGACCTTCGCACAGCGCCACACCCTTCTCGTCCTCAATCGACATCAGATAGCTGAGGGCGACGTTTTTGAGGCTGCGCTGAGCGATTTGTTCGGGCGTCGGGGCGTAGGGCTCGCTCGAACGGTTGGCCTCGAACGTCGCCATGAAGTCATCACGCAGCGCCATCGCCAGTGACTGACGAACGAATTCCCGCGCGGCATGAATGGCATCGACGTCGACAATCGGCTGCTGCTCGGCGATGTACGCTTCGGAAGGCAGGGTAAGCATTTCGGCGAGCACCGCCTTGTCCGCCGGGGCACTGGCCAACAGCGCGCGGAAAGCGTCGACCACGCGGCTGTCCATGACCTTCTCGACGCCGTTGCGGTGTGCAGCGATCAGGTCGTCAAGCGCCAGCATGGCCAGGCGCTGCCCGGCATCCCAGCGATTGAAGCCGTCACTGTCCTGGGTCAGCAGAAAGGCAAGGTCTTCCCGGGAATAGGGGAAATGCAGCTTCACCGGCGCCGAGAAGTTGCGCAGCAGTGAGGGAATCGGCGCCTCGGCGACATCGGTAAACACGAACGTCTGTTCGTCGTCGTGCAGGTGAATCACGGCGTCTTTACCGAGCTTTTCTCCGTCAAGGGTAAGCGTCAGGTCCTGACCCGACTTGGTGCCCACCAGCCCCATGGCAACGGGGATATGCAACGGCTGCTTGTCCACCTGCCCGGGCGTCGCAGGGGTCCGTTGACGCAGTGTCAGATGGTATTCGCCGTGAGCGTAGTCGTACTCGCCATGAGCATCGATCTCAGGCGTGCCGGCCTGCGAGTACCAGCGCATGAACTGGCTCAGATCGAGCCCGGAGGCCTCTGCCATGCAGTCGACGAAATCCTCAATGGTGACGGCCTGCCCGTCAAAGCGCGCGAAGTAACGATCCGCCCCCTGGCGGAAAGCTTCCCAACCCACCAGGTTGCACAGCATGCGGACGATCTCGGCGCCCTTTTCATAAATCGTCAAGGTGTAGAAATTGGTGATTTCAATGTAATGGTCGGGGCGTACCGGATGTGCCGTGGGACCCGCGTCTTCGGCAAACTGCGCCGTGCGGAAAAACGACACGTCCTGAATTCGCTTCACCGGCGCGGAGTTGATCTCGGCCGAAAAGCATTGGTCGCGAAAAACCGTAAAGCCCTCTTTCAGAGACAGCTGAAACCAGTCGCGGCAGGTCACCCGGTTGCCCGACCAGTTGTGGAAGTACTCGTGGGCAACGATGCCTTCGACGGTCTGAAAGGCGGCGTCGGTGGCGGTATCCGGATGCGCAAGCACCGCCGCCGAGTTAAAGATATTGAGGCCTTTGTTTTCCATGGCCCCCATGTTGAAGTCGTTGACAGCCACGATCATGAACAGGTCCAGGTCGTATTCGCGCCCGTAAGCCTGCTCATCCCACGCCATGGCGCGCTTGAGTGACCCCATGGCGTGATCGGTTTTCTGCAGGTTCTCCTCTTCCACCCAAAGCTGCAGCGTTACCTCTCGCCCAGACTGGGTGGTGAAGTGGTCTTCCACCTTATGCAGGTCTCCGGCGACCAGAGCAAACAGGTAGCAGGGCTTGGGGTGCGGATCTTCCCAAACGGCAAAGTGACGACCGTTTTCAAGACCGCCTTGTTCAATCGGGTTACCGTTGGCGAGCAGAACGGGTTCGCGCTCGCGATCGCCGATGACGGTCACTTTAAAGGTCGACATCACATCCGGACGATCAGGGTAAAAGGTGATACGGCGGAACCCCTCCGCCTCACACTGGGTACAGAACATGCCGTTGGATTGGTAGAGACCTTCCAGGGCGGTGTTGTCTTTTGGCGAAAGCGCAACCTCGCTCTCCAGCACGAAGCGCGCCGGTACCCGTTCTATATGCAGGCCTTCATCACTGACCTGATACTGGCTTGTTGCAAGCGGGGTGCCGTCAATCGACAACGAACGAAGCGTTAGTTGCTCACCGTCAAGCGTCAGCGACGTATCGGCATGGGCGGTAGCCTGCCGCTCGATATGCAGTCGCGCTGTAACGAGGGTGGCGGCGGGGTCAAGATCAAACGTCAGCTCGGTATGAGTCACCCGATAGGCGGGGGGCTGGTAGTTGCTTAAATAAACCGGCTGCGGATCAGACATGATGCGAAACTCCTATGGTCGGTGCTGTTGTTATCGGCGTTAAGGAAGTGGTGAGCACGGGGCTCAATCGCGGAAGTTATCGAACTGCAGAGGCAGTTCCGGCCCTTCTTCTCCGCGCAATAACGCCATGACGCTTTGCAAGTCGTCCCGCTTTTTACCCGTAACGCGTACCTTTTCGCCTTGAATCTGTGCCTGCACTTTGAGTTTGCTGGCCTTGATACGTTTGACGATATCCTTGGCCTCGGCTGGATCCAGGCCTTGCTTGAGCGCGACTTCCTGGCGGGCTTTGACACCGGACAGAACGGGGTCCTTGATATCCATGCAGCGTGCGTCGATACCTCTGGCAATCAACCGGTTACGCAGCACGTCGAGCATCTGCTTGAGCTGAAAATCGACCTCTGCTTCCAGCTGAACCGTGTCTTTCTCGAGCGTAAAAGAAGCATCCACCCCTTTGAAATCAAAACGTGACTGAACTTCGCGATTCGCTTGGTCAACGGCATTCGCCGCTTCGTGCTGGTCGAACTCTGAAACAATATCAAATGACGGCATAGGCGGATTCCTGGCAAGACATGACCCCCCATTCTAGAGTAGCCAGCCCCCTACCGGCCAATTCTGTTCGTTGAAATCACCAAATTGCGCCGTCAATGCCCATGAACCGTGAAATAAAAGCTGAACCACCCGGATGTTCAAGCCCGGATCAATCGCTTAGGCTAGCCTTCAGATTGGCTATTCGACACCGAGGAAAACGCATGACAGACCGCAATACACGCCACAAGGCGTCAATGGAAAAACTCAAGGCACGTGTCGATGAAAAGATTGCCGAGGCTACCGAGCAGCGAGGCTTACTGCTGATCAACACCGGCAACGGCAAGGGCAAGACGACCGCCGCCTGGGGCACCGTGACGCGGGCCCTGGGGTATGGTTATAAAGTCGGCGTGATTCAGTTCATCAAAGGGTTATGGGAGTGCGGCGAGCGCAACCGCCTGGAGGAAGACCCCAACCTGAGCGTTGCCATCATGTCCACCGGCTTTACCTGGGACACGCAAAACCGCGAGGCCGATACCCAGGCTTGCCAGGCGGTATGGCAGGATGCCGAGAAAATGTTGGCCGACCCTGACACCTACCTGGTAGTACTCGATGAAATCACCTACATGCTCAAGTTTGGCTATCTGGATATCGCCACGGTGATCAAGGCCCTCGAGAACCGACCCCGCGAACAGACGGTGATCGTCACCGGACGCAACGCCCATCGCGACCTGGTCGCCATGGCGGACACGGTGACCGAAATGCAGGAAGTCCGCCATGCCTTCAACAACGGCCTTCAGGCACGCCGGGGCATCGATTTCTAAGCAGGCAATCCAAACTTATGGTCATGAAAAAGGGGCGACTCAGTCGCCCCTCTCTGCAAACCGCTAGCTAAACGGCTGTCACGGCGTCGACTACCCGTCGAACGGATTGCGCAGCACGATGGTTTCGACGCGATCGGGTCCGGTCGAGATGATGTCGATGCTGGTGCCGACCTGCTCTTCCAGGAAGCTGATGTAGGCACGCGCATTGGCAGGCAGATCTTCGACTTTCTTGAGGCCCAGCGTCGATTCCTTCCAGCCTGGCAAATCCTCGTAAAGCGGCTCGATGGCCTCGTAGCCTTCCGAATCCACCGGCGTATCGAGGACATCGCCGTCCTTGCTGCGATAACCCACGCATACGCGGATATTTTCCAGCCCATCGAGGACGTCGAGCTTGGTCAGACAGATGCCCGATACCGAGTTGATCTGGACAGCGTGGCGAAGTGCCACGGCGTCGAACCAGCCACAGCGACGCGGGCGGCCGGTGGTGGCACCGAACTCGTGGCCCTTCTCGGCCAGATGGCGACCGTGGTCGTCAAACAGTTCGGTGGGAAATGGGCCCGACCCGACACGCGTGGTATAGGCCTTGGTGATACCCAGCACGTAGTCCAGATACAGCGGCCCAACGCCGGAGCCTGTTGCCGTCCCGCCCGCGGTGGTGTTGGAGCTGGTTACGAACGGGTAGGTCCCGTGGTCGATATCCAGCAGCGAGCCCTGGGCGCCTTCAAACAGAATATTCTCCCCGGCTTTGCGCAGATCGTGCACCATGCTCACCGTATCGCGCACCATGGGACGCAGTTCCTCGGCCATTTGCATGGCGCTGTCGAGCACTTCCTGGAAGTCGACCGCCGGCTCGCCGTGGTAATTCACCAGCACGAAGTTATGGTAGTCGAGGACTTCACCAAGTTTGGAAGCAAACCGCTCCCGGTGCAGCATATCGCCTAACCGCAAGCCGCGGCGGGCGACCTTGTCTTCGTAGGCGGGACCAATGCCACGCCCTGTGGTGCCGATCTTGGCGATGCCGCGGGCTTTCTCACGGGCCTGATCCAGGCGCACGTGGTAAGGCAGGATCAGAGGGCAGGCAGGCGACAGACGCAGCCGTTCGCGTACCGGAACCCCCTTGGCTTCAAGCTCACGGATTTCCTTGATCAACGCTTCCGGTGATAACACCACACCGTTACCGATGATACACGTCTTGTCGGGGCGCAAGACACCGGAGGGGATCAGGTGAAGAACGGTTTTCTCACCGTCGATCACCAGCGTATGACCGGCGTTGTGGCCACCCTGGAAACGCACCACCGCTGTTGCTGACTCGGTCAGCAAATCAACGATCTTGCCTTTGCCTTCATCGCCCCACTGGGTCCCCAGGACTACGACATTCTTACCCATTATGCACTCGTCTCTTGTGTCAGGGCCGTTGGCTGCCAACGGCCATCGATAAACTCAAGACGGCGGTCACAGTCGTGCTCCGCCGGTCCCGTGCGCTGCCCTGGCAGCGCCTGAATTACCCGTTCACCCTGCGCGCGCAGAGCGACAATGGCTGCATCCAGCGACGCCACCTGCTCGGCGGGCGCCCAAATCGCGCCTTTCGCCGGTGCGGCAACGTCCAGTGAAGCTAATTGCTTCAGGTCCATCGAAAAACCGGTGGCGGGACGCGCACGTCCAAAGGCACGCCCGGTATCATCGTAGCGCCCGCCTTTCGTCAGCGCATGACCATAGCCCGGTACGTACGCCGCAAACATCATGCCGGTGTGGTATTGATAGCCACGCAGTTCCGCCAGATCAAAATACAATGACACGTCAAACTGTGCCAATACCCCTTGATAGAGGGCGTCCAACTGATCCAGTGCCGCCACCACAGAGGCGGGCGCGCCGACCAGCCGTTCACGCGCCTGCACCAGAATGTCGGCATCGCCGTGCAGCTCGCCAAGGGCGAGCAGCATGTCGGCAAGCGCCGGATCGCTGACGCTGGCGCTGACTTGCTCGGCAAGCAGGCCCGGTGACTTGAGGGCCAGGGCGCCAAACAGCGACGCCTCCTGCTCAGCATTCAAGTCGGCGGCTTCCACCAGGCTGCGGTAAATGCCGATATGCCCCAGCGCCAGGTGAATTTCCTGGGCACCGGCCGCCTGCAGGCTGGACAATGCCAGGTGAATAATTTCTTTGTCGGCATCCAGTCCTGCATGGCCGAACAGCTCGACGCCTACCTGCACCGGGCTGCGACCACCTTGATGCTGGTCTGCCTTGGCGCGCAATACGTTGGTGCAGTAGCACAGCCGCACCGGCCCCTGACGCTTGAGCGAGTGGGCATCCATCCGCGCCACCTGCGGCGTGACATCCGCCGATGCACCCATCATCCGCCCCGTCAGCTGATCGGTCAACTTGAAGGTTTGGAGGTCAAGATCGGTTCCCGTGCCGGTCAGCAGGGAGTCCAGAAACTCTACCGGGGGTGGCATGACTTGGTCATAGCCCCAGCAGTGGTAGAGATCCAGCAACGTCCGGCGTAGCTCTTCCATACGGCTTGCCTGAGGCGGCAGCACTTCGTCCATGCCGTCGGGCAGTAGCCAGCGGTCAGCAATGGTCATGTGAACAATCCTGCGAGACGACAATAATGAAGGCCCAATGACGTAGGGCCACAAAAAAACCGGGCGACGCCCGGTTGATAAAGTCTACCACGTTTTGTGACGCGTTGAACCCCGCCGGATACCGGCGGGGCTGCGTCTGACAGCCTAGCTGTCTTCGTCGGGCATGGCGCTGCGCAGGTAGCGGAAGAAGTCGCTATCCGGCTCCAATACCAGCAGGTTATCGTCCCCGGAGAAGCTCTCGCGATAGGCATTCAGACTACGCCAGAACGAGAAGAACTCGCGGTCCTGATCGTAAGCTTCTGAGAAGATCGCAGCGGCTTCGGCATCACCCTCACCGCGTAGCGTTTCTGAACGCTCATTGGCCTGGGCAAGCAGAACCTGACGGCGGCGATCCGCATTGGCCTGAATCCGTTCAGCCTCTTCCTGACCCTGAGCGCGCCACTCACGGGCTTCACGCTCACGCTCCGAGCGCATCCGCTCAAATACCGCGGCTGACACGTCATCGGGTAGGTCAATGCGCTTGATACGCACATCGCGAATCGCCACACCAAGCTCTTCACGCATCAGCTCGTCAAGCTCTTCGGTGGGGCCATTCATCAGGTCGTCACGCTCTTCGGCAATGATCTGCTGAAGGTTCAAGCGACCAAACTCGTTACGCAGACTTTCGTCAACGCGGGGCTGGATCAGGCGCGTAGCCATCATTTCATCGCCCGCCGTGGCCTCATAATAGCGCGTGGGATTGATGACTTGCCATTTGACATAGGAATCAACAATCACCGCTTTCTGCTCAAGCGTGAGGTAACGGCTGGTGTCGGTATCCAGCGTCAGCAGGCGCGTATCAAAGGTGCGAACAGTCTGCGCAATCGGAATTTTGGCGTGCAAGCCAGGCTGAATATTTTCTTCGATGACTTCACCGAAGCGCAGCTTGACCGCGCGCTCGGTTTCATCAACCACATACAGGCTGTTGCTGGCAAGCCATGCGACAGCGGCAATGCCGCCAACGATTAGCAGGGATCGATTGTTAATCATTTACCGGCCCTCCCTGCGGATGGAGCTACTACTGGATGAGGAACTGCTGTCTGAACTGGTGTTACGCAGACGCTCCAACACTTGAGGGTCAACACCATCACTGCCGCTGCCTTCCGACGAACGGCCGGAGCTGCCCTGACCACGGTTTAACTGCTCAAGGGGTAAATACATCATCGGCGCGTTGTCACTCACATCCAGCAGCACCTTGGGCGTTTCGCCAAACACATCTTCAATGGCATCGATGTACATCCGCTCACGCATGATCTCGGGCGAATTCTCGTACTCGGCAAGCAGCGAATTGAAGCGGTTTGCCTGACCTTGGGCTTCGGCCACTACCGATTCGCGATAACCTTGACCCTGCTCGACTACACGCTGCGCCTGACCCTGAGCCTCAGGGATGATGGCGTTAGCGTATGCCATACCTTGGTTGATCGTGCGCTGGCGATCTTCACGAGCACGGATAACGTCATCAAAGGCATCGATGACCGGCTCTGGAGCCGTCGTCGATTCGATGTTGATGGTCTGCAGCTGAATACCAGCGCCGTAATTGTCCAGATAGGACTGCAAACGGCTCGATACCGAGCTGCCGAGGATTTCACGGCCCGAGGTCAAAATATCGATCATGTCGGTTCCGCCGACGACGTGCCGCAGCGACGAATCGAGGGCGTTATCAAGCGACAGTTCCGGGTCGCGTACGTTGAGTACGAAATTGCGCGGATCGGCCACCTGGTACTGGGCGGAAATCTCGACTTCGACGATGTTTTCGTCGCGAGTCAGCATTGACTGGGTCTGGGTCAGCGAGCGAACGCGGGTAACGTTCACCATCCGCACTTCATCAATCAACGGAGGGTTCCACTGCAGACCCGGGGTAACGGTATTCTGATATTCGCCGAAACGAAGCACGACGCCACGTTCTGACTGATCCACCAGATAAAAGCCCATGGCGGCCCAGATAGCCAGCGCAACGATAACGATCAGGCCCGGCAAGGCAAAAACGTTGCGCGGCTTACCGCCACCGCCTTTCTTGCCACCACCGCCAGATTTTTTGCCGCCGCCCAGCACGCCGCTCAGCTTTTCCTGAAATTTCTTCAGCGCTTCATCAAGGTCGGGAGGGCCTTGGTTATTGCCTCCCTTGTTGCCGTTGTTACCGTCGTTATTACCACCGCGGTTGCCACCGCCGTCGTTGCCGCCACGTCGGCCACCACCACTCCAGGGGTCGTGCTGGTTGCCACCACCAGGCTCATTCCAGGCCATACTTCGTCTCCACTGAGGTATTCACTCACGCGCTTGCCCCGACGTTAACACGGGGCCGTAGCGAGTATTTAGTATTATTGCGATACGGCGCTTTTCGGGTTACCGACCGAGCGCTCAGATCCCCGCTGTCTTGAGAGGGTCACCACTCTTTCGTTTCACGCAGTTCGGCGGGCAAATAGGTATTGGCACGCTCGCCGAGCTGCGCCATCAACTGGTTAAAGTCGCGTCTCGGCAGGCGAACATCCAGCACCGAACGCCCCTGTTCATCAAACGCTTCCTCACGTACTGCATTGAGTTCGTGGAGGCCGGCCCTCAGCTTACCTTGCTCGGGGGAAAGCGTTAACGAAAAGCCGATGACATCGCCGGCAAGACGCTCGGTGAGCGCTTGGTGAAGCAGATCAAGACCCTTGCCCTGCTGGGCCGAAAGCCACACGACTTCAGGCAGTCCCTCGCCGTCACGCTCGATACGCGGGGCGCTGTCCAGGATGTCGATTTTGTTCATGACCTTCAGCACCGGTACGTCATCGGCGCCGATTTCTTCAAGTACGCGCTCGACCTGCTCCACGTTGAGCTCCCGGTCAGGGTCCGCCGCGTCGATGACGTGCACCAGTAGCGTTGCCTCGGCGGCTTCCTGAAGCGTGGCCTGAAACGCTTCAACGAGCTTATGGGGAAGATGCCGGATAAAGCCAACGGTGTCGGCCATCACCACCGGCCCGACATCTTCGATTTCCAGACGCCTCAGCGTCGGGTCAAGCGTTGCAAACAGCTGATCGGCAGCATACACGTCTGACTGCGTTAACGCATTGAAGAGCGTTGACTTGCCGGCGTTGGTATAGCCCACCAACGAGACGCTGTGTATTTCAGCCCGCGCACGGGCGCGGCGGTTTTGCTCACGCTGGCTGCGCACCTTGTCGAGCCGTTTGTGAATCGACTTGATGCGACCGCGGAGCAGACGCCGGTCGGTTTCCAACTGGGTTTCACCCGGACCACGCAGGCCGATACCGCCTTTCTGGCGCTCCAGGTGCGTCCACCCGCGTATCAGGCGCGTGGAAACATATTCTAGTTGTGCAAGCTCAACTTGCAGCTTGCCTTCGTGGGTACGTGCCCGCTGCGCAAAGATATCCAGAATCAAGCCTGTGCGGTCCAGCACACGACACTTGAGCTCACGTTCCAGATTACGCTGCTGCGAGGGGCTTAAGCCATGATTGAAGATCACCAGCTCGGCTTCGTGAGCTGCGAGCAGTGCCCGCAGCTCTTCCAACTTGCCTGAGCCTATGAAGCTGCGCGGATCAGGACGATGTCGGCTAGCCGTGAGCAATGTCGCAGGCTCTGCACCGGCAGAACGTACGAGCTCTAAAAACTCACCCGGATCTTCACGCGCTTGTTCATCTTGAAAATCTACGTGAACAAGGACAGCCGTTTCTCCGGCTTCGGGGCGTTCAAAAAACAATCAATACCTCGTGGACTGTTCTGCTGATTTCACCGTGTTACTCATCAGCGTCCGGAGCGGCCGGATCCTGTGCAGGTAACCGCACATTCCGTGAAGGCACAACGGTTGAAATCGCATGTTTATAAACCATCTGACTGACGGTATTGCGCAACAAGATGACAAACTGGTCAAACGATTCAATCTGGCCCTGCAACTTAATGCCGTTGACCAGAAAAATAGAGACCGGAATGCGCTCCTTGCGCAAAATGTTCAGGTACGGGTCTTGAAGGGACTGCCCTTTGGACATGTTGCTCTCCCTAAAACTGTCGTTGGGGTTGGTTATGGATGGCGTGCCCAACTGGTGCTACGCCGACATCTTGTTACCCGAAAGGCCTGCTCACTCGGCCACTCGAAAACATCACTTACGAACCTTCTATCTTACGCTAAGCGCCGCTTTCGCGCACGATTTTCAGCACCTTATCCAAGACATTGGGCTGCAGCGTATCGATCCAGTGCAACGAAGGCCAACGTCTTAGCCAGGTAATTTGCCGCTTGGCGAGCTGGCGTGTGGCAATGATACCGCGCTCTACCAGTGTTTCGTCATCATAGCGACCTTCCAGGTATTCCCATACCTGTCGGTAGCCAACGCTTTTCATCGCAGGCAAATCACCATGCAGGTCACTGCGTTGTTTGAGGGCGGCGACTTCATCTATCAAGCCCTCTTGCAACATCATTTCAAAACGTCGTGCGATACGTTGGTGCAATACGGAACGTTCCGCGGGCAACAGCGCTATCGACAGCACCCGCCAGGGAAAGGTTTCAGGCTGCTGCTCCGCCCAGAGGGCACTCATCGAACGCCCACTGGCATAGTACACTTCAAGGGCACGCATCAGGCGCTGGGGGTCATTAGGATGAATACGCTGTGCCGAGCGCGGATCGACCTCGGATAGCGTTCGGTGCAGGGCAGCCAACCCCTCTTTTTGCCAGCGTGCTTCGAGATCCTGGCGAATGGACGCGTCGGCCGAGGGGAGATTGGCGACGCCTTCCATCAGGTGCTTGTAATAAAGCATGGTACCGCCTACCAGCAGGGGCACCTGGCCCGCCGCACTGATTTGTCGCATCTCAGCCAGGGCGTCGCCACGAAAATCGGCCGCCGAATACGGCGTTGCCGGGTCGCGGATGTCGATCAGGCGGTGGGGGGCGCGGGCCAGCTCATCGGCACTGGGCTTGGCGCTGCCGATATCCATCCCGCGATAGACCATTGCCGAATCAACGCTGATCAGTTGGTGCCCCAGCCGTTCGTGCAGCGCGATGGCCGTGTCGGTTTTGCCCGCGGCGGTCGGCCCCATCAAAAAAATCGCCCAAGGGCGTGTATCAGCCATGCGCTGGTAAAACTCCACTGACAATCAAAAAATCACGCCTTGCTGGCGGCCATGTTACAGAGCTACTTGCCGCGCATGAACAGGCGGTCCAGGGCGTTCATATCCATCTGGGTCCAGGTAGGGCGTCCATGATTGCACTGGTCGCTTCGTTCGGTGCGCTCCATGTCGCGCAGCAGCGCGTTCATTTCATCCAGCGTCAGCCGCCGGTTGGCGCGTACACTGCCATGACACGCCATGGTGGAAAGCAGCTCGTGAATCCGCGCCTCGACCTGATGCGTTCGACCAAAGCGCGCCAGCTCCTCGAGCATCTCGCGCACCAGCACCTCCGGGTCCGCCTGGGCCAGCATGGCCGGCAGCTGTCGAACCAGCAAGGTTTCGGGGCCGGCAATATCCAGCTCGACCCCCAACTTGGCAATGGCATCACGCTCGCTTTCCACCGTGGCCACTTCGGCGTGACTGGCGGCTAACGACACAGGCACCAGTAACGGCTGGGTGTCGATCCCGCGGGTCGCCGCCAGCTGGTTTTTCATGCGCTCGTAGACGATCCGCTCGTGAGCGGCGTGCATATCCACGAGGACCAGGCCATGGGCGTTCTGCGCCAATATATAGACGCCGTGGAGCTGGCCCAGGGCATAGCCCAGCGGCGGGGCGCTGGTAGGGTCCGCTTCAGGCATGGCCATTGGCGCTTCGCGCACCGTACTTTGTGCCTCACCGGGCATTTTGTCTGCGGTGCTGGTTTGCGGCGTCAGCAGCGTCTCTTCGTGGCCGGGATGCAATGCCTGATAGCCCTGCATGAAGCGACGCACCCGCTCCCCACCGGGGTGGCGATCGCTCGAAGGGGCCAGTGCCATGCCCTGCTGCTGCCAGCGCGCCGAATCAGCCGGCGCTTCCTCGGCCGTTGCGGGCTCGGATGCCGCCACCTCCGATGCCGCGCGATCGCCGCCGTTCGGCCGTGCGTCTGCCAGGCTATGGTGCAGGCTTGAATACAGAAAGTCGTGCACCATGCGGCCATCGCGGAAACGTACCTCATGCTTGGTGGGGTGAACGTTTACATCGACGACATCGGGGTCCAGGGTCAAGTACAGCACAAAGACGGGATGGCGGCCGTTATACAGCACGTCGCGGTAGGCCTGGCGAACGGCATGGGCCACCAGCCGGTCGCGCACGACGCGTCCGTTGACAAAGAAGTATTGCTGGTCGGCCTGGGCGCGCGAATGAGTGGGCAACCCCACCCAGCCGCTCAGGCGCAGCGCGCCCGCTTCGCGCTCGATATAGCGTGCGTGCTCGATAAAATTATTGCCCAACAGCGAGGCAATGCGCCGCTCGCTGGCGGAAGGCGAATGGCCTGCGGGCAGTTGGTGCACCACTTTTTGGTTGTGGCGCAATGTCCAGGCGATGTCGTAGCGCGACAGCGCCTGGCGGCGGAACGCCTCTTCTACGTGGGCGAATTCGGTTTTTTCGGTACGCAGAAACTTACGCCGCGCCGGGGTGTTAAAAAACAGGTCGCGCACGGCAACGCTGGTGCCGCGTGGATGCGGTGCCGGCGTGACGCGTGTTTCCATGCCACGCCCTTCGGCCACGACGCGCCAGCCCTGGCGGGGATCGTCCTGCGCGTTGGAGATGAGCTCCAGACGCGACACCGAACTGATCGAGGCCAGCGCCTCACCGCGAAAGCCCAATGAGCTTACGCCCTCCAGATCTTCCAGGCTATCGATCTTGCTGGTGGCATGGCGGGCCAGCGCCAGCGGCAGGTCCTGTTCACCAATGCCGACGCCGTCATCGCGCACCTTGATCAGCCGCGCCCCGCCCGCTTCAATATCCACCTCGATGCGCTGACTGCCCGCATCAATGGCGTTCTCGATCAGCTCTTTGGTGACTGAGGCGGGACGCTCGACCACCTCCCCGGCCGCAATCTGGTTCGCCAACCGGGGATCCAGAACGTGTATGCGCGGCATAGCGGACGTTGTTTCAGACAACACGGCACCTCATGAACTGGGAATACGCAATACCTGCCCCACGCGGATGGCGTCACCGTTGAGGTCGTTGGCTTGCTTGAGCTGGTTGATCGGCACCCCATGGCGCACCGCTATCGCCGAGAGCGTGTCACCGGACTGAATACGGTATTCATCACCGCTCGGACGGCGTTGATTATCCCGCTGCCAGGCGAGCAGGCTTGCCGGCGGCGGATAGCGCTCGAAATGGCTTTGCAGACCGCTGAAGATCGCCTCGGCCAACCCCTGCTGATGAACGGGGTCGCGTAAGCGTCGCTCTTCGTCGGGGTTGGAGATAAACCCTGTCTCGATCAGCAGCGAGGGAATATCGGGCGATTTAAGCACCATGAAGCCCGCCTGCTCGACCTGGGATTTATGCAGCCGGTTTACGCGACCGAGCTGGTCCAACACCTGCCCGCCAATCGACAACGAATCGTTGAGCGTCGCCGTCATGGTCAAATCCAGCAGCACGCCACGCAGCACCTGGTCCTTGTCACGCAGTGACAGATTGCCATCCACCCCGCCGATCAGGTCGGAGCGATTTTCGCTATCGGCGAGCCATTGCGCAGTCTCTGATGTGGCGCCCCGCTGGGACAGCGCATAGACCGAGCTTCCCTGGGGGCGCGGACTGTTGAAAGCATCGGCATGTAACGACACGAAAAAGTCAGCTTTTTGCTCGCGGGCGAGCTGGGTGCGCTGACGCAGGCCCAGGTAATAATCGCCGTCACGGATCAGCACCGCCTTGAAGCCTTCCGCCGCGTTAATGGTATCGGCCATACGCTTGCTGATATCGAGCAAGACATCCTTTTCACGGGTCCCGGCAGGGCCGATTGCCCCCGGATCTTCTCCCCCGTGGCCTGCATCCACGGCAATAATAATGTCGCGTTTTGGGTGAGGCTTAGCTTCATCAGATGCCGTCGGTTCATCCGCTGGCGAAGACGCCTGCTCACTATCGCCCGCCTGCGCTTGAGCGCTAGCCCGTTCAGCTTCAATTTCCTGATCGCGAATCATTGACTCAATAGGGTCGATGGGGTTTTCCACCGCGCTTTCGCCTGGGTACTCCAGATCCACCACAAGCCGGTGGCCATACTGATCGTTGGGCGCCAGAGTAAAGTGGCGCGGCTCCACCTCACGGTTGAGTTCAAGCACGACCCGTAGTCCGTTGCCTTCGCGGCTGCCGGTGCGCACGGTGCTTATCGCACTGTCTTCCAGATTCAGCTTATCGGCGTCGGCATCCATCTGGCTGTCGTCCAGATCAATGACCAAGCGAGCAGGGTCATCCAGGGAAAACACCTTTGCTGATGTGGCATCCGATAAATCGAAGACCAGACGTGCGTGGTCTGGCGCTGCCCAGAGGCGCATGCCCTCGACCGTAGCGGCCTGGAGCGACGTGCCCAGCCCCGCCGACAGAACCGCCATGGCGCTGAGCACCAGTCGGCGCAGTGATCGTGCGTTAATCGCCTTTGTCCTTGTGACCATCGTGGTTACGACCATTGAAACACACCATCCTGCTGGGGATAGCCTGTCAGACGGTGTTTTAAAGCAGCCAGCACGTCGTGGCCGAAATCGCTATCGGCGCTTAGTTGCGCGCTGCGACCGGTGTCGACCACGTCCAGCCGCACCCGGATATCCGGGGCCGGCAGCCAGCCTTCACCCCGGCTGGGCCACTCGATCACGCAAAGCGCATCGTCGGCCAGCACCTCACGCCCGCCGATGAACTCAAGTTCCTCAGGGTCGGACAAGCGGTAAAGATCCAGATGATAAAGCCGCTGACCGGCCAGTTCATAGGGTTCCACCAGCGTGTAGGTGGGACTCTTGACCGCCCCCTGATACCCATAGGCCCGCAATACGCCACGCGTCAGCGTCGTTTTACCCGCGCCCAAGTCGCCCTCCAGATAAATACGCCCGCGTCCCTGCAATACGTGACCCAGGGTTTCACCAAAGGCGACCTGGGCCTGTTCATTATCCAGTTGCACCTGCATGTAGGCTGCCTTCACGGGTTAATTAATTCTCGCGCATAGGATGCCAGATCGCTGGCCAGCAAGCCACGCTCACCGAACGCGGCTGCCGCCCTGTCGGCGGCCAACGCATGCACTAGCGTGCCCAGCCAGGCGCTGGTTTGGATATCGCCTCGCTGGGCAATCAGCGCGCCGAGCATCCCGCTGAGCGCATCCCCCATGCCGCCGCTGGCCATACCCGGGTTGCCGTACGGGCAGACCATCAACCCGCCCGGCCCGGCGACCAGGCTGCCCGCGCCCTTGAGAATGACGACGCCGCCACGGGCACGCTGCAGCGCCTGAACGGCCTCGGGCCGATCCGACTGCACTTCCTCAACGGTACAGCCCAGCAAGCAGGCCGCTTCCCCGGGATGCGGCGTCAGCACCCAGTCATCGCGGCGCAAATCCGGCCAGTGGCGCGCCAATAGCGTCAGCCCATCGGCATCGACGACCAGCGGCACGCTCGCCTGTAGCGCGCTCTGCAGCACCGCCTGGCCCCAGGCCGCCTGACCAAGCCCTGGCCCCACCACCACCGCATCGGCCTGATGTGGCAGCTCACTGGCTTCCGCCCCGCCGCGAACCGCATGGGCCATGACTTCAGGGCAGCGCACCAGACTGGCGGTGATGTGCTCGGCAGCGGTCGCCAGGCTGACTTTGCCCGCGCCGAGTCGCGCGGCCGCCTGGGACGCCAGCAGCGCCGCACCACCGAAGCCAGGCGCGCCCCCCATGACCAGCACATGCCCCATGCGGCCTTTATGGCTGGTGCGCGAGCGGGGCGGAAATGCCTCGCCAAGCAGGGCGTCGTCGAGGCGCCACGCGGTCGGCGGGATATCAAAAAACGCCTGGGCTTTAACGCTCAACGGGCGGAAGTCGATTTCGCCGGTATACGCCGGCGCATCGCCGGTATGCAGACCGATCTTGTCGCCAATGAAGGTCACCGTGCAGGCGGCTTCCACCGCCACGCCGAGCACCGCGCCGGTATCGGCGGCCAGCCCCGAGGGAATATCGATCGACAGGACCGGCTGAGAGGCGGCGTTGATCGCCTCGATGGCGCGCCGGTAGCGACCCGAGACCTCGCCGTTCAATCCAGTGCCCAGCAATGCATCGACGATCACCTCGCCGGACAACACCGTCGACGCGTGCCATTCTTCGCAGCTCACCCCGGCCTGGCTGGCCAACTGGGCGGCGCGAAAGGCGTCATCCTTGAGCTCATCCAGCGGTTTGAGCGAAATACGCTGCACCTTGAGTCCCGACTGCATCGCCAGCGCCGCCAGCACGTGACCATCGCCGCCGTTATTGCCGCTTCCACAGAGCACCGTCACGCTGCGTGCCTGGGGCCAGCGAGAGCGAAAGCTATGCCAGGCGCTGGACGCCGCGCGCTGCATCAGCGCGAAACCATCAATGCCCCCGGCAATCGTGCGCCGATCGAGCTCGCGCACTTGAGCCGCTTTATAAAGAGGGCGTAACGTAGACGTTGTTAAGCGAGACACGATCTCTCCTTTCGCATGTTGTGACGACCAGCAATGCGTTAGCATAGCGCGGCTTACAGCTTACCGTTGAGTATCAACACCCAATTCCTCGAGCTTTTCATTTTTGCGACGAAGCGGCGCGCCCATGCTTTCAGACGACACCCTTGCTGGCCTTGCCGATCTCATCAAAACCTGGGGTCGCGAGCTTGGCTTTCAGCAGGTTGGCATCACCGACACCCAACTGGGCGACCATGAAGCGCATCTTAACGCCTGGCTGGACAAAGGCTACCACGGCGACATGGGTTTCATGGCCAAGCACGGTACCAAACGTACCCGCCCGGCCGAGCTCGAGCCCGGCACCCGGCGGGTCATCAGCGTGCGCATGGATTACCTTCCCGCCGAAGTGGAAAGCACCAAGGTGCTCGGCCAGCCCAGGCGTGCCTATGTGTCGCGCTATGCCCTCGGTCGGGATTACCACAAACTGATGCGCAAACGCCTGGCGCAGCTGGCGAAACAGATCGAGCACGAAGTCGGCGCGTTCGGCTACCGCGCCTTTGTCGACTCCGCCCCGGTGATGGAACGCGCCCTCGCCCAGAAAGCCGGCCTTGGCTGGTTCGGCAAAAATGCCATGCTGCTGACTCCCAAGGCGGGCTCGCTGTTTTTCCTGGGCGAACTTTACACCGATCTGCCCCTGCCCGTTGACGCTCCCTTTGAGGGCGAACACTGCGGCAGCTGCAACGCCTGCCGCACCGCCTGCCCGACCGGCGCCATCGTCGAGGACAAGGTGGTCGATTCGCGCAAGTGTATCTCGTACCTGACCATTGAGCTGCACGACGCGATTCCCGTGGAGTACCGCCGCGCCATGGGCAACCGTATCTACGGCTGCGACGATTGCCAACTGGTGTGCCCCTTCACCCGTTTTACCCGCGTCACTCAGGAAGACGACTTCGCGCCGCGCCACGACCTCGATCGCGCCTCGCTTATCAGCCTGTTTGCCTGGGGAGAAGACGAGTTTCTGAGCAAAACCGCGGGCAGCCCCATCCGGCGCATCGGCTACGAGCGCTGGCTGCGCAATGTCGCTGTAAGCCTGGGCAATGCGCCCTGGAGCGAGGCACTCGAGGCCGCGCTCTGGTCACGGCGCGCCTACCCCAGCGCCCTGGTACGCGAGCACGTTGCCTGGGCGCTTGAGGAACAGCGCCTAAAACGCGCCATGCGTATTGCCACCGAGGCGTCTTAGGCGCTTCTACTCTTCCTCGTCACTCTGCGTCTCAAGGCGCAAGAACGTAGTGCGATAATGGGCAAGCTCGGCAATCGACTCCTTGATATCGTCCATGGCCAGATGGACATTCTGCTTTTTAAACCCGGCCAGGGCGCCAGGATTCCAGCGCTTGGCCAGTTCCTTGACGCTTGAAACGTCCAGATTGCGGTAATGGAAGAATGCCCATAGCGCGGGCATTTCACGCTCCAGAAAGCGCCGGTCCTGGTGAATACTGTTGCCGCACATGGGCGACGAGCCCGGCACGACGTACTGGCGCAAAAAGTCCAGCGTCTGCTGTTCAGCCCCCGCCACACCGACGTCGCTGGCCTTCACGCGCGCCACCAACCCGGATTCGCCATGGGTTTTCTGATTCCAGTCATCCATGCTGGCCAGCAGGCTATCGGGCTGTTTCACGGCGATCACCGGCCCTTCGGCGATCACGTTCAGGTGAGCGTCGGTGATCAGGGTCGCCACTTCGATAATGCGCTCCTTGTTGGGGTCCAGCCCGGTCATCTCCAGGTCAATCCAGACCAGCAGGTCATCACGCGGCGCGGCATATTCACTCATAGTGCTCTCCAATCAGATGGGTAGATCAAGTTACCCAGCGGCAGTTAACAGGTACAATGAGGACCATTGTACCGAGCATCGGGTGGTCATGAGCAAACGTAAATTAAGCCGTCAGCAACGTTGGCGAGTCGAGAAGGTTCAGGCGGAGCGTGCCCAGCGCGCTGAAAAGCGCGATGTACAGGATGCCGACAAGCTTGCTGCAGGCGAATACGGCGCCGAACAACCGGGTCGCGTCATGGCCCATTTCGGTCGCACCCTGGAGGTGCGCGACGCCAACGGCCAGCCGGTGCGATGCCATCTGCGCGCCAATCTGGACGGCCTGGTGACCGGCGATCGGGTGATCTGGCGGGCGGGCCAGGAGGGCTCCGGTGTGGTAGTGGCGCGCGAGGAGCGCGACAGCGTCCTGAAGCGCCCCGACGCCCGCGGCCAGCTCAAGCCGGTGGCCGCCAATATCGATCAGTTGCTGATCGTTTTCGCCGTCGAACCCGCGCCCCACCCCAACCTGATCGACCGTTACCTGGTCGCCGCCGAGGCCACGGGGATTGCACCGGTACTGGTACTCAACAAGACCGATCTGCTTCCCGACGATGGCGGCGAACTGGGGACGCTGCTCGAGCGCTACCGCGCGCTGGGCTACCCAGTGGTGCGCACCACCACGGCCAGCGACGCGGGGCTGGAGGCACTTCGCCAACAGCTTAAGGGCCGCACGTCGGTCTTTGTCGGCCAGAGCGGCGTGGGTAAATCGTCGCTGATCGACCGACTGCTGCCCGATGAAACCCTGCGTATCGGCGCGTTGTCTGAAGATTCGCGTAAGGGCACCCACACCACGACGACAGCGCGGCTTTACGCCATGCGCAGCGACGAGGTGACCAACGGCGAGCTGATCGACTCGCCGGGGATCCGGGAATTTGGCCTGATTCATCTGGATGAGCAGGAAGTCACCGACGGCTTTATCGAGTTTCGTCCGTTTATCGGCCACTGCCGCTTTCGCGACTGCCGCCACCGTGCGGAGCCGGGTTGTGCTTTACTCGACGCCGTTGAGGCAGGCAAGATCCATCCAGAACGTTTTGCCAGCTATCGGCGTATTCTCGATAGCCTGGACGCCTAACTGATAAGGAGCTGCCCATGAGCACCGAGCGTCACTCGTCTGAAACCAATGTGCTGCCGCTGATCGTTGAACCCGAACAGCTTCAAGCGCACCTGGACGACCCGCAACTGCTGATTATCGACGTGCCGGTCAACCCCGACAGCTACCGTCAGGGGCATGTGCCGGGGGCCATTTTCCTCGACTTCCGCTATCTGATGCGCGGCGAAGGGCCCATCCCGAGCGATGTGCCAAGCGTCGAGGCGCTATCGCGCCTGTTCAGCGCCCTGGGCCTCACCCGTGACACCCACGTGGTTGCCTATGATGACGAAGGCGGTGGCTGGGCGGCGCGCCTGCTCTGGACGCTCGACCTTATCGGCCATCAGCGTTACTCCTACCTCAACGGTGGCATTCACGCCTGGCGGGACGCCGGCCTTGAGGAAAGTAGCGAACCAACCGCGCCGGTGCCCAGCGACTACCAGGCCGAGATTCTCAATCCCCAGGCGATGATCAGCGCCGACGAGATCAAGCAAAAGCTCGACGATAAGCAGTTTGCCGTTTGGGACGCGCGCTCCCAGGCCGAGTACGACGGAGAAAAAGGCAATAACAAGCACCTGGGGCACATTCCCGGCGCGGTCAACATGGACTGGGTCAATGCCATGGACCGCCACCGGGCATTACGCATACGCGATTACGCCGAACTGATGACTGAACTGGGCGCACTTGGCCTGACGCCTGAGATGGAAATTGCCACCCATTGCCAGAGCCACCACCGCAGCAGCTTTACCTGGCTAGTAGGCAAGGCCCTGGGCTTCAACATGCGCGGCTATCCAGGCTCCTGGGGTGAATGGGGCAACCGCGACGACACACCGATTGAGAAGTGAAAACACCACTGTGACTGTTTCCCAACACGCTTTTTCCCTGCTTCAGTACCCGCTACCGCAGCATGCCCTGTCGCGGCTGACAGGCAAATTTGCCCAGTGCGATAATCCCTGGGTCAAAAACACCCTGATCAACGCTTTTATCAAGCGCTTTGAGGTGGACATGAGCCAAGCGCTGGAGCCAGACCCCAGCGCCTACGCGACGTTCAACGACTTCTTTACCCGGGCTCTGAAAGCCGACGCGCGCCCGTTGGGCGATGGGCTTCTCAGCCCGGCTGATGGCACTCTGTCCCAATACGGGCGCCTACAGGCGGGCCAACTGGTGCAAGCCAAGGGCCATACCTACTCTGCGCAGACGTTACTCGGCGGCGATACGGCCCTGGCAGAAGAATTCCTGGGCGGAAGCTTTGCCACGGTTTACCTGTCGCCCCGCGACTATCACCGAGTGCACATGCCGGTAACCGGGACGCTGCGCGAAATGATTTACGTGCCCGGCCGCCTGTTCTCGGTCAACGAGGCGACGGCCAAGCATGTGCCGGGCCTGTTCGCCCGCAACGAGCGTCTGGTGTGCGTGTTTGATACCCAGCACGGCCCCATGGCCATGGTGCTGGTCGGTGCCATGATCGTCGCGGCCATCGAGACCGTCTGGTCCGGCCAGGTCACACCGCTGTCCGGTCACCCCCAGCGCATGCGTTTCGGCCAACCGATTACGCTGGAAAAAGGCGCCGAGATGGGCCGCTTCAAACTCGGCTCCACCGTGGTAATGTGCTTCGCCAATCCGGTGGCCTTTGAAGACATTCCCACCGGCAGCATGGTGCAGATGGGCCAGACGCTGGGCACGGCGTAATCGCCTAACAGTTAGGCGTCGAAAACGTCAGCACGTCTTCCAGGCGTGCTTTGCCCAGCGCCAGTTGAATCAGACGATCAATCCCCAGGGCCACCCCCGAACCTGGCGGCAACCCTGCGTCTAGCGCCGACAGCAAGTGCTCATCCACATCCACTTCGACTAACCCCAACTGGCGCCGCTCGGCGTTGTCATCGGCGAAGCGGGCACGCTGCTCGGCGGCGTCGGTCAACTCATCGTAGCCGTTCGCAAGTTCAACGCCTTCCAGATACAGTTCAAAGCGCGAGGCGACCCACTCGCCGTCCACGTCCTGATGGCGACGCGCCAGCGCCGCCTGGCTCGCCGGGTAGTCGACGACCACGCTTAATTCGTTGCGCCCAAGATGAGGCTCAATCACCTGACTCATCAACAGATCCAGGCAGGTGTCACGCCCGTCGCTCGCCAATGCCGTGGCGGGCATTTGGCCGTGCTCGGCAGCCAGTCGCCGAAGCGTCTCGAGCGACGAGGTGAAGGGGTCGACCGCCAAATGGGTATGGAACAGACGGCGGTAAGCGTAATGCACCACCGGGCCATGGAAACGCGGCAGTATGGTGGCCACCAGCGTGGCGGTTTCATCGATCAATGCAGCCAGGGAATACCCAGGGCGATACCATTCCAGCATGGTGAATTCGATGTTGTGCCGACTTCCCACCTCACCATCGCGAAAGCCCTTAGCTAGTTGGAAAATCGGTCCGCTGCCCGCGGCCAGCAGGCGCTTCATATGAAATTCCGGCGAGGTCTGCAGCCAAAGCCGGCGCTGACCACGATCGGTCCGCGCCAGGGTGGAAAGCGAGACAAGGTGCACGTCGGTGCTGCCCCCCTGGCCCAAGACGGGGGTCTCCACTTCGAGCACATCGCGCTCGGCGAAAAACGCGCGCACTTTGGCCAGCAGTCGCGCCCGCTCCCGCAAGGTATCGATATCCGCCGTCGGCCGCCAGCTAACGCTCATTAGCGCCTCCCTAACACGATAAAGCCACGCAGGGAGCGTGGCTCTTGGTACTTACTCTTCCTTCACGCGGCAGCGTGATCAGGCACGCGAGACGTATTCACCGCTGCGCGTATCAACCTTCAGGACTTCGCCCTGATTGATGAACAGCGGCACACGCACTACGGCACCCGACGACAGCGTGGCTGGCTTGGAGCCGCCTTGCGCCGTATCACCCTTCAAGCCCGGATCGGTTTCCACCACCTCGAGCTCGATAAAATTCGGCGGCGCCACGTGAATGGCATTGTCGTTCCACAGGGTAACGGTATAAGGCACCTGTTCTTTCAGCCACTTTTCCGTATCGCCCAGCGCCTTCTTTTCGACCGCATACTGCTCGAAGGAACCGTCGGTTTTCATGAAGTACCACATTTCGCTATCGTTATAGAGATATTCCATCTCCAGCTCCATGACGTCGGCACCCTCTAACGAATCACCCGATTTAAAGGTGCGCTCCCCTACGCGGCCAGTCATCAGATTACGCAGCTTGACGCGGTTAAAGGCTTGGCCTTTGCCCGGCTTAACCAGCTCATTCTCTATGATTGAGCAAGGATCGCCGTCGAGCATTACTTTCAGACCGCCCTTGAATTCGTTGGTAGAATAGTTCGCCATATTGCCTCTCAATGATGCGTTTCAATAACCTGAGGCGCCACGTGTCGCTTTGCCTCTAATGAACGTTGTGGAATAAATGCGCGCATGATAACCCGAAGGAGGGTTTTTTGCAGGAGAACATCATTATTGCTGACAAGGGCCCCGCGAGCCAAACAGGGACTTGGCAACAACAGCTTTCGCGGGCGGTTCGCGACCCGGCGGTCCTTTGCCAGCGCCTGGGACTGAGCGATAAATGGCTGCCCGGTGCTCGCACCGGCCACCAGCTGTTCGAGGTCTGCGTGCCCGACGCCTATTTATCGCGCATCGCGCCAGGCGACCCTGGGGATCCTCTGCTGCGTCAGGTGCTGCCCCTCGACGAGGAAGCCATGTCTCTCCCGGGGTTTGTCGCCGACCCGCTTGAGGAAGCCGACCACCAGCCGGCCAGCGGCCTGATCCACAAGTACGCCGGCCGAGTACTGCTGATCGCCAGCCCCGCCTGCGCGATCAACTGCCGCTATTGCTTCAGACGGCATTTTCCCTACGCTGACAACGCGCCATCCCGCGCCCAGTGGCAGCAGGCGCTGGACTACCTGCACACCGACACCTCCCTGCAGGAGGCCATCCTTTCCGGCGGTGACCCGCTTGCCGCCAATGACCGACAGCTGGCATGGCTGGTGGAGCAGCTTGACGCCATTCCGCACCTTAAACGACTGCGCATTCATACCCGCCTGCCGGTGGTCATCCCCGACCGCATCGATGACGCCCTGCTCGACTGGCTCTCTGCCACCCGCCTGCAAAAGGTCGTGGTGCTGCACATCAATCACCCCAACGAGATCGACCAAGCGGTCGTCGATGCCTGCAACAGATTAAAGCAGGCCGGCGTGACCCTGCTCAACCAAAGCGTGCTGTTAAGGCACGTCAATGATAGCGCGGACACCCTTGCCGCACTGTCCGAGCGGCTGTTTGAAGCGGGCATCCTGCCCTACTACCTGCATGTTCTGGATCCTGTGCAAGGTGCCGGGCATTTTGATGTCTCCGATGACGAAGCGCGTGCGCTCATCAACGCCCTGCTGCCTAGGCTACCGGGCTTTTTGATGCCCCGCCTGGTGCGCGAAATCCCCGGCGAAGAGAGTAAAACGCCGCTCTAATCTTCACCTACACGCCGCACAACGCCCCAAAATAGCGCGCACCGGCGCATGGAAGCACCAAAATAAAACAGATGGAATTAAGTGCGCCCTACTTGAAGGAAGCAAAACACCTCAAGCTGCTAAAAATAAACGCATTTTATCTATCAGGCCAATTTATTGCTTTTAAAAAGATGTTGTAAGACGGGGTATCGGCAGTTACGACTGCCTCACAATTGAACTTCCAATAGATCGCTAGGGTTCCGACACCATCAACGTATAACCCCTGATGGCTGTGGCTGGTCCGAGAGCAATCGACCTAACGCTAAGGCGTGAGGTTACACGGCGGGACAAAAGCCCGGGAGGATAAGGCACAGTGATGCGCCGATGCCCCCCTGAGTTTTTCCTTGCCGTTGGAGGCTTCTATGACCCGCGCCACACGTATTTCTCTGAAACGCTTTGCCTATGCCCCGCTGTCCACTGTGCTGGTGGCATCAGCGCTCGCGTCTTCATTCTCTGTCGCCCCTGCCCAAGCCCAAGAGCGCGATGAGTTCAGCGTCTGCTGGTCGATTTACGCCGGTTGGATGCCTTGGGCCTATGCTGATGCTGAAGGTGTCATTGACAAGTGGGCAGACAAATACGATATCGACATCGATATCATCCAAGTCAACGACTACGTCGAATCTATTAACCAGTTCACATCTGGCAATGTTGACGGTTGCGCTATGACCAATATGGATGCGCTAACCATTCCCGCTGCCAGTGGCGTCGACTCTACCGCTTTGATCGTCGGTGACTACTCAAACGGCAACGACGGTATCGTACTAAAAGGCAGCGATGACCTTGCCGACATCGAAGGCCGCGAAGTTAATCTTGTCCAGTTCAGCGTTTCTCATTATCTCTTGGCACGTGCGCTTGAAAGTGTCGACATGACCGAACGCGACATTGAAACGGTTAACACTTCTGATGCCGACATCGTTGGCCTCTTCTCCAATGACGACGTTGAGGCAGTCACCGCCTGGAATCCGCAGCTAAGCGCTATCGCTGACATGGCGGATAGTAACGTGGTGTATACCTCTGAAGAAATTCCCGGTGAAATTCTCGACATGATGGTCGTCAATACCGACACCTTGAATGACAACCCCGACTTGGGTCATGCGTTGGTGGGGGCTTGGTATGAAATCATGGGTTTAATGGAAGCAGGTGATGAAGACGCCCTAAGCATCATGGCCGATGCGGCAGGCACCGACCTAGAGGGATATCAAGACCAGCTGTCTGCCACCTACCTGTATACCGATCCAGCCGAAGCCATTGAACTGATGGAAAGCCAAGACCTACTCGACACCATGCAACGTGTCGCTGAATTCAGCTTCAAGCACGGCCTGTTGGGAGATACGGCACCGGATCCGGGCGTCGTCGGAATCGAGACGCCCAGCGGCATGTTTGGTGATGAAAACAACGTGCAACTGCGTTTTGACCCAAGCTTTACTACCGCTTACCACGACGCTCAATAAAGTCCGTAAGGGAGCGGCCACGCGCCGCTCCTATGCATTTCTTTCGCAAGGACACTGCCATGAAGCGATTGATTAATCTTACGCCATCGCGCGGCGGACGTTACCTGCTGGGTCTTTTACCGTTTTTAGTGCTCGGAATGCTCTATTTGAGCCTCTCCAACGCACGCTTGGCGGAAAATCCTAATGACCGTCTTTTGCCTAACCCCACCACCATGGTCGAATCGTTCTATCGACTGGCCACTGAAGAAAACGCACGCACAGGGCAGGTGATTTTATGGGTCGACACATTTGCCAGCCTTGAACGCTTACTTATCGGGGTGGGAATTAGCGCGTTAATCGGCCTAATCATCGGAATTTTCAACGGCGGTCTGCCCCTTTTGCGCGCCAAGCTATCGCAGCTAGTCACCGTTGTGTCACTCATCCCACCGATGGCGATATTACCCATTCTGTTTATCGCTTTTGGCACCGGTGAAGCTGCCAAGATTGCGCTGATTGTGATTGGCGTTACCCCTTTTCTCATTCGCGACCTCCAGGGCCACGCCCTGCGCTTACCCGACGAACAGCTGATCAAAGCGCAAACCCTGGGTGCCAGCTCCTGGCAGGTATTGCTCAGGGTTCTGCTACCCCAGCTTACCCCGCGGCTTTTAAACGCTACCCGCCTGGCACTGGGCACCGCCTGGCTATTTTTGATCGCTGCCGAAGCCATTGCCGCCCAGGAAGGGCTGGGCTACCGCATTTTTCTGGTGCGGCGCTACCTCTCCATGGACGTAATACTGCCCTATGTGGCCTGGATCACCCTGCTGGCGTTTCTGCTCGACCAACTGTTGGCCTGGGTATCGCGGCTAGTTTTCCCCTGGTACCACGCGGGTGAAGGAGATAACTCATGAGCCTTCTCGCGGCCAAACAATTAGAGAAGCACTACGGCCATCATGTGGTGCTCGAAAACCTTAATTTTAGCGTTGAGCCCGGCGAGTTTGTCACCTTAGTGGGTGCTTCCGGATGCGGTAAAACCACCTTTCTTAAAATGCTGCTAGGCACCGAAGCCACCTCAAGAGGCAGTCTAACGCTGGATGACAAACCTATTCCCACTGAACCCGGCCCAGACCGCGGCGTAGTATTTCAGAAGTACTCTGTCTTTCCCCACCTGACGGTGCTCGGCAACGTGATGATGGCCGATGAGTTGCGCAGTTCTAAATGGCTTGGCAAAAGCGTCGGTGCTGCCAAACGCAGTGCGATTGAGAAGGCCCGCGCCCGCATCGACGAAGTGGGCCTGAGCCACGCGCTCAAAAAGTATCCCCATGAGCTTTCCGGCGGTATGCAGCAGCGCCTGGCCATTGCCCAAGCGCTGATGATGCGGCCACGCATATTACTGCTCGATGAGCCTTTCGGCGCGCTGGATCCGGGTATTCGCCAGGATATGCACGTGCTGATCAACCGTCTGTGGCAAGAGCAGCAGCTAACCATCTTTATGATCACCCACGACTTGAAAGAGGCGTTTGAGCTGGGCACCCGGCTGTGGGTCTTCGATAAAACCCGCCACGACCCCCAGGCACCGGAAGCCTATGGCGCCACGATCACCTACGACCTGCCCATCTCCCGAGACCGCTCGTCTGAAGCATTGAAGGAAAAATTGCAGCAGGGCGGCCTGCAAACACACACCCAGGAGACGCTGCTATGAAACGCGAGCCAGACTACACCACCCATTTACCCGGCGGTCATCACTGGTCGCTGCGCCTGCGCCGTGGAGCCACGCTGACCCTGACCGCCCAACACGCGAACAGCAACGTCGGGCTTTTGTGCTACAACCCGGAAAATCTGCTCGAGCGTTTAAACCTGCCCGACACGTTAAAGTGCCAGCACACCTTCAAGCTGACCCAGGGCCACTGCCTTTATTCAGACATGGGGCGAATCTTTGCCTCGATCACTCACGACGACCTGGGCTGGCACGACAGCGTGGGCGGCAACCTGATGCCCCAGCATTTACTGACCAAGGGTTGGCAGCCCGTCAGCTATCAGCAGGGCCACAACGACTGGACGCGCACCGGCTTCGACGCCTTTTTGGTCGAGCTTGCCAAATATGGCCTGGGTCGCCGGGATATGGCCGCCAACCTCAACCTGTTCACCCGGGTCGAGAGCGATGACGAGGGCAAGTTGCGCTACGTGCCGGGCCACTGCCAGCCAGGCCAACGTGTCACGCTGTGTTTCGAGATGGACACCCTGGTACTGCTGCACACCTGCCCCCACCCGCTCGACCCCAGCGCAGACTACCCTCGCCGCGGCGTCGATATTGCCCTCGGCACCGCCGAGCCGCCCACGGAAGACGACCCCTGCTACCGCTCGCGTCCTGAAAACGCCCGCGGCTTCGCCAATAACCGTCTTTACCACCTCGGCCTGTAAGGGGGAACGAATACCATGATTATTGAAAGCACCCTACGCCCCGAAAATGCCCTGAGCCGCACCACCGTTAACGCGGGCGATCATTACATTGGCACCGTAAAGCGCGGTCAAACCCTGCGTATTCTCGACTTAGAGGGCAATCAGGCCGCCGACACCCTGTTCTTCAGCGCCGACGATACCAGCGAGCGCTACAGCGCCATGGACACGGTGCGCGAACAGGGCGCGGTTTACCTCACCGCAGGCACCACGCTGATGTCCAGCGAAGGCCGCGCCATGCTGACGATCAGCGCCGACACCTGCGGCCGTCATGACACCCTGGGTGGCGCCTGCGCCAGCGAAAGCAACACCGTGCGCTACGACCTGGAAAAGCGCCATATGCATTCCTGCCGGGATAACTGGATGCAGGCCATCGCCAACTATCCAGCGTTCGGCCTGACCAAGCGCGATATCACTCACAACATCAACTTCTTCATGAACGTGCCGGTCACCGCCGACGGTGGGCTGACCTTTGAAGACGGCATTTCCGCACCCGGCAAATACGTGGAAATGGTCGCCGAAATGGATGTGATCGTGCTGGTCTCCAACTGCCCCCAGCTCAACAACCCCTGCAACGGCTACAACCCCACGCCCATTGAGCTGTTGGTTTGGGACAGTTGATATAGAGATTTAAGGCCTGGGGACGACCTCAAGCGACTGACTATCCAGCGGGACGACCCGCCTTTGTTTGCAGGCAGTGCCATGTCTATCAATAAAACGTTTAGCAAAGTTTTGATTGCCAATCGCGGCGCCATTGCCGCACGCATTTTACGTACCCTTAAAATAATGGAGGTGGGCAGCGTGGTGGTTTACGCCGACGCAGACCGCGACGCGCCCTACGTCCACCAGGCCGATGAGGCTTATTCGCTCGGCGAGGGCAGCGCCAGCGACACCTACCTTGATATCGATAAACTCATCGCCATTGCCAAGCAAAGCGGTGCTCAAGCAGTACACCCCGGCTACGGCTTTCTGTCAGAAAACACCCGCTTTATCGACGCCTGCGACGCCGCAGGGCTGGTGTTCTTGGGCCCCACCACCGAGCAGATAAAACGCTTTGGTTTAAAACACGAAGCCCGCAGCCTGGCCGAGCAAGCCGGTGTGCCGCTGGTGCCGGGCTCAGCGCTTCTTGAAAACGTTGACGAAGCACTCAAAAGCGCCGAGCAGATCGGCTACCCGGTAATGCTCAAGTCCACCGCCGGTGGCGGTGGCATCGGTATGCAAGTGTGCCAAACCTCTGCCGAGCTCGAGCGCGCCTTTGACTCGGTCAAAGGCCTGGGTGAGCGCAACTTTGGCGATGGCGGCGTGTTTCTGGAAGCATACATTGCCCGCGCCCGCCATATTGAGGTGCAGCTGTTTGGCGACGGCCAGGGCAATGTCGTGGCGCTCGGCGAACGGGACTGCTCCACCCAGCGCCGCCACCAAAAAGTGCTTGAGGAGTGCCCGGCCCCCAATCTGCCGGAACACGTTCGCCAGGCACTCCATGAAACCGCCGTTCAGTTGGGTAAAGCGGTCAACTACCGCAGCGCCGGTACCGTCGAGTTTATTTATGACACCGAACGTGAAGCGTTCTATTTCCTTGAAGTGAACACCCGGCTTCAGGTCGAGCATGGCGTCACCGAGATGGTGTACGGCATTGATATCGTTGAGTGGATGGTAAAACTGGGCGCAGGCGAGCTGCCCGATCTTGAGGCGCTGACAAACGATCTCGCCCCTAGCGGCCATGCGGTTCAGGCGCGCCTCTACGCCGAAGACCCTGCGCACGATTTTCGCCCCAGCGCAGGCTTGCTGACGGAGGTCGATTTCCCTCAAGGCGATGGTCTGCGCATCGACCATGCCATTGAAGCGGGGCTGGAAATTTCTGCTCTTTTCGACCCCATGCTGGCTAAGGTGATTGTCCACGCCGGCGACCGAGGCACTGCTATCGGGCAGTTGGCGGAAACGCTGGATAACGCCAGCGTTTACGGCATTACCACCAACCGCACCTGGCTTGCCCATGTGCTGCGCGCCAAGCGTTTTCAACACGCCGATCTGGATACCCATTGGCTGACCGCGCTGGATTGGGCGCCGCCCGCCATCGAAGTGCTGGCACCCGGCACGATGACAACGATTCAGGATTACCCCGGCCGCCAGGGCCACTGGGACGTCGGCGTGCCGCCCTCGGGGCCGTTTGACGACTGGTCGTTCCGGCTGGGTAATCGTCTGCTCGACAACCCCAGCGATGCCGCTGGGCTGGAAATCACCCTCACCGGCCCGACGCTGCGCTTTCACCGCGCCACGCAAATTGTGCTGGCGGGTGCCGAGCTGCCTGCCACGCTGGATGGCGACGCCGTCGCCTTTTGGCAGGTAGTGGATATACCTGCCGGTGCCACCCTGACCCTGGGCAAGGCCGACGCAGGCGCTCGCGCTTATCTACTGATTAGCGGCGGCATCGATTGCCCGCGCTATTTAGGCTCGCGCAGCACCTTTACCCTGGGCCAGTTTGGCGGCCATGGCGGCCGCGCGTTGCGCAGCGGCGACATGCTCGACTTACCCGCACTCGCGCCTACCCCGACGACGCAGCTTGATAAGGCGCTGATCCCCACCTTCGGCCATCGCGACGGCGGGAAGACCTGGCAGGTAGCCGTGCTGTACGGCCCCCACGGCGCGCCGGACTTTTTTACCGATGACGATATCGAGCAATTCTTTGCCCACGAGTGGGAGGTCCACTACAACTCCAGCCGCACCGGCGTGCGGCTGATTGGGCCACGGCCTACGTGGGCACGGGCCGACGGTGGCGAGGCGGGCCTGCACCCTTCCAATATCCACGATAACGCCTACGCCTTTGGCACCATCGACTTTACCGGCGATATGCCGGTCATTCTTGGCCCCGATGGCCCCTCGCTGGGCGGCTTTGTCTGCCCCGCTACCGTGGTGCGTGCCGAGCGCTGGAAGCTGGGTCAACTGGCGGCGGGTGACAGCATACGCTTTGTGCCAGTAAGCCTTTCCACCGCTCGCGCCCTGGAAGCGTGCCAGCTCAACCAACTGGCGTCTCTCACAGCAGCGCCCTTCGAAGAGATTCAGCCTGAGCGCGATACCCCCATCGTCCGTGACGTACCCGCCGAGCAGGCCGGTGAGCGAATCGTCTACCGACGCGCCGGGGATGATTTTCTGCTCATCGAGTTCGGCGCCATGGAACTGGATATCGCGCTGCGCTTTCGGGTTCATGCCTGGATGCTATGGCTGCGGGAGCATTCGCTGCCCGGTCTGCGCGAGTTAACCCCCGGCATCCGCTCGTTGCAGATTCACTACGAGCCCTTGGAACTGACCCTGGATGAACTGCTCACCCATCTGCAAAACGCCGAGCAGGCCCTGGTCGACGTGGAGTCGCTGGAAGTCGAATCGCGCGTGGTACACCTGCCGCTCTCCTGGGACGACCCCGCCTGCCAGGAAGCGATCGACAAATACCAGCGCAGCGTGCGCCCGGATGCCCCCTGGTGCCCCAGTAACCTCGACTTTATTCGCCGCATTAACGCGCTGGAAAGCGAACAGCAAGTGCGCGATATCGTCTTCGATGCCCGCTACCTGGTAATGGGCCTGGGGGATGTCTACCTGGGCGCCCCCGTTTCGACCCCGCTTGACCCGCGCCAGCGGCTGGTGACCACCAAGTACAACCCGGCCCGCACCTGGACCGCCGAAAACTCCGTGGGCATCGGTGGCGCCTATCTGTGCGTTTATGGCATGGAAGGCCCTGGCGGCTACCAGTTTGTCGGCCGCACGCTGCAGATGTGGAACCGTTACCGCACCACACAGCACTTTGAAACCCCCTGGCTGCTGCGCTTTTTTGACCAGCTACGCTTTTTCGAGGTCAGCCACGACGAGTTAACCCAGATTCGCCGCGACTTTCCCCATGGTCGGTATGACTTACCCATTGAGACAACGCGTTTTCGCCTGGCGGATTACCAGGCCGAGATCGACAGCAACGCCGAGGCGATCGAGACCTTCCGCGCCAAGCGCGAAGCCGCCTTCCAGGCGGAGATGGCCGCCTGGCGAGCCAATGGCCAGTTCACCTTCGAAGATCAGGCCCCGGAAAGCGCCGAAGTCACGGCGCTTGATGACAACGAAATTGGCATTGAGAGCCCTGTCACCGGCAGCCTGTGGAAGTTGCTGGTTGAAGAAGGTGACCAGATCACGGCTGGCCAGCCGGTGGCCCTGGTGGAGTCGATGAAAATGGAAGTCGAGATCACCGCCCACTGCGATGGTCGCGTTGTTCGCCTGCCGCTTTCCGAGGGAGCATCCATCGCCCCTGGGCAGCCGGTTGTAGTGCTCAAGAGTGAGGAAAAGACGTGATACTGACCCACGAACAGCGCTTTAGAGCATTTCGCCACGGTTTATAACGACAGGATTTTCCTTATGACACAACGCCTAGCACTCGATATCCAAAACCTCCTTGCCGCCTATAAGCAGGGTGAGCTCACCCCTGCAACGTTAATCGACGCGCTGCTTGCGCAAGCCGACGCCCACGGTAGCGAGCCTGCCTGGATTACTCGCTTGAGCCGTGAGCAGTTGGAACCCTATTTAAAGCGTCTGGAAGGCGAGTCGCCGGAGACATTGCCGCTTTTCGGCATTCCCTTTGCGATGAAGGACAACATCGACCTTGCGGGCATTCCCACCACAGCAGGCAGCCCGGCCTATGCCTACACGCCTACAGAAAACGCCTTTGTGGTGCAGCAACTGATCGATGCGGGCGCGATCCCCATGGGCAAAACCAACCTGGATCAGTTCGCCACCGGCCTGGTGGGTGAGCGCGCCCTGAGTGACTACGGGGTACCGGCCAACGCCTTCAACCCCGACTATATTACCGGCGGTTCCAGCAGCGGCTCGGCGGTGGTCACCGCCGCTGGCATGGTGAGCTTTGCGCTGGGCACGGATACGGCGGGCTCCGGACGCGTCCCCGCCTGCTTTCATAATTTATACGGTGTTAAGCCCAGTTTGGGGCTACTCAGCACCCGCGGCGTGGTACCTGCCTGCGCGACGCTCGACACGATCAGCCTGTTTACCCTTACCGCCGACGATGCAGCGAAAGTGTTCGACATCACCGCCGCCTATGACGACCAGTGCGCCTGGTCGCGCCGCCACGACTTTGCGGTGCATGGTAAGCGCTACGGCAAGGCGCCTGCTGCGTTTCGCTTTGGGGTACCGCCGCAATCCCAGTGGCAAACCGATGAAGCCTACACCCAGGGCATGCACCAGGCGGTTGCCGAGCTTGAAGCGCTTGGCGGCGAGAAAGTCGAGCTGGACTGTTCGCCCCTCCTGGCCGCAGCGCGCCTGCTTTATGAAGGCCCTTGGGTAGCCGAGCGCTATCATGTAATTCGCGATTTGATGGAGAGCCACCCAGAGGCGGTGCATCCGGTTACTTTCCAGATTACTCAGGGTGGTGCCACGCCGCTGGCCGTGGACGCCTTTGATGCCCGTTATAAACTCGCCGAGTACAAGCGTCAGGCCGACACATTGATCGGCCAGGTGGATGTGATGCTCTCACCCACCACGGTGACCCACCCCACCAAGGCAGAGGTGGCGGCGGACCCCATCGGCGTGAATTCACGCCTGGGTACCTGGACCAACTTTATGAACCTCCTCGACTACAGCGCCCTGGCCGTGCCCATTGGCTTTACCGGGCAAGACCTGCCGGTGGGCGTGACGCTGTTTGGGCCGGTATTCGACGATTTAAAACTACTCTCCCTGGGCCGCGCTCTTGAAGCCCGCTTAATGCTGCCATTAGGGGCCACTGGCGCTGCCCATCCGGCGCTCACGACGCCATTAACCCATGCCCAGGATGGCAGCATAGAGCTGGTCGTGTGCGGTGCGCACTTGCAGGGGTTGCCGCTTAACCATCAACTGACTGAACGCGGTGGTGTACTGGTTAGCCGCACTCAGAGCGCGCCGCGCTACAAGCTGTTTGCCCTGGCAGGCGGGCCGCCCAAACGCCCGGCAATGCTACGCGACGCCAACGGCCAGGCCATTGAAGTGGAAGTGTGGCGTTTGCCGATTGAAACGCTGGGTAGTTTTTTAGCAGGCATTCCTGCTCCGCTTGGCTTAGGCCAGGTAGAGCTTGCAGACGGCAATTGGAAATGCGGCTTTATCTGCACCGCAGGCGCGCTCAATGAAGGGGGGGAAGCAGAGGACATCACCGAATTTGGCGGCTGGAGAAGCTGGCTGGCAAGCCGTTCATAGCATAAGCGATAAGATAAAAGGCCTATTTGGCATATGGGCCTTTTAAACCAAGCAGTTGATTCACATTTAAGCCATTTCATCTTGCCCCACGCGATCAACGTTATTGAGTACTTGGGACAGCTATTTCAGCAACCCCGGTTAATTCTGTGGGCCTCGCTTTGCCAGCGCGTGATTAGCGCCCTTCAAGCACAGCCTGATTAAAGGCACCAATAACCATAGCAGCGGCGTAACCAACCAACGATAGATAAAACGGCCGATGATCAACACGGGAAGCAGCACAATTAGCCAGATAAGAAACTGACCCAGCCATACCGGCCAGCCCAGCCAATTCGACAGGTTGGCGCCCAGCGCGCTGACTAGGCTTGGGTGGCGAACCACCATATAGGCAGTACCCGCCACCACGGCCACTTTTGCCATGCGCGGCAGGGTCGCGAAACGCCCGCTGCTGGCAACCACACCTTGACGCAAGCCAACGCGAGCGCCCTGAGCTTCAACGCTGCCCACCCGTGCAGCTCGAGCGGCCCTGCCCGCCCGCAGCACCTTGACGGTGCTGGCCATCACCAGCAGGTCGACACCCGCCCAGCCAAGATCGGCGGCGCCAATGGCGTCGCCACGCCGCCACTGACTTTCCAGATCGCGCAGCCCGCTGGTAAAGAAATCGCCCAGGCCAGAGACCATCCGCTCACCCTGAAGCCACTCGACCTCGCCCTGTTCACTGACCACGAACTGGTTGAGCAGCGCGTGGCCGTTGGCATCCAGCAGGGCAATGCCCATTTGTCCGCGACGATAGGGGGTGAGTACCGAGTCAGCCGCTTCTTCGTCTTCACCCCACAAGCGGCTGAGCTGCTGATAACGTTCACCCACCCAGTGCCGAGCCCTAAGTGTCGCTACATCATGGTTACGAAAGTAGCTGATAGGCAGTACGGCGTCGGCGCCAAAGCGCACCAGCACCTGCTGAAACTGAGGCGATAACCCGTACTCCACCAGCACATCACGCGCCACGTCACCGTGGCGCAAAATCGCCAAAGAAGCACTCATCCACAGCGCCTGATCGTAGGCATAGCTGAGAAAAAGCGCGTTGACCTCAGGCGTTTCCTTTTGAAGCGATGCCTCGAGCGTAGGTAGCGCCCGTTGAGCTTCCAGGCGCACCAGTTTGGATTCAAAGGGCTCGTGTGAGGCCAGCGCTGATGCGACCCCGGCCAGGACGATCGCGGTTACCACCAATATTTGCCAGGGTCGCATCGCTCGCCACCTCATTTTCGAGCCGCCTGATTACGCCAGCGTTTCCGCCGTCACGTTGGCCGCGGGTTCCTGATCGGAGTGATGGCGGTTGATGGCGCTCAACACCCCCTTCATCGACGCGCTGGTAATGCTTTCATCGTTGCCGACACCAAAGACTGCCTTGCCGTCGATGCGCACTTCCACATAGGCGATCGCTTCGGCGTCGGCGCCCTGGCCCCGGGAATGCTCGTGATAGTCGATGATTTCCACATCGTGTCCGGCAGCAGCCAGCGCCTTGATAAACGCCGCCAGGGGGCCGTTGCCTTCGCCGCTGAGCGACTGCCGTTCGCCGTTATGCTCGATCACGGCGTCCAGCGTAACCTTGGGGCTGTCGGGCTCTGACGACAAACGGTGATTGATCAGCGCAAAGGGCGCGCGCTGTTCAAGATACTCATCGGAAAATGCCTGATAGATCATCTGCGAGGTGATCTCACGTCCGGTGCGCTCGGCCACTTCCTGCACGACCTGGCTGAACTCGATGGACAGGCGACGCGGCAGCTCGATACCGTGCTCCTGCTCCAGCAGATAGGACACCCCGCCCTTGCCTGACTGGCTGTTGACGCGAATCACCGCTTCATAGCTACGACCGACATCCAGCGGGTCGATGGGCAGATAGGGCACGTCCCAGGTGGCGTCGGGATTAGCGCGGCGTTCCAACATGCCTTTCTTGATAGCGTCCTGGTGAGAGCCCGAGAACGCCGTAAACACCAGATCACCCACGTACGGATGGCGCGGATGTACCGGCAGCTGATTGCAGTACTCCACCTCGCGCATGAGCGGGGTGATATTTGAAAAATCGAGCTGCGGATGAACACCCTGGGTGTACATGTTCATCGCCAGCGTGACGATATCCACGTTGCCGGTGCGCTCGCCATTGCCAAACAGCGTCCCTTCCACGCGGTCGGCGCCGGCCATCAGGGTAAGCTCGGCGGCGGCGACGCCGGTGCCCCGATCGTTATGGGGATGCACGCTGACAATCAAATGGTCACGGTTATTGACGTGACGGCAGAACCACTCGATCTGGTCGGCATAGTTGTTGGGCGTGGCAACTTCCACCGTCGCCGGCAGGTTGACGATCATTCGGTTGTCGGCGGTAGGCTTGAAGGTCTCCATCACCGCTTCGACAATCTCGACCGCAAAGTCCATTTCGGTGGTGGTAAACAGTTCCGGCGAATACTGGAACGTCCAGTTGGTCTCGGGCGCGGCGTCCATGGCCGCGCGGATCTGCGCGGTGGCGTCGGTGGCGATCTTCACGCACTCGGCTTTATCCACGTTGAACACTACACGGCGGAACATCGGATCGGTGGCATTGTAAACGTGAACAATGGCGTTCCTGGCGCCCTTGAGGGCTTCGAAGGTGCGCTCAATCAAGTGCGGACGCGCCTGGGTCAGCACTTGAATGGTCACGTCCTCGGGAATTTTGTCCTGCTCGATCAGGGTGCGCACAAAATCGAAGTCGGTTTGCGATGCGGAGGGAAAGCCTACCTCGATCTGTTTAAAACCCACCTTGAGCAACATCTCGAACAAACGTTCTTTGCGCTCTTGGTCCATGGGGTCAATCAGCGACTGATTGCCATCGCGCAGGTCAACGCTGCACCAGATCGGCGGCATTTCAATGCGCTGGCTGGGCCATTGGCGGTCGGGTAAGTCCACCGCGACGAACGGACGATATTTCTTGGAGGGATCAGACAACATCATGACGGCTCTCCTGGGCAAATAGGTGGGTAATGGATGGTTGGATTGACGGCGGGCGTGCCAACGAAAAACGCCCCATCGCCAATACAGGCAATGGGGCGCAGAAAACGATCGATAACTGTGCGCGCACAAAAGATGGGAGTGCGACGCCCAAATCGAATTGATTCAGTAAATCCAGTGTTCATATCCATGTCTTCCTCGCAACTAGTGTAACCCAACGACAATGCCAGCAGCACTGCCCGACCCTGAAATTCAGAGACGGGCGGTTAGTAGTCGTAGGTCTAGCGCAGAGGTGATCATGGATGTCTTCATGCCTCTAGAAAATCAGTCCTGACGGGGTTTGTCAACATCCGCACGTGCATTATCGGTCGGCTGACCGGACAAGGCCGCTTCCATCCGGTCCAACTGGCTGCGCATCTCACTCACCTCGCTGCGTAATTCCTTCATCTCGTCGACCTCTCCCTCGTTATTCAGCAGGTCGAGCGCGGCGCTCTCTTTTTGCATCACATCCAGCACGATCCCGATCATCATATTGAGGAAGATAAACGCCGTGAGAAAAATAAACGTCAGGTAGTAAATCCAGCTCCAGGCATAGACCTCTTGAGTGACATACAGAATATCGGTCCAGTCCTCGAACGTGGCAATACGAAATAGCGTCAGCATCGAAATGGAGATATTGCCCCATAAGAAGCTATCAATGTCGGCAAACAGAAAGCTACCAATCGCGGCATAGATGTAAAAGATGATGAACATCAACAGCACCACGTAACCCATACGCGGGATGGACTTCACCAGAGCCGACAACAGCATCTGCAGCTCAGGGATCATCGATACCAGCCGCAGCACGCGGAAGATTCGCAGCAGGCGTGCAAGCAGCACCATCTCGGAATCGTCCATAGGGATCAGGCTGGCGGTCACGATGACAAAATCGAAAACATTCCACCCCCGCTTGAAAAAGCGCAGCAGACTGCCTTCCGCGGCGATCCTGATGAGGATCTCCACCAGGAAGAACACCGTGATCGCCTGATCGAGATATAGCAGCCACTGCTCAAAGCGCGAGGTTTCTTCTTCGTAGGTTTTGGCACCGATAACCAACGCCGAGACCACAATAATCGCGATCACGAACGCTTCAAAAAATTTGTTCGAACGCAGGGTTTCGAAACGCGCTTGCCATGTGTCGAAAGGTTGATTCATAGGGTAAACAGACTCGCTCCGGTGGACGGCGCCACTTTATACTAAAACTTCACAACGGCACTACAAGTGATATCCTCTTGTGTCATTTGCTTCACCCCCGATGCCTCAGCCGACGCCATTGCGGCTAGCGGGCTTTTTTTGATTATTGCGCTGGATGACTCCCATGACACTGCTGTGGATAGCCTTATTGCCTTTACTAGGCGTCTTGGTGCCGGTCCTCAACGCTCAACGCAGCCGTGTGGCCTGCTCGTTGGCCACTGCTCTGCTGCCGGCCATTGCCCTACTGCTCACCCTGATGCAGATACCGGCAATGCTCGACGGCGAAACACTGCGCTTCGCCGTCGGCTGGCTGCCTGAGCTCAACCTTGAGCTGGCACTGCGCCTGGATGGCCTGTCGCTGCTGTTCAACTTGCTGATTATTGGCATCGGGCTTTTGATACTGCTTTATGCCCACTTTTATCTTGCCAGCGACGAACCCGTAGGCCGCTTTTACGCCTTCTTGATGCTGTTCATGGCGTCCATGGTCGGCATTTCCATGTCGGATAACCTGATCCTACTGTGGCTTTTCTGGGAGCTCACCAGCCTCTCCTCGTTCTTGCTGATCGGCTTCTGGTCGCACCAGTCGGAAGCCCGCAAAGGGGCGCGGATGGCGCTGACGGTAACCGGGGCGGGCGGCCTGGCGCTGCTGGCGGGACTACTCCTGCTGGGCGACATGGCCGGCAGCTTCAGCATGGATGACGTGCTGGCCAGCAGCGAAGCGATTATAGCCGATCCGCGCTATCCGCTGATGCTTTGCCTGGTACTGCTCGGCGCTTTTACCAAATCAGCCCAGTTTCCTTTTCAGTTCTGGCTTCCCCATGCCATGGCGGCACCCACGCCCGTGTCGGCTTACCTGCATTCGGCCACCATGGTCAAGGCGGGGATTTTTCTCATGGCACGGCTTCATCCCGCGATTGCCGACAGCGAACTATGGACCGTCGTCGTCTCGCTAGTGGGCACCGTCACGCTGCTTTACGGCGCCTGGTTTGCGCTGTTCAAAACCGATTTGAAAGGCATCCTGGCCTTTTCAACGGTCAGCCACCTGGGCCTGATCACAGTTCTGCTGGGAATCGGCAGCCCCATGGCTGTGCTCGCCGCGCTGTTTCACATCCTCAACCATGCCACCTTCAAAGCCGCGCTGTTCATGAGCGCCGGCATCATTGACCATGAAACCGGCACCCGGGAATTGAAGCAGCTTGGCGGGCTTAGAAAGGCCATGCCGGTTACGGCGTTACTGACCACCCTGGCCGCCGCCGCCATGGCGGGGGTACCGCTGTTCAACGGCTTCCTCTCCAAGGAGATGTTCTTTACCGAAACGCTGGAAACCCCGGTATTGGGCGGTTTGAGCTGGTTATTGCCGGCGCTTGCCACTCTCGGGGGCATTCTTTCCGTCGCCTACTCGTTACGCCTGGTTTACGCGGTGTTCTTCAAACCCGCGCGCGAAGCGCCGCCCAAGACGCCCCACGAGCCACCGCACCTGATGCGCTTGCCGGTGGAAATCCTGGTCGTGCTGTGCGTGGTGGTGGGGCTATTCCCCGCTCTGATGGCAACGGGCCTGCTCGATCTTGCCACTCAAGCGGTGCTGCAGCGGCCGATGGAATTCAAACTGGCTATCTGGCATGGCGTCAACCTGCCGCTGATGATGAGTATCGCCGCGCTGGTGATAGGCGCCGCGCTCTACTGGCGTCACCATGAGATGCGCCTTTTCACCCGTCAGTTTGCCAGCGTCGATGCCCGACGCGTGTTTGAGCGCCAGATTGTCACGCTTGGCTACCAGGCCGAAAAGCTGGTGGCGATATTCGAAGGCCATTCGCTGCAGCGCTACATGACCTTGCTGCTCTTCGCCGCCTTCCTGATGGGCTTGATCGGCCTTGTCCAGGTAACGGACCTTACCGGCGCAGCGGGTAACCAGCCGGTCGACGGCGTGGTGATTTTCGGCGCCGTGATGCTCATTTTCGGTGGCATTGCCACCGCCGCCACCCATCGCTACCGCTTGATCTCGCTGCTCATGCTGTCGATCGTGGGGCTGTTTGTCGCCCTCACCTTTGCACGCTTTTCAGCACCAGACCTGGCCCTGACCCAGCTTTCCGTAGAAGTGGTCACAATGATCCTGCTGATGCTGGCGCTGTTCTTCCTGCCGCAAAAAACACCCCAGGAATCCAGTCCGCTGCGCAACCTGCGCGACATGTTACTCGCCGGTTCGCTTGGCCTGGTCATTGCCAGCCTTAACTATGCGGTATTGACCCGCGAGACGCTGTCGATCTCGAGCTTTTTTGTCGACAACAGCAAGCCCGGTGGCGGCGGCTACAACGTGGTCAACGTCATTCTGGTCGATTTCCGTGGCTTCGATACGCTGGGGGAGATCACCGTACTGGCCATCGCCGGGCTTGCCATCTTCAAGCTGCTGAACCGCCTGCGCCTGTTTATTCCGCACAGCGATGGTGAAGGCCGGGTATGGTCGCCGGACCGCTATCCGGCCATTCTGACCTCCATTTCCATGACGATTCTGCCCCTTGCTTTGCTGGTCTCAGCGTTTATCTTCCTGCGCGGCCACAATCAACCGGGCGGCGGCTTTATCGCCGGCTTGATTACCGCAGTAGCGCTGATACTGCTGTATATGGCCCGCGGAGTCGAATGGGCCCAGGAACGCCTCAACTTCCCCTTCCAGCCAGTGGCCGTTGTCGGGGTAGCCATCGCCACGCTTACCGGGCTTGGCAGCTGGCTGTTCGGTTATCCCTTCCTGACCTCGTCGTTTGGTTATTTCACCCTTCCCGTCGTGGGTGAATTCGAGCTGGCAACGGCTTTGCTCTTCGACCTGGGGGTTTACCTGGCCGTGGTAGGCGCCACGCTAATGATCCTGGCCAATCTGGGCAAGGTGACCACGGCCCATCGCCCGTTACCCGAACAGGTAGAAAAAGACGCTGAGACACCCTCCGCCCCCTCCAGCAAGGAGCCTCGTTAATGGAACTGCTTTACGCGATCACGACCGGCGTACTGACCGCCTCCGGGCTTTATCTGACGCTGCGCGGACGCACCTTCCCAGTGGTGGTGGGGTTAACCCTGCTCTCCTATGCCGTCAATCTGTTTCTATTTTCCATGGGCGGACTGACCACCGACGGTGCCGCCCTCGTCAATCAGGGCGATAACTTCGCTGACCCCCTGCCGCAGGCGTTGGTGTTGACCGCCATCGTTATCGGATTCGCCATGACCGCCTTTGTGGTCATCCTCGCGATGCGCGCGCGCAGCGAGGTGGGTAACGACCACGTTGACGGCAAGAAGGATGATCGCGAATGATCCAACATCTGATTGTTTTACCTGTCGTGCTGCCGTTGGTTGCGGGGATTCTGCTGCTTTATCAACGTCAGGGAATGGTCTGGTACAAGCGAATCGTGAGCGTGGTGTCCACGGTCGGTCTGCTGCTCATCGCCATTGGGCTGGTCAGCCAGGCCAACTCCGGCGAAGTGACCTATTACGCACTGGGGGACTGGCAGCCGCCGTTTGGTATTGCGCTGGTACTCGACCGCTTGTCGGCGCTGATGTTGCTGGTCACCGCGCTGCTGGCAGTCGGGGCTGTCGTCTTTTCCTGCGGCGGCGATGATGAAAAAGGCAGCAACTTCCACGGCCTATTCCAGTGGCAGTTGATGGGCATCAACGGTGCCTTCCTGACCGGCGATCTGTTTAACCTGTTCGTGTTTTTCGAGGTGCTGCTGCTGGCCTCCTACGCCCTGCTGCTCCACGGCGGCGGCAAGGCGCGGATTCAGGCCAGCGTGCATTACGTCGTCCTCAATCTGGCGGGTTCGTCGCTTTTCCTTATTGGCGTAGGCGTACTGTATGGCGCCACCGGCACCCTCAACATGGCCGACATGGCCTCGCGCATGGCCGAGCTGCCCGCCGAGCGCGAAGGCCTGGTGGTCGCAGGCGCCCTGATGCTGCTGGTGGTGTTTGGCCTTAAAGCGGCCATCTTGCCGCTGTATTTCTGGCTCCCCCGCGCTTACGCGGCCGCGCCGGCCCCGGTCGCCGCCCTGTTTGCGGTGATGACCAAGGTGGGCATTTACGCGATTCTGCGGGTGTATAGCCTGATCTTCGGCGACCAGGCCGGCAACCTGGAGGCCATTGAGCAGTCCTGGGTATGGTGGCTTTCGTTAGCCACCCTGGCCGCTGCCGGGGTGGGCGTGATGGCCGCTCGCGACCTTCGACTGCTGATTGCCTATCTGGTGCTGATTTCCGTGGGCACGCTCCTCGCGGGCGTCGGCATGCGTAGTCCTGCCGCCACCTCGGCGCTGCTCTACTACCTGATTCACACCACGCTGATTACCGGCGGTCTGTTCCTGCTCGCCGAGATGATTGGCCTGCAGCGCGGCAAACCGGGCACCCGCCTGGTCAAGGGGCGCCCCATGGTCCAGGGTTCAGCCCTGGCGATGGCCTTCTTTTTCGGGGCGATTGCCGTGGCCGGGATGCCGCCGCTGTCGGGCGCCTTCGGTAAGGCGCTGATGCTCAACGCGGCAGAAGGCAGCCAGCGACTCTGGCTATGGCCACTGCTGCTGCTAGCGGGCCTGGCATCACTGATTGCGCTTTCCCGCGCCGGCTCCACCCTGTTCTGGCGTAGCCACCGCGGCAACCTGAGCGGCAGCGCCCTTTCCCGTTATCAGTGGTTTGGCATGGTGTGGTTGCTGAGCGCTTCGCTTGCGATGGTCGTGTTTGCAAGCCCGGTAAGCGATTATACCCAGGCTACTGCCGAGCAATTGGCCAATCCAGGCCTGGTCATTGATAGGTTAATTCCTGACGCTGGAGATACCCCATGATTCGATCGCGCGCCTGGTTGCCGACCCCTGTCTTTTCAATTTTATTGCTCGTGGTGTGGCTCCTGCTGGCACGCAGCGTCTCCCCAGGTCACATTGTGTTAGGCGGGTTCCTGGCCATTGTCATCCCGCTGCTTACCAACCGCTTTTGGGATTCACGGCCACGTATCAAGAAGCCGCTGGTGCTGCTGCGCTTTGTACTCCGCGTGCTGGGCGATATCATCACCGCCAACTTTGAAGTGGCCTATCTGATTGCCAACCCGTGGCGCAAGCTCAATCCCCACTTTGTGGAATATCCGCTCATGTTGGAAGAGCGCTTTACCATTACCCTGCTGGCCAGCACGATCAGTCTGACGCCGGGGACCGTGTCCGCCAACTTGCGCATGGACGGTAAAACGCTGCTCATTCATGCCCTGAATGCTGACGATGAAGACGCGTTGATTCATCAGATACGCGAACGCTACGAACGCCCGCTAAAGGAGATCTACGAATGCTGAGCATTGCGCTGTATATCACCCTGGCGCTGGTCGTCATGGCCTTGCTACTGAACCTTTATCGTCTGACCATCGGCCCCGATTTACCCGACCGCGTGCTGGCCCTGGATACCATGTACGTCAATTCCATCGCCCTGATCGTGCTGCTCGGCCTGTGGCTGAACACCAAAACCTATTTCGAGTCGGCACTGCTTATTGCCATGCTCGGTTTTATCAGCACGGTGGCGGTATGCAAGTACATACTACGCGGGGATATTATCGAATGAAGCCGGTTACCTTTTTTGCCGCTACACAGGTGCGAATATGTCATTTTGGGTAGAGTCCTTGATTTCACTGCTGCTGGTCGCAGGCGGTATTTTCGTGTTTGTCGGCTCCCTGGGGATGGCCCACCTGCGGGACTTCTATATGCGCCTGCACGGCCCCACCAAGGCCACCACGCTGGGCATCGGCTGCATGCTGGTGGCGTCCATGGCGTACTTCTGGAGCGTTGACGGCAAGCCCGACATCCAGGAAATGCTGATCACCCTGTTCTTGTTTATCACCGCACCGGTCAGCGCCCACCTGCTGGCCAAGACCGGCTTGCACATGCGCCTCAAGCACATTGATAAAACCCAGGGGAAGCCCGTGGAGCTTCGCCCCGAGGAAGTGGGCAAGAAACCCGTTCCTCACCCCGACAAGGGGCATGGTTAATGACCTCGTTTCGTTAAGGAAACTGTATGTGGAGCCTTTTCAGGCTGTCGGCAGTGTCATTGTCGATAGTGATGCTTGCGGGTTGTTCAGAACCCAGGATCGACGCCAGTTCGATGCCAGCGGCCGTCGTATCGGTCGAGAAAGTGCGCGAGTCGCTGCCCACCTATAAACGCGACGAATTTGATCAAGCGCTGACCATCATGGCGATGTCATCGTTCGACGGCATCGACATCCTCAACCCGCAACCACTGAACGCCGCTGAAATTGCCGAGTCGGCCAACGCCCACATGCATGGGCTGACCGGCGATGAAGCCATCGAAAAAGCCAATGAAATGCTGCGTAACCGCCGCGCTCGCGAACGCCAGCAGGCGCTGAATATCCTTTCGCGGCTGGAAGATAAGCAGGCCAAGGCCGAGCACGACCGGGAGCAGCGCGAGCAGGTCACCCTCGACAGCGCCGAGTTTTACATGAGCACGAGCCCCTACGGGGCGCTGGAGCCGGTGATTGAGCTTGCCGTGACCAACGGCTCCGATGAACGCCTCTCCCAGCTATCGCTTAGAGGGGTGGTCACCACCCCCGGCCGCGAGGCGCCCTGGGTCGACGAGGCCTTTTATTACGTGATTCGCGACGGATTGGCGCCGGGTGAAAGCGCCGAATGGCGCCTGGCCCCCAACCGGTTTGGTCCCTGGGGGAATCGCGATATTCCCGACGGTGCGCAATTCGACGTCACCATTGAGGAGATTCACGACGATGAAGGCAACCCGCTGTGGGATACCCCCGAGCTGAGCGAACGCCAGCGTGAACGGCTCGAGACTCTGCGCGCCGAGTACGGGGTGGTGAATGACGATTCAAGCGAGTAAACGAGGCCCCGAGGGGCCTCAATGCGCGTCGATCAGATCGCACTGCCGGTAGCCGATCAGGTACAGCACCGCGTCAATGCCCAGGGTGGAAATCGCCTGCCGAGCCTGGGCGCGGACCACGGGCTTGGCACGAAAGGCAATGCCCAGGCCGGCCTTGGCCAGCATCTTGAGATCGTTGGCCCCATCGCCCACGGCGATTGTCTGGTCGAGGGTCAATCCTTCGCGCAGGGCGATTTGCTCCAGTAACTCCGCCTTGCGTTCGGCGTCGACAATCGGCTCGCTTACCTCGCCGGTGACCACGCCGTTCTCGATCACCAGCTCATTGGCGTGAATTTCGTCAAAGCCGAGGCGTTGTTGTAAATACTCGGCAAAGTAGGTGAAGCCGCCGGACAGGATGGCGGTGCGGTAGCCAAGCCGTTTTAAATTGACCATCAGGCGCTCGAGACCATCCATCAGGGGCAGCTCGGCGGCAATCTCGGCCAGCACCGCTTCATCGAGCCCCGCAAGCTTGCTCATGCGTTCACGGAAGCTTTGCTGAAAATCCAGCTCACCGCGCATCGCCCGCTCGGTGACCGCCGCCACTTCATCGCCCACGCCGTGACGCCGTGCAAGCTCATCGATCACTTCCGTCTTGATCAGCGTCGAATCCATATCGAAGCACACCAGGCGGCGGTGTCGTCGCCAGATGGAGTCCTCCTGGATGGCGACATCCACATCGTGCTGGCTTCCCAACGCCAGGGCCTTTTCCCGCAGCGCTTCAACGTCGGCATTATCGCCCCGCAGCCAGCATTCCACGCAGGCACCGTTGTCGGGGGCATCGCCGTCCAGCGGCTCGCGACCCGACAGGCGATGAATCAGCTCGACGGTCAGCCCAAACTCGGCGGTTAAGGCGCCCACCTCCGCCAATATACCGGCGGGCAGACGCGGTGCCAGCAGGGTCAGAATGAGCCGCGGCTGGCTGTCCTGCTCGCTCCAGCGCTGATAGTCATCGGCGCTGACGGCGATGGCCTGGACGTCCAGGCCCAGGGAATCGCCCACATCGCTCAGCGCCGCTTCAAGCGTGCTGTCGCGCTCAAGCGCCACCAGGGCTTCGAGGGTCAACATGCCAAAGGTCACGCTTTGATTGATATCCAGCAGCCGCGCGCCACTGTTGGCCAGGGCGTTGCCCAGACCAGCCAGTTGGCCGGGGCGCGCCGCGCCGGTCGCGCGAATCAGATAACGGGTTGCCATGAACTATTCCCCTGCCCCAATCCAGTCAACTTTTTGGAAGCCGCGCGGCAGCTTGCTGCCCCGGCGCCCCCGCTCGCCGCGATAATACGCCAGATCGTCGGCCTTCAGAGTGAGTTTGCGCTTACCGGCGTGCAGCTCCAGCGACTCGCTGTCGCGGATCACGGCGATACTGCGCACGAACTCCTCTCGCCGGGCAGCGCGCGGGCCAGGGATATCGAGCATCTTGTTGCCCTTGCCCTTGGCCATTTCGGGTAGCTGGGCCAGGGGGAAGAGCAGCAAACGCCCCTCGTTGGATACCGACGCCACCCACAGATTATCGTCTTCGGGCACCTCGACTGGCGCCATGACGCTACAGCCTTTTGGTACGCTCAATACCGCCTTGCCGGCCTTGTTCTTGCCGGTGAGGGCTTCCAGGCGAGCAATAAAGCCATAGCCGCCGTCGCTTGCCAATACAAATCGCCGCTCGGCAGGCGCCAGCATCAGCCCGGCCATGCGCGCCCCGGCGGACACGTTGGCCCGTCCCGTCACAGGTTCACCCTGGCCTCTTGCACTGGGCAGATTATGGGCGCTGAGCGTGTAGGCCCGGCCGGTGTCGTCCAACAGTACCAGCGGTTGGTTGGTCTTGCCGCGAGCGGCCAGTTGGAAGCTATCGCCGGCCTTGTAGGAAAGCCCTTCGGGGTCGATATCGTGCCCCTTGGCGGCGCGAATCCAGCCTTTATCCGACAGCACCACGGTGATGGGATCGGCGCCCAGCAGCTCGACTTCGGACAGCGCCTTGGCATCGGCCCGCGCGACCAGCGGCGAACGGCGCTCGTCGCCGTGTTCCTTGCCCGCCGCCCGAATTTCTTTCTCAATCAGCGTGGTGAGCTTGGCTTCGCTACCCAGCAGACCTTGAAGATACTTGCGCTCTTTTTCCAACTCATCCTGCTCGCCGCGGATCTTCATCTCTTCCAGCTTGGCGAGGTGGCGCAGGCGCAGTTCCAGAATGGCTTCCGCCTGGCGTTCGGAAAGATTGAAGGCGTTGATTAACGCAGGCTTGGGTTCGTCTTCCTCGCGGATAATGCGAATGACCTCATCGATATTCAGGTAGGCGGTCAGCAGGCCTTCCAGAATATGCAGGCGGTCTTCGACCTTGCCCAGACGGTGTTCCAGGCGGCGGCGCACCGTGGCACGCCGAAAGCGCAGCCACTCGCCCAGCATCTCGGGCAGCGGCATCACCCGCGGGCGGCCGTCCAAACCAATCACGTTCATGTTCACCCGCACGTTCTTTTCCAGATCCGTGGTGGCAAACAGGTGGTCCATCAGCGATTCGACGTCGATGCGGTTGGAGCGCGGCTCGATCACCAGACGGGTGGGTTCTTCGTGGGTCGATTCATCGCGCAGATCGGCCACCATGGGCAGCTTTTTGGCCTGCATCTGCGCGGCAATCTGCTCAAGCACCTTGGCACCGCTGACCTGATAGGGCACCGCGGTGATCACGATATTGGCGTCTTCGCGCTCATAGCGGGCGCGCAGCTTGACCGAGCCTCGCCCGGATTCGTAAAGCTTGCGCAGGTCTTCCTTGGGGGTAATGATCTCCGCATCGGTCGGGAAGTCCGGGGCGGGGATAAACTCCATCAGATCGACGGTGGTGGCTTTAGGGTTACGCAGCAGATGGCAGGTGGCATCGACCACCTCAGACACGTTGTGCGGCGGAATATCCGTGGCCATCCCCACGGCAATGCCGGTGCCCCCGTTGAGCAGCACGTGGGGCAGGCGCGCGGGCAGCACCAGCGGCTCCTGCATGGTGCCGTCGAAGTTAGGCGCCCAGTCGACGGTGCCCTGACCCAGCTCGCTAAGCAGCACTTCGGCGAACTTGGAAAGCTTGGCCTCGGTGTAGCGCATGGCGGCAAACGATTTGGGATCGTCGGGACTACCCCAGTTGCCCTGGCCGTCCACCAGCGGATAGCGGTAGCTGAACGGCTGCGCCATGAGCACCATGGCTTCGTAGCAGGCGCTGTCACCATGCGGATGGAACTTACCCAGCACATCGCCGACGGTACGCGCCGACTTCTTGTACTTGGCGCTGGCGTGCAGCGCCAGCTCGCGCATCGCGTAGATGATCCGCCGCTGCACGGGTTTCATGCCGTCGCCGATATTGGGCAGTGCCCGGTCTAGAATCACGTACATCGAGTAGTCGAGGTACGCTTTTTCGGTGTAATCGCGCAAAGACAAGCGTTCGATGTCGCCTTCCGCTACCTGAATATCCATGAGGTATTCATCCTTTCCTGACAAGCAAAGCCGCTCCAACGGGAGCGGCTATTCCTGCTACACATTGATACTCAACGTGTTAGTAGTTGCTTATTTCATGTCAATGACATCACTGAGGCCCCGAAAGTGGTATCGCTTCCGAGGAGCGTTGATTATCGCGCTGAAAATCATCAAGTAAACTCTTTAGGCGCTGCGCCTGAACAGATAGCTCATTGGCTGCTCCTGACGCTTGACTCACAAGCCCTGCATTCTGCTGGGTAACCGTGTCCATTTGCGTTACCGCACGATTGATTTCGTCAATGCCGTTCGTCTGCTCGCTGGACGCTTGACTGATTTCTGCGATGCGCTGAGCGATTTCTTCGATCGCCGACACAATTTCCTGCATCGCGCCTTCTGCATCCCGGGCATAACCGCTACCGGTCTCAATTTGTTGAGACGTGGTTTTGATCAACTCATTGATGTTGCGAGCAGATGTAGCACTTCTGGAAGCCAGTTCGCGAACCTCACTGGCAACCACTGCAAAACCTCGACCGTGTTCACCGGCTCGAGCCGCTTCGACGGATGCATTAAGTGCTAAGATATTCGTTTGGAATGCAATATTTTCAATGACATCGACAATCGAGGAAACCTCTCCCGAGCTCTCATTGATCGCCTCCATCGACTGCGCTAGACGTGCGACCTGCTCGCCACCCCGCCTGACCTTTTCCGTTGTTTCCGTGACGCGCTGATCGGCTTCATTGGCATTATCAGCGTTGCGCTTCACGGTTGTCGCCATTTCTTCCATAGTGGAAGAGGTCTCCTGGAGCGATGCGGCCTGTTGTTCGGTCCGACTCGACAGTTCTGCGTTTCCAGAGGCAATGTCCGTCGCTTCACTGGCAATCGCATCGGATACCTGACTCACGTCATCAAACAGGTAGCGTAGTTTTTCAGCATAACGATTCACGGCACTGCGCAACTCGCCAATTTCATCATTGCGATAAATCTTCAGTTCTCGACTTGAGCCGCCTTGGCCGAGCTGATCAATCTGCTCGGTAGTGCTATGGATTTGACGCAACAGTATACGTCCACCCCACCAGCCTAACGCCAGCAACAGCGCCAAAAGGGGGAGAATTACCACCATCAGATCGCGCGTCAATGTCCGCGCCAGTCCCGTCACTTCTTCTTGGGGCGTCATAAGCCCCAGTGTCCAGCCCGTATCCTGCATATCGAACAAACGAACCGAGGCAGGCTCATCCAGCACGCCAGCTGTTTCCACCTGGACATTTTGACTGCCCGATTCGACAGCCTCAACCACAGGCGAAAGCCAGGGCATATCACTGGTCAGATCGGTTAACCCCTGCATATTATCTGTCGCCAGATCAGCGCCAGGAAAATGGATGACCTTGCCTGCTCTATCAAGCACGAAAGCATAGCCGCCGGTTGTATCACCATTCTCGGTCAAAAATTCGGCGATTCCTTCCAATTGCATATCGATGGTCGCGACCCCGGCAAACTCGTCGTCAAGGTAGTAAGGGACGCTACAGGTCACCATCGCCACCCCGGTGGTCGCGTCGCGATACGCCGTTGACCAGATACACTGACCGGGCTCGGCATCGCGGGCATTCTCATACCAAGCCTCGTCGTGATAAGGCGCAATATCTTCAGCGTTATAATCATCCAGGAACTCAATCTCGCCGTCAGCATTTCTCGCCCAGAAGAAGCTGAACCGCTCGACCCCTTCCTCAAAGGCATCCGGCTCCGGCCAGATGCCGCCCCCTGCTATTGCCGTGTTGCCACTGTCATCGACAACCCGTGGGAAGGCTTGTCGAAACAACGATTCCTCTCGGGGTAATGACTCTGCAAGTGACGCGAGACTCGCCGTATTGCCTTCCACGCGTGCCAGCTGTGCATTCATTGCGTTGACGATGGACTCACCCGCTCGATCGACAAGCGACTGGCTTGCCTCTATGACCTGCGGTTGGCCACGCCATGCCATAACGGCGTAAATGCTTGCTGCCATGAGTAGCATGAGAGCAAACGCTGCCAGCGTTAACTGCCTCGAAATGGTATTGAGCACGGACATTCCCCTTTAGCGATATAAGTGAAACGGACTGGCGCACTTTTTGCGTACGCTCTTTATTCACTATCGGCTAATTTATGCTCAACCTTAGCCATTCAACACCAATGCAGAATTGACACCACACTACACTTCGATATCAGCAAGGTTGCCGTAATCTTCCAGCCATTTCTTGCGATCGCCAGCGCGCTTTTTGGCCAGCAGCATGTCCATCATTTCCAGCGTGCCGTCGCCTTCATCGAGGGTAAGCTGAACCAGGCGGCGGGTTTCCACGGCCATGGTGGTTTCACGCAGCTGCAGTGGGCTCATCTCGCCCAGGCCCTTGAAGCGCTGCACATTCGGCGTACCACGCTTTTGCGCCAGCTGCTTGAGGATGGCGGCTTTTTCGCTCTCATCCAGGGCGTAATGCACCTCTTTGCCGAGATCGATACGGTACAGCGGTGGCATGGCCACGTAGACGTGCCCGGCATCTACAAGGCTTGGGAAGTGCTTGACGAACAGCGCGCACAAAAGCGTGGCGATGTGTAGGCCGTCGGAGTCGGCGTCGGCAAGAATACAGATCTTGTGGTAGCGCAGCTTTTCCAGATCGGCGCTGCCGGGATCGGCGCCGATGGCCACGGCAATGTCGTGGACTTCCTGGGAGCCGTAAATATCGTGGGAATCCACTTCCCAGGTATTCAGAATCTTGCCGCGCAGCGGCAGTATCGCCTGGCTTTCACGGTTGCGCGCCTGCTTGGCGCTGCCGCCGGCTGAGTCGCCTTCCACCAGGAACAACTCGCTCTGGGCGGGATCCTGACCGGAGCAGTCCGCGAGCTTGCCGGGCAGGGCCGGGCCCGAAGTCACCTTCTTGCGCGCGACCTTCTTGGCTTTTTTCTGGCGGCGCTGGGCGGCGCTGATCACAAGCTCAGCCAGCGCTTCGCCCTGATCGACGTGATGGTTGAGCCACAGCGAAAAGGCATCTTTCAACACCCCCGAGACAAACCCGGCGATCGTCCGCGAGGACAGTCGCTCCTTGGTTTGCCCGGCAAACTGGGGGTCGAGCATCTTTACCGACAATACGAAGGAGGCACGCTCCCATAAGTCATCGGCGGTGAGCTTGATGCCCCGGGGCAACAGGCTGCGGTACTCACAGAACTCGCGCAGCGCTTCCAACAACCCCGAGCGAAAACCGTTGACGTGGGTGCCGCCCTGGGGGGTAGGAATCAGGTTGACGTAGCTCTCAAGCAACGCATCGCCGCCTTCGGGCAACCATTGAATGGCCCAGTCCACGCCGTTCTCGTCGTCGCTGAAGTGCCCAACGAACGGCTCGCCGGGCACCACGTCGTAGCCGTCGGTGGCTTCCGCCAGATAGTCCCGCAGACCGTCCGCGTAGGCCCACTCGGTTTTGGTGCCGTCAGGCTCGACCAGAGTGACCGCAAGCCCGGGGCAAAGCACAGCCTTGGCGCGCAACAGGTGTTTAAGCTTACCCAGCGCCAGCTTGGGGCTGTCGAAGTAGCTTTCATCCGGCCAGAAACGCACCAGGGTACCGCTGGCCCGCTTGGCGGCCTTGCCAATTTCGTGCAGTTCTTCGACCTTTTCACCGAACTCGAAGGCCATGGCATGGCGGGCGCCGTTGCGGGTGACTTCGACGTCCAAGCGCCGCGAAAGAGCGTTGACCACCGAGACGCCTACGCCGTGAAGGCCGCCCGAGAAACGGTAGCTGTCGGATGAGAACTTGCCGCCCGAGTGCAGTTTGGTAAAGATCAACTCGACGCCGGACACACCATGTTCGGGATGCAGATCGATCGGCATGCCCCGCCCGTTATCCTGCACTTCAATCCCGCCGTCGCTATGCAGCACCACGCTTATAGCGGTGGCATGCCCCGCCAGCGCTTCATCGACGCTGTTGTCGATGACTTCCTGGGCAAGGTGATTGGGACGCGAGGTGTCGGTGTACATTCCGGGACGCTTACGCACCGGCTCGAGCCCGGAGAGGACTTCGATGGAACTCGCGCCGTACTGGGAGGCATCAAACTGGGTCATGTAACGTCGATTCCCTGAAAATAGCGGTCTGGGCAAATAGTACTGAATACATTGTTATGGCAAGCCATGTTGGAAGCGGTGGCGCGTAATCGAGGGCTCGCAAAGATGCACAGGATAGCGGAAAAGCAAAAAGCTGTATATCTAGCCATGATGTTTGCCACCAGGGGCGCCGGGAATAGGTCGTAGAGGAGGTCATTTGCCATGGCCGGAAAAATGATCCCTTCAATTCCGGCATTTCCGCCATCCATGGCGGTCAGATGGCAAATGTAGCGCCCATGGATGGGTCCACAGCGCCTCCTCGTAGACCTATTGCCGGGTTAGCCCCAGCTCTAATGGCAACGATCTATCATTCCTGCTCCGCCGCCCAAAAGGCTTCAATCAACCCACGGCTGGACGCGTCCATCCGCGTCAGATCCCCCTGGTGGTCGATGATCTTCTGGGTGTCCGTGGCGATCTGCTTGCCAAGTTCCACGCCCCACTGGTCAAACGGGTTGATGTCCCAGATGACGGCCTGAACAAACACCTTGTGTTCGTAGAGCGCGATCAGCGCGCCCAGGGTCGAGGGCGTCAACTGGTCGAGCAGCACAGTGGTCGACGGCTGATTGCCGCGATAGCGTTTGTGCTCCGGGCGTGGCCCGTCATCTTCCAAGGCATCGTCACCCAGCATCAGCACCCGCGACTGAGCGAAGCAGTTGGCCAATGCCAGGCGATGCTGGGCTTTCAGATGGCGCCGAGTGTCCGGGTCGGCCACGTCGTCGTAGCGCTTCAGTGGAGCGATAAAATCGCACACCACCGGCTGGGTCCCCTGATGAAGTAACTGGTAGAACGCATGCTGGGCATTAGGCCCCAGCTGGCCCCAGAGCACCGGGCAGGTCGAATAGTTGACCGCCTGCCCCTGGCTTGTCACCGACTTGCCGTTGGACTCCATCTCGAGCTGTTCCAGATAAGCGGCAAAATATTCCAGCCGGCCGTCGTAAGGCAGTATCGAGTGGGCGCGAATGTCCAGAAAGTTGACGTTCCAGATGCCCGCCAGGCCCAGCAACACCGGCAAGTTCTCTGCCATGGGCGCCTCGCGGAAATGGCGGTCCATGGCATGGGCACCGGCTAACAGCTCACGAAAATTCTCCATGCCGACCACCAGCGCAATCGGCAGGCCGATGGTGCCCCACAGCGAATAGCGCCCGCCGACCCATTCCCAGAACATCAGCTGGTGGTCGGGGGTAATACCCCACTCGCTCATTTTCTCGGGGCTAGCGGAAACACCGATAAAGTGCTGGCGAATGATCAGCTCGGCGCTGACCGGCGAGGCGCTTGGTAACTCGCCGTGCTTCGACAGCCGGCCGATTAACCAGTCCCGGGCGGTGTTGGCATTGGACAGCGTGTCGATGGTTGTAAACGACTTCGATGACAGCACGAAAATCGTCGTTTCAGGGTTAAAGCGCGTCAGGTAATCAGCCAGCTGCGAGCCGTCCATGGTCGAGGCGAAATGAACTTCCAGCGGATGAATCCCCTCGGGCTGGTAGTCAGCCAGGGCATGGGTGACCATCAAGGGCCCCAGGTCCGACCCACCGACGCCCAGGTTGACTACGTGGCGAATCGGCTTGCCGGTAGCGCCGCGCCACTGCCCCGCGTGGAGCCGCGCGACCAGTCGCTCCATCTGGGTAAGGCTGTCGTGCACCGCCGCCGCCACGTCTTCCCCCTCGACCTCCAGACTCGACCCAGGCGGCAACCGCAGGGCAGTGTGCAGGGCCGGGCGGTTTTCACTGACGTTGACCCGCTTGCCGCTCAACAGGGCATCAATGGCACCCGGCACGCCGGCTTCCTCGGCCAAAGCCAGCAGATGTTCGAGGGTGTCATCGTCCCAGCGCTGCTTGGAAAGATCCAGCGTCAGCCCCGCCACCTGGCGAGTGAAGTGCGTCCAGCGACCGGGATCAGTGCCAAACAGGTTTTTCAGATGGACGTGCTCAAGCGCCTGGGCATGCTGCTTGAGCGTTTGCCATGCGGGTAGCGTGTCGGGGGTCGCCCGTGATGATCCAACCATGTGCCCTCTCCTGTGGCGTCGTTCCATGCGGCAGGCATCTTTTCTAGACAGCTCTGTGCGGGTCAAGCCTGTTCTCGCCCATGCAGGGCGCGTAAACTACGCAACCTCATCAACAATCCTGGCTTGACCATGAGTAATGCATCTTACCGTGACGCCATCTTTTCGACACCCCTGGATAAGGTGGCGCGTTTTTCCTTCGATGAACAGGTGGTTGCCTGCTTTCCAGACATGATCCGCCGTTCGGTGCCAGGCTACGGGCAGATCCTCGGCATGCTGAGCCTGATCGCCCAGCGCCATCTGCGTCACGGCGCGCATGTCTACGACCTGGGCTGTTCGCTCGGCGCCTCGGGCCTGGCGCTGGCGGGTGCACTGCCTGCGGATGCCTTTTGCTACACCGGGGTGGACCTGTCCCCCGCCATGGCACAGCAGGCACGGCAAACCCTGGCCGAAGAGTGCCCGGAGCATGCCATGCAGGTGGAAGAAGCCGACATCCGTACGCTTGAGTATGCGCCTTCGGGGATGATCATTCTCAACTTTACGCTGCAGTTTCTGCCCCCTGCCGACCGCAATGCGCTGTTGAAACGGCTTTATGATGCGCTCGAGCCCGGTGGCGTGCTGATTCTATCGGAAAAAACCGTCGACGCCGACGAGCGGGACAACGCCTGGCGGGTCGAACGCTACCACGACTTCAAGCGCGCCAATGGCTACAGCGAACTGGAAATCAGCCAGAAGCGCACCGCCCTTGAAAACGTGCTGGTGCCGGACACGCTCGAAGCCCTGCATGAACGCCTGAAACAAGCCGGCTTTCCGCGCTCGATGACCTGGTTCCAATACCTGAATTTCGCCTCCCTGATTGCCTTCAAGCCATGAACCTCTGGGTTGCGCTGACCGCGGGGGCGCTTGCGCTCTATCTGATCACCGCCTGGTGGCACTCGCGCAAGCCGTTGCCGCCCGGCCTTGGCGTCGAAGGCGAGTGGCGATCGCCTGTCGCGCCACGTCTGCTTCTCGACGAGACCTTTATCGATGCCAGCGGCCAACGCCACTGTCGGCAACATATTTTTGATGAAATGATCCGCCTGATCGGCCAGGCCGAGAAGCGGGTGGTACTGGATATGTTCCAGTTCAACGACCCCGCCGATAACCGCCACGACTGCCATCGCCAGATTTCAGTGGCGCTGCGCGACGCCCTACTGACCCGCAAACGCCAGCGCCCAGATATCGAGATAGTGGTGATCACCGATCCGATCAACACGCTCTATGGCGGGCGTGAGCTTAGCCACCATCAAGCGCTTGAAGCGGCTGGCATCCGGGTCGCCACCACCGACCTGACGATCGGGCGTGACCCTAACCCGAGCTGGACCGCGCTGTGGCGACTGAGCTTTCGCTGGCTGCGCCAGACACCCCGCGGCGGCTGGCTACCTAACCCTATCGGTCCAGGCAAGGTCGGTCTTCGCAGCTACCTGACTATGCTTAACCTCAACGCCAACCATCGTAAGACCCTGGTAGTGGACGAAGGTGATCGCTGGACCGCCGTCGTCAGCTCAGCCAACGCCGATGACGGCAGCAGCGATTACCGCGACTTGGCACTGCGGGTCTCCGGCGATATCGCCCTCGACCTGCTCGCCTCCGAATGCGAGATCGCTGCCCGCAGCGGTGTCACTCTCGACCACGTTCAGCCGCCGGTCGCCAGCCCTTCCATCAGCCGCCATATGCCGCGGCTGCGGCTGCTTAGCGAAGGCGCCATCAAAAGAGCCCTGCTGGCGATCATTGATGACGCTCGCGCCAAAGAACGAATCGATATCGAGATACTCTACCTCTCCCACCGCGGCATCATGGCCGCCTTGACAAAGGCGGTGGCGCGGGGCGTAGAGGTTCGCGTATTACTCGACCCCAACCACCACGCCTTTGGCGTCTCCGGCAGCGGCATCCCCAACCGGCAGGCGGCCAACGACCTGCTGGCCGCGGGCATCCAACTGCGCTGGAGCGACACCCACGGCGAACAGGCTCACAGCAAGCTGCTGCTGCGCCACGCCGGCGAACGCCCCGCCCACCTGCTGCTGGGCTCGGCCAACTACACCCGGCGCAGCCTCGACGATCTCAACTTCGAAGCCAATCTCGAGTGGGTCGCCGACAGCGACGATGTGATTATCCACGAGGCCCGCGCAGCCTTCGAACGCCACTGGCATAATACCGACACCGAGCACTACAGCACCGGCCCCGAGGTTTACCTGGACGCCTCTCGTCCCCGCTACTGGCAGTATCGCCTGATGGAAGCCAGCGGCTGGTGCACTTTTTAAGACAGCGAGACACCCATGCCCCATCCCCACCGCGAGCTATACCACGCCTTTATTGACCAGGGTCTGGACACCTGGCTTTCACGTCTGCCCGAACAACTGGCGCGCGGCCTCGACCGCAACCGCCACGGCGACTTGCCCGCCTGGGAAAAAGCCGTGGCCAAACTGCCCGCGCTCCCCGCCGAGCGACGCGTCGACCTGAACAGCGACACCGTGACGGTCGACATTGAGCTCACCGACAGCCAGCAGCGCCAGTGTTTCAACCTGCTGAGAAAGCTTGCACCCTGGCGGAAAGGCCCCTTTCAACTGGGGGGCATCCACATCGACACTGAGTGGCGCTCCGACTGGAAGTGGCAGCGCGTAGCCCCCCACCTGGCGCCGCTCGAGTACCGCAACGTGCTCGATGTCGGCGGCGGTAGCGGTTACCACGCCTGGCGGATGGCCGGGGCCGGCGCTGCTTTCGTGCTGGTCATTGACCCTTCACCGCGCTTTTACTGGCAGTTTCAGGCGGTGCGCCATTTCGTGGGTGATGCGGACGGCGGCAGAACGCAGTTTTTACCGGTGGGCATCGAAGACGTGCCGGAGAATCTGGCGTTCTTCGATACGGTCTTTTCCATGGGCGTGCTCTACCACCGCCCCGCGCCGCTGGAGCACCTTCAACAGCTAAAGGCCGCCTTGGCGCCCGGCGGCGAGCTGGTGTTGGAGACTCTGGTGGTGGAAGGCGATGAGCAGACGGTGTTTATGCCCGGTGAACGCTACGCCGCCATGCCCAACGTTTACTTCCTGCCCTCCTCCAAGGCGCTATGCCACTGGCTTTCGCGCTGCGGCTTCACCAACGTGCGCGTCGTGGATGAGGCGGTGACCACGCTCGACGAGCAGCGCTCCACCGAGTGGATGACCTACCAGTCGCTCGCGGATTTTCTTGATCCCGACGATCGAACCCGCACCATCGAAGGCTACCCTGCTCCGCGCCGGGCGGTGATATTGGCGAATAAAAGTGATTAAAACGTACCTGTTGCTAATCAGCTCCAAATAAAAATGAGGGTTCCCGAGCTTGCGGCATAGAGATTGCAAAATCTTAAAAATGGTAGCGAGCGTTAAACCGGGAGGTAACAGCGAAACTATAAGTGTTGTAGTGTATCAGTATGCTTAGATATGAAAAGGATATTGGGTGTGAAAATCGATACGTTCAATTTTGCCGTTAAATTGTTGTTTTGTTTTACATTATATTTAGTCACGAGTAATGCGATGTCAAATGATATTGTAACCGGAAGCGAATGGCTAGATCCTGCTGACGAACCTTTTGAACCAGATCAATGGAAGAATAGGAGAGACCCAGAAAAGCTTAAGCAGGATGCGTGTGAGTACAGAGCACATGCCCCCTACGCGATGTCTGAGTCACGGGAGTATGGTCTATCAAGTGAGGATGCTATTGCAGAGCTTGCTCCCTTCGTTGGGTACGAGCTTGCGGCAAGTACAGCGAGATACATTTACGCAGACTTCGAAGCTGAGAGGGTGAGCAGGACAATTTATGAGAGTTGCATGAGAGAGGGTTGATCTGCACAGCAACCGAATTCGCAAATCACGTCGTTGGTTGGGTCAAGTGTTTTTAAGCTGCCTGTGCGGCAGGTCACTTTCATCACTCTTCTCCATCAGAGGCCGCTAGTTTCTGAGCTACCTGTGCGGCAGTTCAAACAAACCTTGCTCGCCGCGATCTGATTAAGCATTTCTTAGCTGCTTATACGGCAGAATAGCAAGCACGCTTATATGATCAAAAGCCACAGGATTACTGAGCTGTTTGCGCAACATAATCATTGACCATATTAAAAATAACGCCGCGTCACTTACCTTAGCACAAGCTATGCTGTCAAGGTGGTGGTTGAAGCGCTGAACCGCACCATTTCCTAGGCGGTTGATACCTGTCACAGTATGGGCTAACTTATCCCCATTATTAGATTCTTCGCCTTAACCTCCCGGTTGGGGCATTTTTGATGGCCTTCCTCTGGTCAGAGATTAAGCAGAGCGCTAACACAGCACTTGCTACCCGCTGTATTGTCGATCAGCGACACGCGATTAGTGGTTCGATTCCGCAAGGCTCAGCATACAACTTCAACGCCTGGGCTTTACGCTGAAGCGTTGCCATTTGAGGTCCTACAAGTGCCGCCATTGCTACCAGAGCATCTAATAAGTCAGCCCGTCCAGATTGTTGCCCAATCGTCCCCAGAATGGCAGGTATGGGTGGGCTCTGGAGCGACTTTATTAGGTGCAGCCATAGGTGCAGGCGTCGGTGGCTGGGTAGCCTACAAAGGGACGCTTAAAGCAAATCTGAGCCTTGTAAATCGAAGTAAACTGGAAGAATGCCAAGCGCTGTTGTTGCAGATGCAAAGGCTAAACCGAGATGAACTTGGCCAGGTTATTAATGAATTGCGCACAGGTGATCACCTTACTGCAAAAGCCTTCATTCAGGAGCTTGAACCAGATCAGATCGAGCATGTTGCCAATCGCATCCACGCACTAATCAGGCTCCACGCTCGCGAGTTGGAGTCGGAAGCAGATCGCATGGCTTCACGTGCTAAGTGGGTCAGCGACCTTTACCAGAAAATTAATATTAGCTTGAGCGCTCCCCCTGATGCAGTGAAGAACTGGCATGAGACAGGTAGAGAGCTTCAGCGCGCTATACGCACCCGTTGTAATGACATGGAAAATTATATCCTGGAGCGGGCCAGCACTGAACAACTGGGGCTTCTGACACGGTGGTGGCGAAAGCTGAGAAAGGCTGTCTGCCGAGCTAGGAACTTAACCCTCGAAAAATGGCGCCGTTAACGCCTTACTAATCTTTCTGGCGGCGAGACCAAGTAGTGTTGAGCATGGCTGACTGTTAAGCTCGGATATTCATACCCCAAAAACAGGGAATGAATGATGGGCTTTCAATTTACGCCAGCCGAGTGACTGCATTTCATGATGATGGCTGAGCAGCAAGAGGCTATGGGAATTAACCATGAGATTGATCCCACCTTCATCAAGTAGGCAATACAGCATAATTCTGAGTGGGGGCTGCCGTATTCTTGGTCAAGGATTTAGAACGCTTCGGTCATTTTTTGGGAAAGTTGCACGCAAACTTCAATTCCCATTCGCACAAGAGGGATGCCATGAAAAGATGGTCCCCTGGTATAAGAAACACTTCGATGGAAACCTCATTGCGGATGAGATAGCAGATATTCTGTCTGTCCCTTATAGATGATCAACTAATTCTCGATCTGTAAGCCCTGCAACTTGGTGGGGCTTTTTCATTTCAACCCACGCCGTGAGCCGTCGGAGGTCTTATGCTCCGTATTGCCCTGCAGAATGCCGGCGGTCATATCGTCGCGGCCTTCCTTGACATGCTAGAGTTCGGCGAGATAGGCCCTGATATGCTCGACGCCAGCCACGACGGTTATAACGTGCTCGTCGGCTCGACGCGGGGCGACATCATCACGTTCGACAACTCCGCATAACATCCGTTGATCAACTTAGACCCCATCGAATACAGTGACGTGGCCTACTCCACACTTCCGAGCGCTAATAAAACCTCACCCCATTGGTCGCACTTGCAGGGGCTGCTCAGCCAGGCCGATTTCAATCCGCTCAATCAAGACAAGTACGCCTTCCACTAGCAGGTCGAACAGCGCGCCCTCAAGCGCATCAAGGCCGGTCGCCCTCACCGAGCAGTGATTCTGGCGAATAAGCCGTGATAACCCAACTTACCTTCGCAAAATCACCAGCCAGCGTCCCAGGTTCATGACGCTGGCCAGCGAGGCGGCGACATAGGTGAACGCGCAGGCGGTCAGTACGTGGCGGGCGCCGTGCATATCGCCAGGTGGTACATACTCTTTAAGTAGCGGCAGTGCGCGGTTAAAGCTGGCATCAAACTCGACAGGCAAGGTGACCAGATGCACCATGGCGGCGGTACCAAAGCTGATCACGGCCATGACGACCACCAGCGCCAGCCCGCCCGGCAGCCGGGTCAGTAGAAACAGGAACGGCGCCGCCATCATCAATATCGCGCCCAGCTTTTCGGCTTTTTGCGCGACCTTCACCAATCGGCTGCGCGCCAGTAGCGGCGCGTAGCCTTCAAAGTGCTGAAGCGCGTGACCTACTTCGTGGGCAGCCACCGTGACGGCCGTCAACGAGCGCCCGTCGTAGTTATCTGGAGAAAGACGCACGCAGCGCGTTTCAGGGTCATAATGGTCACCGAACTCCGTGCGCTCAACGCTCGCTCCCTCTATGCCCAGTCGGCGCAGCAGGTGATCAGCAAGTTCGGCACCGGTGCCGGGATAGTCGTCGCGTCCACGGGTATGGCGTTTAAGGACCCATTTTGCCCAGAGGTTGGGTAATACAAAGATCGCCAGGGCAGCGATAATCAGCACAACGAACATGGCGGCTCCCGAGTCGTCGACGTATTGCCATCACCTATTAAACACTGATTTTGGCGGCACGTATTGACCCGGCGAGATTAATTGGCGGATCGCTCGTCGGCCACTTCCTGATAGCTTGCGGCCACATCGCGTTTGACGGCCTGAAGCCCACGCGCCGAAATGTAGCCCTCTGCATGAGCGTGCTCGGCAATCAGCACGCTGTCGGCGGCAAGCACCAGTTGGCAGTCGGTGTCGGCCAGTTCGTTGCGTAACCCCTGGATCGCCCGTTCACGCTCGGGGTTGCGGTCAACGCGACGAATATAAATGGCCTTGATGCGGCCTGGGTAGTCGCGGACCACCTCGCTATACACTTCAGGGTCGTGCTGACCGCTATCGCCGATCAGGATGCACGGCAGATCGTCGTATTGGGACAGCATACGATCGATTAAATCGCGCTTGTGCGCCTCTGCACGACGCGGCCAGGGGTGGCGCCAGGAAATACCCCATTCGCGCAGAAACAGGATAGGGCCTACGGGAATACGGTTGAGCTGGAAAAACGCCTCGAGTATTTCATAAATGGCCCAGGGGCCGCGTGACACATACAGGATTGGGCGTTCCGCTTTATCACTGCTGCCGCGATGCAGCGCCTGGTAAAGCGAGGCTACCCCTGGAAATGCGGTGCGCCGGTGGGGTTTGCGAACAAACAGGCGATACAGCATCTTGAGCTTTTCGGCCACGCCGGTGAACATCACCGTGTCATCGATATCGCTGATCACCAGCAAATCCGCTTCGGGCGGTGGCACGTAGACTTCCACGGTGGTCCGGATCGTGCTTTGTCCGTCGGCCTTGACCTTGATGTTGGCGACATGCCAGGACACGTCGATGGGCAGCGCATGGCTGATCGGCAAATGAACGTCGAAGTAGCCATCGCGGTCGGTGGTGACACACAGCTGGTTGCCACCCAGCGAAAGCTCGACTTCCGCGCCGGCAAGACCGCGACGCAAAACGCGCCGGGCGACATCCGCCGTATCACGAAGCATGCCGCGCCGGGGAATGGCGCGACCCAGGGCGGCCTGACGAAACACCCGCCCCATCACGAACACTTCACGCTGCGACCCGTAGCCGCGGTAAGGTTGCACCATCATACCGCCGCTGCCGAAGTCGCGTTTCATGGGTTTGGCAATCAGGTGGACAAGCCGCTTGACGAATCTTGCCCACTGACGAACCATACCCATCAAGCGTGCTGGCCTGAGTGACGCCCTTCCTGCAGTTCTTCCAGAAGCTTGGCGTTAAAGGCGTCCAGGTCCTTGGGCTTTCGGCTGGTCACCAGACCACTGTCGACCACGACGGGCTCATCAACCCAGTCGACGCCGGCATTGCGTAAATCCTGGGCAACGCTTGCTACCGAGGTCATACGACGGCCTTCCACGACCCCTGCGTTGATCAGAATCCAGGGCGCATGGCAGATAGCTGCCACCGGTTTACCCGCCTGAAAGAACGCTTTTACAAAATCGAGCGCGTCCTGATTGAGGCGAAGCGTATCGGGGTTGAACAAACCGCCGGGCAGCACCAGCGCGTGGTAGTCGGATTCGTTGACGTCGGCAAGCGCGGCGTCGGCCTCGTAGGTATCGCCCCAGTCGGTTTCGGCCCAGGCGCGAATGCCTTTGCCTTGCGGGGTTACCACGTGCACTTCGACGCCGTTCTTCTGCAGCGCCGCGCGGGGAACGCTCAGCTCGGATTCCTCAAAGCCATCCGCGGCCAGGATCGCGACGCGTTTACCATTCAGTGCTTGATTCATCATGCTCTCCATTTCGTGATGATTAGACATTAACAACGCCTCACCAGTGTGGCACCTGCTGTATAATCGTCAAGCCATGAACCGCGCAGCTAGCTGTGCTAAGCGTTGTACACCACGTTACCCAACTGGGAAATATCGTAGCCACCCAACGCCTCGGCGCGCTCGGCAAAGCGGGGCGTGCGGGTAAATGCCAGCAGGGCCTGCACGCTGGGTTCGAAGTAGCTGCGCCGATGCATCATCACGTCGAACTGTTCATCAAAAAGCGGAATGAATTCCAACTGCTGACGACGGGCGGCGGCCTCGACACCCAGGCCGACATCGGCCTCGCCCTGCAGCACGCTGAGCGCCAGATCATCTTCGTTCAGGCTGGGGTGCGTTACCCAATGCACCGACGTCTCGGCGATACCGGCTTGCGCCAGCAAATACGCCAGCAACTGCGCGGCGCCGGCGCCGGGCTGACGGTGCGCCACGCGCACATCAGGGCGCGCAAGGTCGGCAACGCCGGTAATTCCCAACGGATTGTCTGCGGCAATCAACAGCCCCTGACAGCGTGTCGCCCAACGCAGCACGACCAGGTCTCTTACGCCCCCCAGACCCAGTTGCATGGGCTGATTGTAGCGGCCGCTTGCTGGGTCGAGCAGATGCACGCCGGCCACCATGGCGCGACTTTCCAGCAGGCGACGCACGCCGTCGCCGCTGCCATGGCATAGGCTGGCCAGGTCCGACTGGCTTTCGCGGATTGCCCACTCGAGCAGCGGGTCCTGGCTACCGGCGACGACCGCGGGCGGCGGCTGGCGCTGTGCCTGGTCGCCTTCGAGATGGTTAAGCACCCACAAATCGACCTGCTGGCGGGGAAACAGCAGCTTCCCCGTGACCCGACTGCAGGGAATCTGCCCCTGGCGAACCAGATCATAGACCTTGCGCTCCTTGAGGCGCAGGTAGGCGGCGACTTCGCTGGTGGTTAAATACATCTCGCTCGACGGCATCGGCCACCCATTGGTTTAGTTGTGCATAATGCTGCATGGATTTCAGCACAGGGTGCATTTATGTCTTTTTACCTACATGCTACGACCATATTACACAACAATCTGATCCTGTGATGCTGACTACCGATGATACCCGATAGCGACAACCCCTTTTTGACAGCACTGCAGCTTATTCTGCACATGGATAGCGACTTGTTTTCGATTGTGACGCTGTCGTTGCAGGTATCGCTTGTGGCCGTATTCCTTGCGGCGCTCACCGGCTTGCCGCTGGGTGCCGCCCTGGCCCTCTGGCGCTTTCCAGGCCGCAACGGGGTGATTATCGCGCTCAATGCGTTGATGGGGTTGCCCCCGGTGGTGGCAGGCCTGTGCGTTTATCTGCTGCTATCGCGTGCCGGGCCACTGGGCGACTGGGGGCTGCTTTTCACGCCAGCCGCCATGGTGGTGGCTCAATGGGTACTGGTGTTGCCGATCATTGCCTCATTGACCCGCCAACAGGTGGAAGCGCTGCACGGCGAATACGCCGAGCAGCTGCAGTCGCTGGGGCTCTCGAAGGCGCGCATGATGCCTACATTGCTCTGGGACGCGCGGGTCGGGCTGCTCACCGTCATGCTGGCGGGTTTTGGGCGGGCCAGCGCTGAAGTCGGCGCGGTGATGATTGTCGGCGGGAACATCGAAGGCGTCACCCGCGTGATGACCACCAGCATCGTGCTGGAAACCAGCAAGGGCAACCTGCCGCTGGCCCTAGGCCTGGGGATCATTTTGCTGGCGCTGGTGACCATGATTAACGCCCTCGCTCACCTGATGGGCGAAACCGCCAAGAGGCGCCTGGGATGAATGCGCCCTTTCCTACACAGACCCCGATTGCCGACCTGCAGCTGGATAACGTCAGCTTCGAGCATCGCGGACAAGCGCTTTTGGCGCCCACCACACTGACCCTTTCAGGCTGTCGGCGCACGGTCATCATGGGGCCTAACGGGGCGGGCAAAAGCCTGCTGATGCGCCTTGCCCACGGCTTACTGCCCCCCACCAGCGGGCAGGTGCGCTGGCAGGGCAAAACGCCCGTACAGGCCATGGTGTTCCAGCGACCGGTACTGCTGCGCCGCTCGGCGCTCGACAATCTGACCTATGTGCTCTCCATTCACAAAGTGCCCCGCGCCAAGCGCAAGGCAGACGCTATGCAGGCGCTTGCCACCTTTGGGTTGACCAGCCTCGCCCACCGTCCCGCCCGCGTGCTGTCAGGCGGTGAACAGCAACGCCTTGCCCTGGCGCGCGCCTGGCTGCTCAACCCGGACGTGCTGTTTCTCGACGAAGCCACCTCGGCCCTGGACCCCGCAGCGATCAAGGCCGTGGAAGATGCCGTGATGACGTTTCACGCCAGCGGCACCCGCATTGTGATGACGACCCACGATTTACATCAGGCCAAACGGCTGGCCGAAGACGTGGTGTTTCTACACAACGGACGCTTACTAGAGCACAGCCCAGCCGAGACTTTTTTCGACGCGCCTCGCTCTCTGGAGGGGCGCGCGTTTATCCAGGGTGAGCTGATCTGGTAGCCCTGCCACTCGCCAAAACAAGGACGCATGAAATGAAAAAAACCGCGATTGTATCCAGCATCAGCCTGCTAAGCCTCGCCTGGGCGGGACTCGCGCTGGCTGATAATGACTACATCACGCTGGCATCGACGACCTCGACCGAGAACTCGGGGCTGTTTAAGGCCATCATTCCCCAGTTCACCGAGCAGACCGACATTGAGGTGCGCGTCGTTGCAGTGGGCACCGGCCAGGCGTTTGAAACCGCCCGGCGCGGTGATGCCGACAGCCTGCTGGTGCACGACACAGAGGGGGAGGAGCAGTTCGTCGCTGATGGCGATGCAAGCGAACGCCAGGACGTGATGTACAACGATTTCGTCATTGTGGGCCCTGACGACGACCCCGCTGGCATCCAGGACAGCGACTCGATCGGCGACGCCATGCGTCGCATCGCCGAAAGCGACTCGCCCTTTGCATCGCGGGGGGACGACAGCGGCACCAACCGCGCCGAGTTACGCCTGTGGGAGGACGCCGATATCGAACCGAACGGCGAATGGTACCGTGAGCTGGGTAGCGGCATGGGCCCAACGCTCAACACCGCCGCCGGCATGGGCGCCTACACCTTTACCGACCGCGCCACCTGGGTCGCGTTTGAAAACCCTCAGGACCTGACGCTGCTTTACGAGGGTGACGAAGCGCTGTTCAACCAGTACGGCAGCCTGTTGATCTCGCAAGACAAGCATCCGCACCTGAAGCATGACCTGGCCGAACAATGGCATGACTGGCTGCTCTCCGATGAGGGACAGCAGGCGATTGCCGACTACGAAGTCGACGGCCAGCAGCTGTTCTTCCCCAACGCCAATTAAGCTGCCCAAACGTCACTCAGCAAAAAGCCCCTTCGGCGTAGCCAAAGGGGCTTTGCTTTTTCGGTGCGCTCGTTTAACGCCTGCGAGCGTTACAGCAGTTGGCGAATATCCTTGGCTTCCCAATGGGGGAAATGCTTGCGGACCAGGGCGTTAAGGTCGCGCTCGAAGGCGGCCCAGTCAGTGGTTGGCGGTTGACCTTCCGACGCATTGGCGACGCCGCGGATCATTCCCGCGCCAACGGTGACGTTGCTCAGCCGGTCGACAATGATAAAGCTGCCCGTGCCGGGGCTGGTGCGGTAATCGTCGACCGGAATCGCCGCTGTCAGCTCTACTTCGCAGCGGGCAATAGCGTTCAGGCTTAACGATTCAGTGGGGTGTTTCTCGAGCGTATTGACGTCAATCTGGTAGTCAATGTCGCTGACCTGGCCCGACAGATCCCGCGTGGCGAGCTTGAAATCGTAAAGCTTGCCGGGTGCCAAGGCGTCTTCGTGCATCCAGACGATATCTGCCGTGAAGGTGTTGGAAAGCGGCACGTCGGCCTCGGCGCTGACCAACCAATCGCCCCGGGAGATGTCAATCTCGTCCACCAGCGTGACGGTAACAGCCTGGCCCGGGTACGCCGCGCTAAGATCGCCATCATAGGTCACCACCCTGGCCACCTGAGAGGTCTTGCCGGAGGGCAGCACTTTTACGGCCTGCCCCGGATGCAGTACACCGGCGGCCAGGGTGCCGCAGTACCCGCGGAAATCCAGATTAGGGCGATTGACATACTGCACGGGCAAACGCAGATCGGTGAGGTTCTGGTCATACGTCACTTCGACGCTTTCCAGAAGCTCGATCAGCGTTTTGCCTTCGTAGTCCGCCGTGTAATACCAGGGCGTCTTTTCGCTGGGGTTGACCACGTTGTCGCCGTCAAGCGCCGACATCGGTACAAAGCGGATATCGGGGGCTTGGAGGTTGGTCGCAAAAGCACGGTACTGCTCGACAATCTCGTTGAAACGCTGCTCGGAGAAATCGACCAGATCCATCTTGTTGACTGCGATGACCAGGTGCTGAATGCCCAGCAAGTCGGCAATAAAGCTGTGCCGGCGGGTTTGCGTCTGCACACCGTAACGGGCATCGATAAGGATCACCGCCAGGCTTGCGGTAGAGGCACCGGTGGCCATGTTGCGGGTGTACTGCTCGTGCCCCGGCGTATCCGCTATGATGAACTTGCGCTTGTCGGTGGAGAAAAACCGGTAGGCAACATCAATGGTAATGCCCTGCTCGCGCTCTGACTGCAGACCATCGACCAGCAGCGCCAGATCGACCGTATCGCCGGTAGTACCGCTGGTTTTGGAGGCCTGGGTGATCGCCGCCAGGTGATCCTCGAAGATCATCTTGGAGTCGTGGAGCATCCGGCCAATCAGCGTGGATTTGCCGTCATCGACGCTGCCGCAGGTGATAAAGCGCAGCAGGTCCTTGTTTTCGTGCTCGTGCAGATATTGCTCGATATTGTCGGCAATCAAATTGGATTGGTGTGCCATTAAAAGTACCCCTCACGCTTTTTCTTTTCCATCGAGCCGGCCTGGTCGTGGTCGATGGCGCGGCCGCTGCGTTCGCTGGTTTTGGTCAGCAGCATTTCCTGGATGACTTCGGGCAAGGTGGCGGCCTTGGATTCCACTGCGCCGGTGAGCGGGTAGCAGCCCAGGGTTCTGAAGCGTACCCATTTTTCTTCCGGTACTTCGCCCGGTTCCAGCGGCAGGCGGTCGTCGTCGACCATGATCTGCATGCCGTCGCGCTCGACCACCGGGCGCGGGGCAGATAGGTACAGCGGCACAATGGGGATCGATTCCAGGTAGATGTACTGCCAGATATCCAGCTCGGTCCAGTTGGAGAGCGGGAACACGCGGATCGATTCGCCCTTGTTGACCTTGGCGTTGTAGATATTCCACAGCTCAGGGCGCTGTTTTTTCGGGTCCCAGCGGTGGTATTTATCGCGGAAGGAGTAGACACGCTCTTTGGCTCGGGACGCTTCTTCATCGCGCCGGGCGCCGCCAAATGCAGCGTCAAACCCATGCTTGTCCAGCGCCTGCTTGAGCGCCTGGGTTTTCATGATGTCGGTGTACTTGGCGCTGCCGTGCTCGAACGGGTTGATGTTCGCCGCACGCCCTTCCTCGTTGGTGTGAACGATGAGTTCCATGCCCGCTTCTTGCGCCATGCGGTTGCGGAACTCGATCATCTCACGGAATTTCCAGGTGGTGTCGATGTGCATCAGCGGGAACGGCGGCGTACCGGGATAAAACGCCTTGCGCGCCAGGTGCAGCATCACCGAGGAATCTTTACCGATGGAGTACATCATCACCGGGTTGGAGAATTCGGCAGCGACTTCACGGATGATATGGATGGATTCCGCTTCGAGCTGTTTCAAATGCGTCATGCGGGCGGCACTGGGCGCACCTGACACCTCAGGCCGCGGGGCGGCTGAGCGCGTGGAAAACTGGGACATGGCCGACTACCTCACAAAAACAAACTTGTTGCACTGCGCAGAACGCTGAGCGCCAGAATGTGGGTAGGGTAACGTCTCGGCAATAATAACCCAAAAGAATTAATAACTATCTTTTTATGCTTTTAATAGCTATCGGGTCGAACACCCGCCATGACGGCTATACCGACACCCGCTCAAGCCAGGTTTCCCACTGGTCGCCTTTTAGGTCAATGACGCGATAGCCGGGGCGTGACGACTCATCGATCATGAAATGCTCTGCCCCGGGCATGAACTGATCGGATAGCGCCGGGCAGCCATACACGGCCACCTCATGCTCTCCCGCCAGGTGACGCTCGGCGTAAGCCTGATGGGCATGACCAAAGACGATGACCTTGACCTGCGGACAAGCCCCCACCACCTGCCAGAACGCCTCGCGATCCTGCAGGCCGATGGCGTCCATCCAGGCCGCACCCACGTCCACGGGCGGGTGATGCATCGCGATCAGGGTCGGGCGCTCGTCCGACGCCAGGGTGGTGGAAAGCGCGGCCAGTGCCTCAGGGCCAAGACGACCATAAGGTTCACCCATAACCGGCGTATGGAGCAGCAGCAGCCGCCAGGCCGCTAGATCGACTTCATCGACCAGCGGGTGCTCGGCCTGCATGAGGGAGGGCTGATCGTGATTGCCGGCCAGCCAAGCCCAGGGGCACGTCAGCTGCGACATGGCCTCCATCGCGAGTGCGTAGGAGGCCGCCGTTTCATCCTGACTGACGTCGCCCGTCAACACCACGAAATCGGGCCGTTCAGCAATGACCGCCGCCAGAACGCGTTCAAGATGCTGCCAGGGAACGCCGGCCCGGGAGCGCGCCCTCTTGTCGGCATAGAGGTGAGCGTCAGTAATTTGCACCAGGCGCATCAGGGTAGCTCCGGGACATCGACGGTGTGTCCATGCGCCAAACCATGCGCCAGCCATTCGCCAAGAAAGCGGTTCAGCTGGAGCTTTTCATCGGGCTGGTGCATTCGCGCATTGGGGTAACGATAGCGGCCCCTAAAATGCCGCTCGCGCTGGAAGTCGGTCACCTCCGCCATGCGCACATCGTGATACAGATGCACCCGCATTTTGGGGCCTTCCCACAGCGTATCCATTGGGCTGCTTTGCGACACTTCCAGCATGGTGGTGTAAGGGGCGTTTTGCAAAATTCTGAGTTGTAAATCGCCGAAATCCTGGTCGTCGCTGCGCAAGGCAATGCTGCGTTGCTGGTCGCCTTCCAAATCACCCACCAAGCGAACCAGGCGTAAATAGTTGGCGCTGCACTCGGCTTGGAGCGTTTTCAAATCGGTGACATAAGCCATTTTCGCCATGATCACTCCTCGTCGGTTTCGCCTTGCGGGGGGATTGGCTGCGAAGCGGCGCGCAGCGAGGCGCGCTGGCCCGCTAGCCAATGCAGTCCAATCAAGCACATGGCGTTGTCGAGTCGTCCCTGGCTCAAGAGTTCCCACACTTTAGGAAAAGGCACCACATGGACGCGAATATCTTCGTGTTCTTCATCAAGGCCGTGAATCCCGCCGAGCCCCTGGGTGTTGACCAGGCCGCAGAACAGCGTCACCCGCTCGTTGCAGGCACCGGGGCTGGGATAGTAGGTATGCACCTTGGTAAGTTGGCCAACGCGGCAGCCTGCTTCTTCCAGCGCTTCGCGGCGGGCCACGCTTTCCAGCGACTCGTCCTTTTCCACCAGGCCGGCGACCAGCTCAAGCTTCCAAGGGGTGTGCGGATCGTCAATGGCGCCGGCGCGAAACTGCTCTACCAGCACCAGGGTATCGTGTTCGGGATCGTAAAGCAGCACGCCGACGGCATCAAAGCGGTGATGAACTTCACGCCGCATGACATCACTCCACCCGCCTTCGAAAAGCCGGTGACGCAGCTCCAGAGCCTCAAGCCGAAAGAAGCCCTGGTGTAGCGTTTCGCGTTTGAGCAGCTCGACATCGTCGCGACCTAGCGGCGGCGTCTCGAGTAGCGGCGTTCGGGTGGCGGATGCCATGAGGCGCTCCCAGTGGTAACAATCGACCTATTATCAATGCTTGCCACCGGGAATGCCAATTTGTCGAATGAACGCTACAGCGCGTCGAGCATCGCCTGGGCATCTCGACGCAGGGCTTCGTCGGAGGCCTGGCGGCTCTCCCGGGCGGTCCCATTTACCGCCCGCTCGGCATGCTCTCGCGCCGCCTGGGTATTGCCTTCTTCCTGTAAAAAGGCCGCGTAGTAGTAATTGACGTCGATACCATCGGGGCGAATCTCCAGCGCACGCTGAAACATCTCCTCCGCCGTGTCACTATCGCCAAAGCTGATCAGTCCACCGGGCACGCGGTCGTACAGGGCACCCAGGGTGACGTAGGCCGAGCCGTTATTGCCGTCCTGGTCGATTTCGATGGCGCGTTCGAGCGTGTTGCGGGCTTCTTTGGCATCGCCCAATGCGCCGAGGCCACCGCGTTCGCGGGCGTAGGCGGCGAGTACGACGCCTTTCCAGACCAGCACCTCAGCCTGGTCGCCATGCTGTTCCGCCAGCTGACTGATTTCCTCTGCCAGCCCGCTTAAAGCGGCTTCTCGCTGGCTTTTGGGCATCTCGGTGACGGTATGCTCCCAACGGTTTTTGAGCGAGGACAGCTCGCTCTCATAGGCCAGCACATTAAACGAGACGAACGCTAAGGTGGTGCTAAGTGCGCTCAGTGCGAGATAGCGCATCAGGTTGGGTTGGGCCATGATCTACTCCTTGGATTGTTGTTGTCCGATTGGTGCAGGCGGGCAAGATTAAGCCACCCAAACAATGTAACGAACGTTTGAATTAATCGCCAGTCGCAAATCATTTTCATGGCGTTTGGCCGGTCCAGGGCAAATCGCGTTAAAGTAGACACTGCCTAAACAAAGGAGTTGGCAATGAAAGGCCGCAATATGACCCGTTGGCGCGACCCGGCAAAAGATCCACGCCAGGCACCCAAAAGCAACCTGATTACCGCCGAAGGCGCCGCACGTCTGCGGGGGATTCTGGACCATCTCTCGCGGGTAAAGCGCCCGCAAATTTCGGCGAAAGTGGGCGAAGCGGCCGCCCAGGGCGACCGCAGCGAAAACGCCGATTACACCTACAACAAGAAAGAGCTGAATCGCGTAATCGCGCGTATAACTTACCTCACCAAGCGTCTGGATGAGCTCCAGGTGGTCGACCGCTTGCCCGCCAACACCGACAAGGTGTTTTTCGGCGCCTTCGTCAATCTGGAGGACGAAGAAGGCGGAACGCTCGAGATTCGCATTGTCGGCCACGACGAAACCGATACGAAAAAACGCTGGATCAGCATCGACGCCCCCATGGCGAAAGCGCTGCTGGGTAAGGAAGTCGGCGATGATATCACCGTGCTCACGCCGGACGGCGAAACCTTCTACACCGTCACGCGCGTTGAATACTCCGGCCCCGGCGCAGGCTAACGCGTTTGCGCCTGGTACACCCTAAAGCGGCGATTATCCGCCAGCGTCTGAAACGAAGAAAACGCCTGCTGTAGCAGGTCGGGGTACGGCAAAAAGGCATTGGCAACCATGAACAGTTGCCCTTTCGGCGCCAGATAATCCGGCGCCTGGCTGATCAGACGCTGGGTTGCCCCGTAGCTCACGTCGCGCTCCTGGTGAAATGGCGGATTGCTGACAATGATGTCGAAGGGGTCATCCGGCAAGGCGGCATAGACATCGCTTTGCATTACACGACCCTCCAGGCCATTGGCGTTCAGCGTGCGCCGGGTCGCTTCAACCGCAAACGCACTCACATCCACGGCGGTGACATGGTGGCCGCGCTGGGCAAGCCAGGCGCTGATAATACCGTCGCCGCAGCCCATATCGAGCACGCGCATGGAAGCGTGTGGCAGGTCGCGTTCCAGACATTCCAACAGCAGTTGGGTGCCTTCATCCACTTTGCCATGGCCGAAGACACCGGGATGGCTGATCAACGTCAGCCCCAGCGCCTCGAAGCGCTGCCACGCATCGTCCGTGGCGGCCTTTTTTACAGTGCGGGTCGCAAACAGCGAGCAGCGGCGAGCGTTATCCAGCTTGTCGCATGCCATCCCCCGCTCTGCGAGCACCTTGGGCACCCGCTTGATGCCACCGTTGTGCTCACCGACGATCTCCAGAGGGGTATTGGCAGGCAGTACATCGCAAAGCCACTGCAGCCACCAAAGGCCCAACTGATGGGCTTTGGGCCAGAACAGCACCACCTCGCCGGACAATGCCGCACTGCTTTGATCTTCAAATGGGGTGTACGCCGGCTTACCGCCAGCGGCCCAGGCGTCGAGCACGGTAAGGTCAGCGCTCAGCAAACCGACCGATTGCGCCACCAACCAGGGGTCCAATGGCGGCCCGACGACCCAGAAAGGTGACTGGCGCGATTGCCGCTCAAGCAGCTGGCAGGCGGGTACTTGCGCGCTCATGGGGCAGACTCCGGTTTGCGCAGAGTATAAAGCAGATAGCGGCCCAGCCGCCAATGGGGGTCGTATTGGCAATACTGCTTCTCGAGCGCCAGCAGTTTATCACGCTCGGCGTCACTGGCCGGCGGGAGTTTAAGATAATCCTGAAAGATACGGATCCCGGCTACGGACTCGATCATCAGATGGTGATCCGCGCTCCACTGCGCTATCTGATGGTGGGTCACCGGCGAGATTGGCGTCAGGCGCTGGCGTTTGCCCTGCCCCTCCAACCGGTCGCTCAGCGCCTTGTCCATGTTACCCTTCAGCGCGTTGGAAAAACGCAGCGCATCGCGATTGAACACCATCAGGCTCAACTGCCCACCCGGCGCCAAAAGCGCCGCCAATGAGGTCAGCGCTGCGCGGGGATCGCCCAGCCATTCCAGCACGGCATGGCAGGTGATCAGCGGCCAGGGGCCGGGGTGCTCGACGGCCAATTGCTGCAACGGCGCCTGCCCATAGGTGATCGCCTGCGAGGAAAGTTCATCGCACGCCGCATGCCAGTGCTGCGCATAGGCCAGCATATCGGCAGATGGCTCGGTCATGGTGACAGCGTGCCCCCGCTTGGCAAACCACGAGGCTTGCTGGCCGAGCCCGCCGCCAACGTCCAGTAACGGCTGCTGGTTCAACTCCAGCATTTTCGGCAATAAATGGTCGAGCATAGCCAGGCGCAGCTCACCACGCGGCGCCTGGTAGAGCGAGCGGGAAAACTTGTCCACCAGGCCATCGAAGTACCGATCCCCCGCCGCGCTTAATTCTTCAATTCGCTGCATGCCTGAAGCCAGTTGTGGTTCCAAAGTCGGCTAGTTTACCTTGCTTGAACGGTGCTTTCTGCCAAAACTAACTTACCATCTGGTCGATTCGCATGCCCCCCCCCCCTGCGCTTACGCCACTCGCTGGCCAGCGCTCAGTAGTGTCCGAGTAACTTCCACCACAAACCGCCGACAATCACCCAGATAATGAGATTGACCACACTCATAATAAAGCCTGCTTTCCACCACTCACCCAGTGTCAGATAGCCTGAGCCGTAAATGACGGGAGACGTTCCTGTTGCGTAATGGGTCAAGGTCATCATGATAGATGAGGTAGCGGCCATGATCAGCACAAACGGCATGGGCGGGGCACCGAGACTTAGACCAACAGTGAGAAAGGCGGCCATCATTGCGGTGATATGTGCAGTGGTGCTGGCAAAAAAGTAATGGGTATAGAGGAAGGTCAGCACAAGGAGGGCGGAGGCACCTGCCCAACCAATCCCCATCATGGTAATCCAGTCCTGCATATTTGCAGAGAACCAATCAACAAGTCCGGTTTCCTTAAGCTGGCTTGCCATCATGATGAGGGCGCCAAACCACAGTAGCGTATCCCAGGCATTTTTCTCTTTCAGTACATCATCCCAGGTTAACACCCCCGTCAGCAGCAGCATGGAAAGACCGATAAAGGCAGATGTTGTCGTGTTAAGAGTTACCGCATCACCCAAAAATATTGCCGGAATATCTGCCCACAGCAGGAGTAGTACCAAAAAGACGAACAGCATAATGCCTTCGTTTCGACTTATTTTGCCTAGCTCCGCCAGCTTGTCCCGCGCTATTTGGGTGGCATTAGGCGTTTTCTTAATTTCTGGTGGGTAGAGCAGGTAAAGAATATAAGGCATCGCCAGGATGGCGACTAAACCAGGCAGTAACATGGCGACCGCCCACGTTAGCCAACTCAGCTGGATCTCTGCGCCCGTAGCGTCCGCAATGAGTTGAACTGTCAGCGGGTTTGGGGCAGTAGCGGTGACAAACATCGCCGAAGTTATTGGGTTGCTGTGGTAATTCACTAAGGCCAGGTATTTGCCAATTCTGCCAGAAGTATTGTCTTCTGGGTGTGAGTCAAAGCTGTGGGCAATCGAGCGCATAATGGGGTGGATAATGCCGCCGCCCCGGGCAGTATTGCTGGGTGTTACTGGGGCAATGGTAAGCTCTGAAAAAGCAAGGCCATAACCAATGCCTAGTGTACGCTTACCGAAGATGGATATGAAGTAGTAGCCGATACGCGCTCCTAAACCGGTTTTTATCAGCCCGCGTGAAATCATAATCGCAATAGCAATTAACCAGATCAGCGAGTTGGCGTAACTGCTTAAGGCCACATCGATAGCTTCACCAGGCGTATCCCCCGTAACGCCGCTTGCCGCAACAATAGAAATAGCAATAACGGAAATAGCCCCAATGGGCATGGCTTTACCGATAATGGCAACAATAGTGCCAACGAAGATAGCCAGCATCAGCCACGCGTTGGGCGCTAGGCCTTCTGGTAGGGGAATGACCAGCCATATCAGCAGGGTCACGGCCACCGCAATAATGGTTGGCCAGAGTTTGAAGGGCAGTGTCTGCATAATAGACCTATATAACGTTAGCGGATGTTAACGGTATGCTCTTGGGCAACAAAGCAGCGCCTAAGCTCTCCATGTAAGTCTAGTTTTCGCGAATGCTTACCTCTTGACCCACATCAATGATGGTTCAGTCTGGGTGATATTGCCTAGTTTTATAGCGTTGTCATATTCGTTTAAAACGATCACGCAGTGCTTAGTGACTGCTCCCCGCCCTAGCGGGCGAGGCTCCCCACTTCTCAGGCAGCAACCGGCGATATGCCGGATTTACGCGAGCCTCCATGGGCAGAGACGGACAGACCTTCCCCCTTTAACTGAATAATACCTTGCTGCTTGATATTAAGCGCCGCGTTGATGTCCCGGTCGTGGTGCGTATGGCAGGAGGGGCACACCCACGACCGGATGTTCAACGGCATGGTCCATTTTGTGGTTCACCTTGTTTTTACGACGAAGTATCGCAGCAAAGTGTTCGACGGCTACATGATCGGGCAGCTCCGAGAGGCATATGAATCTGCTTGCGAGACACTAGACTGCTGCATCCTGGAGTTCGATGGTGAAGAAGACCATGTTCACTTGCTTGTTGAATATCCGCCGAAGCTGTCGATCAGCGTGATGGTCAACAACTTGAAATCCACGTCCTCCCGGCGAGTGCGCTTCTTGAACACGCATATCCCGAGGTTGAGTAAAAGCAGCGCTGCTCTGTGGTCGCGGTCGTATTTTGCTTGTAGTGTGGGCGGGGCAACCATCAAAATGCTCAAGACCTATGTGCAAGGGCAAACGCCCCATAAAGAGCACAGGATTTGAGCATGACAGCACTTTGAGCTCGTAGAGGAACGATGTCTCAAGCGGCAACTATAAATTTCATGGATTACCCCTACATGTTGCTCTGCATCAATGCTTTAAACCCCGCAACGTGTTTACTATCTGGCATCCTCTCACCTCGCTCATGTCGGAGAAACCATGGCTGCTCCCAACCGCATCAAGCAAACTGCCTGGCATGCCCTGGAGGTAGGTGAAGCGCTCAAGCAACTCGACAGCACAGCCGATGGCCTCAGCGTTCAGGCGTCCGAGCGACGGCTAGCCACTCATGGGCCCAACCAGCTCGAACAAACGAAGGGTCGTCCCTGGTGGCAGCGGCTTCTCGCGCAGTTCAATAACATCCTGATGCTGGTACTGATCATGGCGTCCGTTGCCAGCTTGGGGCTGGGCCACGCCATTGATGCGGTCGTGATTTTTTGTGTGGTGCTGATCATTGCGCTGATCGGCTTCATACAGGAGGGCAAGGCCGAGAAGGCACTGGATAGCATCCGCCAAATGCTCTCACCCCAGGCCGCAGTGCTGCGCGACGGAAAGCGTCTGACCATTCCTGCCGAGGCACTCGTGCCAGGTGATGTTGTGCTGGTTGAGAGCGGTGATCGAGTCCCGGCCGACCTGCGCCTGTTGACGGCGCAGCGTCTTCGCACCGAGGAAGCTTCATTGACTGGCGAGTCCACGCCGGTAGATAAGCAGACCGAGGCGGTAGACGGTGATGCCGACCTGGGCGACCGCACCTGTATGGCCTATGCCAGCACCATCGTCGTCCAGGGCAATGCGCACGGACTGGTCGTCGAGACGGCGGCGCACACCCAGATCGGTCGGATATCGGAGATGCTGCGCGACGTCGAGCAGCTCAAGACACCGCTACTGCGCCAGATTGACCGCGCCGGCCAGATACTTGCCTTGTTTATTCTCGTTGCCGCCATTCTCACGGGCGCTTTCGGCTTGCTGGTGCATGGTCAACCACTAGGCGACATGTTCATGGCCGCCGTGGGGCTGGCGGTAGCTGCCATCCCCGAGGGCATGCCGGCTATCGTCACCATTGGGTTAGCCTTGGGCGTGCAGACCATGGCTCGCCGCAACGCAATTATCCGGCGCCTTCCGGCGGTAGAGACGCTGGGCTCCATTTCGACGATCTTCTCCGACAAGACCGGCACCCTGACCCGCAACGAGATGACCGCCGAGACAGTCTGGCTACCCGAGGGTGCGATACGCATTGAGGGCACCGGCTTTTCCCCGCAAGGTCGTTTCTATTGGATGCAAGAAGACAAGCTGGCGTCCCGATTCATTGACCTGGATAAAGCTCATGGACTGCGCCACTTCCTGAAGGTTGCCGTGCTTTGCAATGATGCCGAGCTCGCCGAGGATGAAGGTCGCTGGCGGATCCATGGCGACCCCACCGAAGGCGCCCTGGTCGTCGCCGCCGCCAAGGCAGGGCTTGAGGCCGGTACGCTGCGAAGCGACCATGCCAGGCATGATGCCATTCCTTTTGAATCCGAACGCCAGTACATGGCAACGCTCCACGAAGCGCACGGCGAACGCCTTTTGCTGGTTAAGGGTGCACCCGACCGCCTACTTGAGATGTGCCATCAGGTGCGCGATGGAAATCAGCATAGCGAACTGGACGTAGCGCTTTGGGAGGAGCGTATCCAAGCGCTATCCTCACGCGGCTTGCGCGTCTTGGCACTGGCGGAGAAGCAAATCCACGACGACCGTGACCTGGAGGATGAACATGCCGAAGAAGGACTGGTGCTGCTGGGCCTGGTGGGGCTGCTCGACCCACCTCGGGAAGAGGCCATCACATCGGTGAAAGAATGCCTTGCCGCTGGCATTCGTCCGGTGATGATCACCGGCGACCACGCCGCGACGGCACTGGCCATCGCCAGACAGCTGGGTTTTGCCCATACCGAGCGGGCTATAAGCGGACGTGAGATAGAGGCCATGTCTGATACCGAACTCGAGGCCATCATTCTCGACGTAGACGTCTTCGCGCGCGCCGCACCAGAACACAAGCTGCGGCTGGTGAAGGCAATGCAGGCCCGCGGCGGCATCTGCGCCATGACGGGTGACGGGGTCAACGATGGGCCAGCCCTGAAGCGCGCCAACGTGGGCGTGGCAATGGGCATCCAGGGCACTGAGGCTGCCAAGGAGGCCGCCGAGATGGTGCTGGCCGACGACAACTTCGCGACCATCGTCGGGGCCATCCGTGAAGGTCGCAAGGTCTACGACAACATTCGCAAGACGATCACCTTTTTACTGCCAACCAACGGCGGCCAGGGTCTGGCGATCATGCTCGCCGTGCTGGCGGGCACTACCCTGCCGGTCACGCCACTACAGGCGCTTTGGGTCAACATGGTCGTCGCCGTGACGCTGGGCCTTGCGCTGGCCTTCGAAGGGGCCGAAAAAGATATTATGATTCGCCCGCCACGAGACCCCGACGCCTCACTGCTTGATCTGTTCCTTCTCTGGCGGGTGGTTTTTGTCTCTCTGTTACTGCTGCTCGGTGTATTTGGAATGTTCGGCTGGATACTCCTGCACGGCGGCAGTGAAATGCTGGCGCGCACCGGTGCGGTCAATATGCTGGTAATGGGGAGTGCTGCCTATCTAATCAACAGCCGCTACCTGCTGCGTAGCACCCTAAGCCTGGAGGGCCTCTTCGGCAGTCGTCCGGTATGGATTTCCATCGGTACGATTGTAGTGCTCCAGCTCGTCTGGACTTACCTGCCCTTTATGCAGGTCATCTTCGAAAGCGAGGGGCTCCATCTTAGTCATTGGGGCGTTATCCTGATCAGTAGCCTGGCCATTTACCTGATCGTGGAGCTGGAAAAATACGTGCTGCGCGCCCGCGGGTGTAAGTGAGAAAACTTGCAGGCATTGATAGCTGACGCTTTTGAGACTGGGCAAAACTTTAAAAGCAAAACTATTTAATATTCGAGGATTAGTTATAAATAACTTACAGCACATGAATTTTAACTAAAAAACTCACACCAAGGTATTACCTATATAAGTAACACCCCCCAAAAAGCATTTCCTCCATTTAAGAGAACGCATTTGGGCTGAACTGTGAGAGTACTTAGGTGCTTGCAGCCCTGCATGCCAGACAGAAAAGCACTGCTGGAAGACCTGAAGGCTGGGCGCCTGGCCCGGGGACAACGCTACGCAGATCATCAGCACAAGACACTCTGGACAAGGGTCTTGAAGCGTTGAGACAAAGATATTACTGACATTTCCAACCACCCCACTCATTTGGCATTGCCTTTCGCCTGGAAACCGACTAGCGTTGGGAACGTTCCCATTTTTATTATAGCGTACCGACACCTATGCCTTCGCCGCCTACCCGAGCCACCTTGATCGACGTTGCCAAGCTAGCGGGTACCTCCAAGTCCAGCGTGTCACGCTTCTTCGGCCCCGAACGCGACAAGCTTTCCCAATCGCTGCAGCAGCGCGTTGCCGAGGCGGCCGCGACGTTGGGCTATCATCCCAACCAGATGGCGCGAGGGCTCAAAGGCGGCGGCTCCCGCCTCCTGGGGATGATGGTGGCGGATATACGCAACCCCTTTTCGGTGGCGGTGATGCATGGCGTGGAGCTCGCATGCCGCGACTTCGGCTACTCATTGATCGTCTGCAACACCGATAACGACCCGGCGCTTGAACAGCACCACTTGGCAACGCTTGCGGCCTACCAGGTCGAAGGGCTGATTATCAATGCCGTCGGGCAGCCGGGGCAAGCATTGCTGGAAAGCGGCGTCCCCGTGGTCCTGCTCGATCGTGACATCCACCATCTCGACGCCGAGGTGATCGGTCTCGACAACGCCCTGGCGATCGATATGGCCCTGACGCACCTCGCGCAGCAGGGTTATCGCTCGCTTCTGTACGTCAGCGAAGCGCCCGAGCACACCAGCACTCGCCAGGCGCGGCTGGATCGCTTTCAGAAACAGGCAGACGCCATGGGATTCTCCCGCCAGACGCTGATGCTGAGTCGCCAGGACATCGACACGCCCTGTGCAGGCTTGGCCGCGTTCGTTGAACCCCATGCGCCCGGCCATTGCGCGGTGTTGTGCGCCAATGGCAACGCCACGCTCGCCATGGCGCGATGCTTCAAGCAGCTCGACGTCGCGATGGGCCCCGTGGGGTTAATGGGCATCGACGAACTCGAATGGTGCGAGCTGATGACACCGGGTGTTACCACGCTGGCCCAGCCCACCGATAGCATCGGCCGTGATGCCGTCGCCTGTCTGGTCAACCAGCTTGAGCGACGCGCTACGCCGCTGGCGTTTCACAGCCGCCATTCACCTCGGTTACTCGCTAGGGGCAGTACCGCTCCATGACCGTTACCTATTTCACTTGCTAGAGGCTACCCCCATGGAAAACAGGCGCTCTTCTTCCCCTAAAGTGCTCACTTTCGGCGAAGCAATGGCCATGTTCATTGCCGACGCCCCAGGTGACCTATCGGCGATCGAGCACTTCCATCGCCGACTGGCCGGTGCCGACAATAACGTGGCGATTGGCCTGTCCCGCCTCGGGTTTCATGTTGGCTGGTTGAGTCGTGTCGGTACCGACAGCCTCGGTCGGTTTATTCAACACGCCTTGAGCGCCGAAGGTATCGATGACCGCTACATCCATACCGATACGCAGCATCCAACAGGGCTGATGTTCAAAGAGCGGGCCGAGGAAGGCGCCGACCCTCGCGTGGAGTATTTCCGACGCGGCAGTGCCGCAAGTTACCTGTCCGTCGACGACGCCACGAGCATCGACTTCTCGTCGCTCACCCATCTACACGCCACCGGGATTACCCCCGCGCTCTCGGAAAGCGCCTGTCAGTTAACGCGCCATCTAATGCGCCAGGCCCGCGCCCAGGGTGCCAGCATCTCCTTTGACCCCAACCTTCGCCCCTCACTTTGGCCGAGTGAAGACGCCATGCGCGACACCCTGAATGAGCTTGCAAGCCACGCCGACTGGGTGCTGCCAGGCCTTGCCGAAGGGCGCTTACTGACCCAGCAGGAGACCCCGGACGCCATCGCTGACGCTTACCTGGCGCGCGGCGCTAAGGCGGTGGTGATTAAACTGGGGCCAGAAGGCAGTTACTATCGGGGAACACTCACCGGCAAACTGGAGAGTTTTACCGTGCCGGGTCAGCCCGTGGCCAAGGTGGTGGATACGGTCGGCGCCGGTGACGGCTTCGCCGTGGGCTTGATCAGCGCGCTACTCGATGGTCTGTTACCCCAGCAAGCACTCAACCGGGGCAACCTGGTGGGCGCCCAGGCCGTTCAGGTGGTCGGCGATATGGAAGGGCTGCCCAATCGCCAGCAACTCCAGGCGCTTGAAGCTGACCACCCCGATGCCTGACGCTTGGCGATACGTTAAAAGGCTTTTACCCAGGAGATAACCGTGAAGAAACGTTTGGTAGTTCAGGGACGACTCAGCGACGCTCAGCTCGATACACTCAACGACTTGTTCAAGGTGGACGTACTGCCCAAACCCAGCGCGCTGGATGCGCCTGAAAATCGCGCGGTACTGGCGGGGGCGCAAGGCATCATCGGTTCCGGCCTGGCGATTACTCCGGCGTTATTGGACGCCGCGCTCGAGCTGGAAGTCATCGCGACCATCTCGGTAGGCTACGACAACATCCCGGTTGATGAACTCACCCGGCGCGGCATCATGCTGTGCAACACCCCCGACGTGCTTACCGAAACCACCGCCGACACAGGCTTTACCCTGATCATGGCCACGGCCAGGCGCGCCGTTGAACTCGCCGAGTGGGTAAAAGCGGGGCACTGGCAGTCAAGCATTGGCCCCGATCGGTTCGGTAGCGACGTACATGGCAAGACACTGGGCATGGTGGGCTTTGGCCGGATTGGTCAGGCCGTCGCCCGGCGTGGGGCTCTGGGGTTTGGCATGCAGGTGCTCTACTCCAACGCCTCGCCCAAACCCACACTGGAAAAAGAACTGAGCGCCCAGCGCCGCGAACTCAACGAGCTGCTGGCCGAGGCCGACTTCGTGTGTGTCACGGTGCCCCTCACCGCCGACACCGAGCGGCTGATCGGCGCCAGGGAGTTCGCCCGGATGAAGCCGTCGGGCATTTTCATCAATATCGCCCGGGGCAAAGTGGTCGATGAACACGCCCTGATACACGCGCTGGAAAACGGCGTCATCCACGCGGCGGGGCTCGACGTGTTCGAGCAGGAGCCGCTGCCGGCATCGTCGCCGTTGCCGAAGATGCCCAATGTGGTCGCCCTGCCCCATATTGGCTCTGCCACCCATGAAACCCGCGACGCCATGGCACAACGGGCAGTGGATAATATTCGCCTGGCACTGCAGGGCGAGCGCCCCATCAGCCTGGTGAATGAGGAACTGTGGCACTGAGCTCAGCCCCGTCATCTGCTTTGAGGAGACATCGATGAGGTTATTTTCACTGCAAGGCCAGGTGGCTATGGTCACCGGCTGCAATAAAGGCTTGGGCCAAGGGATCGCCCTGGCGCTCGCCGAGGCAGGTGCCGATATTGTCGGTGTCAGCCGTCGCCCGGCGGAGGAAACCCGCCAGCACGTCGAGGCCCTGGGGCAGCGCTTTTATGCTGTCGAAGCCGAGCTCGGCCAGGACGCGCCGGTCGATATTGTCGATCGTGCGGTCTCGCAGGCGGGCAAGCTGGATATCCTGGTCAACAATGCGGGCATCATTCGACGGGCACCGGCCCTTGAGTTCTCCGAGAAGGACTGGGATGCGGTGATCGACGTCAACCTTAAGGCGGCGTTCTTTCTGGCCCAACAGGTTGCCAAGCACCTCATTGAGCGCAATGCGCCGGGCAAGATCGTTAATATCGCCTCGCTACTCTCGTTTCAAGGCGGTATTCGCGTCCCCTCTTACACCGCAAGCAAAAGTGGCATCGTCGGCCTTACCCGGCTGCTGGCCAACGAGTGGGCCGCTCACGACATCAACGTCAATGCCATCGCCCCAGGGTACATGGCCACCGATAACACCCAGGCCCTGCGCGACGATCCCAAGCGCCATGATGAAATACTCGGCCGCGTTCCCGCCGGACGTTGGGGCACCCCCGAAGATCTGGCCGGTGCGGCTATCTATTTATGTTCCGACGCCGCCCGCTACGTGCATGGTCACACCCTGGCTGTGGACGGGGGTTGGCTTGCCCGTTAAAAGCCGGGCGTCAGCGCGCTTTTACGCTCAAGTCGTTCGCGACGCACGCTCGCTCAACTGCCGCACGGCCAGCTCCACCCCGCGCAGTTCTGCCAGGCCGCGCATGCGCCCATACAGTGAGTAGCCGGGCGCCGTATTGCGCTGCCGGTCGTCGAGGATTTGATGGCCATGGTCAGGGCGTAGCGGCAAACGCGCCCCGCCCTCACGCTCGCGCCGCCGCTCTTCGTCGACCAAAGCCTGTATCACGCCCACCATATCCACATCGCCTGCCAGATGCGGCGCCTCGTGGAAGGAGAGGCCATCCGCTTCGCGCCGGGTGGCACGTAAATGAATGAAGTGAATATGCGGAGCAAAGTGGCGGGCCATGGCCACCAGCTCATTGTCTGATCGAACGCCGTAAGAGCCCGTGCAAAACGTCAAGCCGTTGGCAGGGCTGGGCATACAGTCCACAATCCACTGGGCATCCTCACGCGTAGAGACCACCCGTGGCAGCCCTAGCAGTGATCGTGGCGGGTCATCTGGATGGATAGCCATACGAATGCCCACTTCTTCCGCTACCGGAATAACCGCCTCAAGGAAGTAGCCTAGATTTTCCCGCAGCCGAGCAGCGTCGACATCGGCATACCCTTCCAACACAGCGCGAAACTGCTCAAGGGTGTAGTGTTCTTCGGCCCCCGGCAGCCCAGCAATCAGCGTATTGACTAATTGCTCACGGCCAGCGCTATCCAACCCGTCGAGATAGCGGTGCGCCTGCTTTTTCTCTTCGGCGCTGTATTCCGCATCAGCGCCGGGACGCTGAAGCAAATAAAGATCAAAAGCCGCAAACGCGATTTGGTCAAAGCGCAGCGCCAAGGCACCATCGGGTAAGGCGTAGGTCAGGTCGGTACGCGTCCAGTCCAGCACCGGCATGAAGTTGTAGCAAACGGTGTCGATACCGCAGGCCGCCAGGTTGCGTAGCGTCTGGCAGTAGGTGGCGATCAGCGCATCGCGTTCAGGCAGGCCTCTCTTGATCGACTCATGGACCGGCACGCTCTCCACCACCGACCACGTCAGGCCAGCCGCTTCGATCATCCGCTGACGCTCACGGATCGCCTCAACCGACCAGACCTGATCGTTGGGCACCTCATGCAGTGCGGTCACGATGCCGGTGGCGCCTGTCTGTCGAATCTCGTCCAGGCGAATCGCATCATGCGGGCCAAACCAGCGCCAAGTGTGTTCCATGGTGATCTCCTTTTTTTATTAGCCTCTAACTATGCTTCAGCGCTGCGAGCGCCCCCTCCAGGCCGTCCTGGGTCAACGTCTGGTACGCAGACACCACGGCCTCGGCAAACGCCTTATCCGTTGCCAGCGCGCTTGGCACCACATCGTCCATGGCCAGATACGCCGCCACCAGCGCGCCGGCATCGCGACCGTGCGCTTGATGTATCGACTGGAAGCGCTGGGCGAGAGGGTCGTCGACGGTATGGCGATTGCCCATCAGATCCTCACCCGAGGTATAGCGAATCCACGCCGCCATGCCCAACGCCACGCACGGCGATGACTGGCCGGCGCCTGCACGCTTCAGGGCGCCGGAAAGCCAGCGCTGAGGGAGTTTTTGGCTGCCGTCCATGGCGATCTGGTGTAGGCGATGGCGCAGGCTGTCGTTGGCAAAACGGGCCAATAGCGAGTCCGCGTAGGCACCCAGATTGATGCCCTCGGGCATCTCGAGGGTCGGCGCCGCCTCCTCGCGCATATAGCGGCGCAAGGCAGCACGCAGTCCGACGTGATTGACGCCGTCAAATACCGTTTCAATCCCCGCTAATGCGCCCAGATACGCCAGCAGGGAATGACTGCCGTTGAGCATGCGCAATTTCATGGTTTCAAACGGCGCCACGTCGGCAACCATTTCGACGCCCTCGGCTTCCCAATTCGGCCGCCCCAGCGGAAAGTTGTCTTCGACCACCCACTGGGTGAACGCTTCGCAGACCACCGCGTTTGGATCGGTAACGCCCAACGCCGCAAAACGCTCGAAGTCAGCGTCCGTCATCGCGGGCACGATGCGATCAACCATGCTGCAAGGAAACGCCACCTCATCGGCGATCCAGCGAGCCAGGGCAACGTCACGCTGCTCAGCCAGTTGGACCACCGCTTGGCGTGTTCGCTTGCCGTTATCCGGCATGTTGTCGCAGGACAGCACGGTGAAGGGGGCAAGGCCTGCGTCTAGGCGTCGAGCTAGCGCCTCCACCAGCAATCCCGGTGCCGTGCGCGGCTGCCGGGGGGCGGTAATATCATCGACGATCATCGGCTCATCGAGCATCAAGTCACCGCTCGCCGGGTTTAAAAAGTAGCCCTTCTCGGTCACCGTCAGGGTGACAAGGCGCGTCTCGACAGCGGCCATCCGCGCCAGCAGCGCTTCCCGATCACGCCCCCAGCGGCCTGTCGCATCACGGCCCGAAAACAATGTCTCTTCGATCACGCCGATGTCACGCAGCGTCAGGGTGTCGCTGTCGGCGTACTCGGCCACGTGATAGCGATGCTGAGCCGCGCGTAGCCCGTCGACTAGATCAACGCTCGAGCGTAAATTCGCGCTGCAGACGCCCCACGCACTATCGCCGCTGCGCTGGCGATAGCGCTCCAGATACACGGCCTGGTGAGCACGGTGAAAAGCCCCCAGGCCCAGATGGACCACGCCAATCTGGCCGCTTTGGGGTGAGGCTTCAATACGTTGGAGATCCATCGTCGTTACTCTCCCATCAGCAGGTTGGGTAGCCAAAGCGAAATTGCCGGTACGTAGGTCACCAGCATCAGCACCGCCAGATTACATAGCAAGAACGGCACAATGGCCCTTGCCACCGTCAGCATCGGCAGCTTGCCAATCCCCGCCACCACGAACAGGCACACCCCGACCGGCGGCGTGGTCAGCCCAATCATCAGGTTCAACACCGCGATCACCGCAAAGTGAACCGGATCGACACCGACGCCAGTGGCGACCCCCACCAGGGCAGGAAACAGAATGATCAGCGCGGCGATGGTTTCCATGAAGGCGCCGACAAACAACAGGATAAGATTGAGAATAAGCAGCACGATCAGGGGATTTTCACTGATCGAGAGAATCAGTGAGGCAATCATCTGGGGAATCTGCTCGCTGGTAAGAATCCAGCCGAACAGGTTCGCCAACCCCACCATCAGCAGCAGTGCCGAGGAGGTTAATACGGTATCCGACAAGATCGCGGGAAGCTTTTTCCAGGTCAGGCCTTTATAGACATACATGCCAACGACCAAGGCATACAGGCTGGCAACGATGGAGGCTTCGGTGGGGGTAAAGAAGCCGCCGATGATGCCGTACAGAATGATCACCGTCATCAGCAGTGCCCAGAAGGCCGTTCTTGCTTCGCGTAGCAGCTGCAGGAAAGGCAACCGTTTCTCTTTGGGGTAACCGCGGCGAACGGCCAGGATGTACACCGTGATCATCATGGCAAGGCCCAGCAGAAGCCCGGGCACCGCACCCGCCAGGAACATGCGTCCGACCGAAATTCCGCTCAGCGAACCGGCAATAATCATGGGTACGCTGGGCGGGATAATGGGGCCGATGGTTGATGAGGCGGCGGTAACCGCGGCGGCAAAGGGTTTGTCGTAGCCTGAGCGCGCCATGCCGGGAATCATCACCGAACCGATACTGGCCGAATCGGCCACGGCGGTGCCGGAAATACCCCCAAAAATCATTGAGCCGCCCACATTGGCCAGCCCCAACCCACCGCGAATATGGCCTAACAGGGCGTTGGCAAAGCGCACGATATGTTCCGTGATATTGCCCACGTTCATCAGGTTACCGGCCAGCACAAAACCGGGAATACACAGCAGTACAAAGGTATCAATGCCCGCATACATACGCTGCGGCACGATGGTCAGTGAAATGCCCTCGAGCAGCAGGTAGGAAAGCGAGGCCAGCCCCAGGGCGAACGCAATCGGCATCCCCACCAGCAGCAGCCCCAGGAAAACGCTAAAGAGAATAATGACTTCCATGCTTACGACTCCTGTTCAGGGGCGGCTGATGGGCGGCAAAGAGCGATCAGTCCTTCGAGACACCCGAGCAAGCTGTAAACCAGGAGTAGCGCAAAGGTGACAACCGTCGAAAAGAAGATATACAGCATAGGAATATGCAGCGTCGGCGACGTTTGCCAGGTGCCATTCTGGGCGAACTGCCAAGCGTAGGGCAGCACCAGAAACGCAAACAGGCCAATCAAAAAGCAGATCACGACGTGAATCGCTGCTTTCATGCGTAAACCCAGCAGGTGATGAAAAAGCTCAACGCTGATATTGCGATGCTGGCGTAACACCACGCCGACCGATAACGCCACCATGTAAATGAACAGGTAGCGGGATAGCTCTTCCGTCCAGGCAATGGAGAACGGCAAAAACAGCCGCGAACAAATTTGCAGCAGCACCGTAACGGCAATCGCAACAAGCGCCACGACGGCCAGGGTCAGAAAGCAGGTATCCACCCAACTGATCAGGCGCCCGATAAAACCTTGCAGCTTAGGCACTGCCGACATTGAATCCAGACTTTCCAACGCTTGCTGTTCCAGCGCTTTGTGATCCGAGTTCATAACCGTATCCTCATAGGCAAACTGCCTGTGCCTTCAGACGATGGGCCGGCGAGCTGCCGGCCCACCCTCATCAGCCATGCACTTCAAGCGTCTTATCCACGACCTTACAAATCTTGGATAGCGTCGAAGAGTTCACGCTGCTCGTCGGTGAGTGCTTCGAGCACCGCAGGACGCGCCTTCTCGGCAAAGGCATCGACATCGGCCTCAACGAATTCCATGCCGCGCTCCTGCAGGGCTTCTTCGAGGCGTGCCTGGTCGTCTTCAAACAGCTCGGCCTGGTACGTTTGCATGGTCTGAGCCGCATCAAGCACGACCTGCTGAAGCTCTTCGGGCATGCTCTCCAGCTGATTGCGGCCAATCACCACATAGATCCAGCTACGCACGTGACCGGTCATGTTTACGTAGTCCTGCACCTCATTGAAGCTGGCGCTTTCAATCAGGCTCAGCGGGTTTTCCTGGCCTTCCAGCGTGTTCTGCTGGAGGGCGGTGAAGACTTCGCTGAACGCCATCGGGGTAGCACGCGCGCCCAACGCTTCCCAGGCATCCACAAACAGCGGTACGTTTGGCACGCGCAGGCGTAGACCATCCAGATCATCGGGCGAACGGATGGGTCGATTGGAGGTGAGCTCGCGCGGTCCGCGCTCGAACCAGGCCAGCGGCACCAGATTGGTTTTCTCGGTGATCTGCGCCTCGATCTCGGCGCCAATGTCACCGTTCACCGCGGCATGCAGATGCTCGGAATCCCTGAATGCATAGGGCACTGCCATCATGGCGGCCTTGGGTGCCCAGTTCTGCAGGCTTTCGCCGGTGATCGTCATGTCCGCGGTGCCCAACTGGATGCTGTTGATGACGTCCATTTCGTTGCCGAGCTGCTCACTCGGGTAAAGGCGCACCTCGATCTGCCCATCGGAGTTCGCTTCGACCTCTTCCTTGAACTTCTCGGCGGCCTGGTGCCAGATGTTCTCCTCGTTGGCCAGATGGCCAAACTTCAGGGTGATGTCCGCCGCCATTACCGAATGGCTACCCATAAGGGCGGCGCCCAGTACGGCGCTGGTGATAAGTTGTTTAATCATTGTCTTTCTCCTGCACACTGTGTTGTTGATTGTTAAACGCGCGTGGGTTGGCGTGGTTACCCTCAAGTACCGATCTGGATCAGCACCTTGCGGGCCTCTTCTGGTCGGTGATCAAGCATGTCGATAGCGCCAGGCATGTCACTTAACGGCAACCGATGGCTGACCAGCGCCAACGGATCCAATTGCCCGCTTGCCATGAGTTTGAGCACCTCCGGAAACTTGCGGTTATTGAGTCGCGACCCGACCAGGGTCAGCTCTTTCTTGATCACCTCCAGTTGCACGAGCTCGCTGGGCTGAACGCTAAAGCCCAGCAGGCCAATGCGCCCTGCCGGCGACGCCAGCCGCAGCATTTGCGGCAGCAACGCCGGCATGCAGGCCGCATCGGCAATCAGCGGAACGCCTTCGCCCTGGGTTAAGGCAAGCAGCGCTTTTTCCACGTCCTGCTCGCGGCTGTTGAAGACCTGCGTCGCCCCAAGCTGTGTTGCCGCCGCCAAGCGTTCGTTAATAACATCGGTGACGATGACGTCCTTGATCCCTTTGGCCAGCGCCATCTGCAGGATCGTCAGGCCAATCACGCCGGCTCCCAGGACCAACAGCCGGTCACCTGGGTGCGGCTGCATCCGATCAAGCACGTTGGCGGCAATGGTGTAAGGCTCAACAAGCGCCGCCGCGTCCAGGCTTATGTGCTCGGGCAGGTGGTGCAGGTTTTCCACAGGAACGGTGACAAATTCTTCAAAGCCGCCGTCACGGTGCACGCCAATGACTTCAAGCGAGCTGCACACGTTGGGGCGACCAATACGGCAGGGATAGCACTGGCCGCAGCTGATGACCGGGTCGATACAGACGCGATCACCAACGGCGACGCCATGCCCACCTTCCCCCACCGACTCCACGACACCGGCAAACTCGTGGCCAGTGATACGCGGAAAGCGCACGAAGGCGTTATCGCCATGGATAATGTGCATATCCGAGCCGCAGATGCCGGCAAAGGCCACCCTGACAAGCGCTTCGCCGGGCGCAGCCCTGGGCGGCTCAACATCCGCCACCTGATAGTCGTGCGGCGCCTTTACCTGGAATGCCTTCATGGACTTCACTCTCCTTACCTGTGCCAAGCGTTCACCAATGCCATAGCGTGCCGTCTTCCAGCCGGTTAACCGGCAGACTGGCGCGCTTATAGGGATATTGCTTGGCTAGCTGTTCGTCGATATCGACGCCGTGCCCCGGCGTTTCGCCGACGATGAAATGGCCATCCTCAAAGCGATAATCGTGGGGGAAGACCTCATTCGTCGCCTGGGTATGCGGCATGTATTCCTGAATGCCGAAGTTGGGCACCCAGGTGTCAAAATGGATCGCGGCGCCCAGGCAGACCGGGGAAAGATCCGTCGGTCCGTGAAAGCCGGTGCGCACGTGGTATAGACCGGCCAGATCGGCGATCCGGCGCACATGGGTGATGCCCCCGGCGTGGGTCAGGGTGGCGCGGATATAGTCGATCCATTGATTTTCGATCAGCGCCTTGGCGTCAAACAGGCTGTTGAACACCTCGCCCACCGCCAGCGGTGTGGTGGTGTGCTGGCGGATAAGGCCAAACGCCTCCTGGTTTTCAGCTGGGACGCAGTCCTCGAGCCAGAAGAGACGGTAGGGCTCAACGTCCTTACCTAGACGGGCCGCCTCGATGGGCGTCAGGCGGTGATGCACATCGTGAAGCACGTGCAAGTCGTCACCGAAGCGCTCACGCACGGCGGCAAACAGCTTAGGGACATGGTTGAGGTATTTGCTGGTGCTCCAGACGTGTTCGGCGGGCAGATCGGCATCGGCGGGCTCGTAGGGCTCTCCGTCCTTTTTGGCGACGCCGTAGATGCTGGCAATGCCTGGCACCCCTGCCTGAACGCGAACGGCTTTGTAGCCTTCGTCCACATGGCGGGCGACCTCTTCAAGACAGGCATCGATATCGCGGCCGGTGGCATGCCCGTAGACCATCACCCGGTCACGGCTCTTGCCACCCAACAGTTGATACAGCGGCATGCCCGCTAGCTTGGCCTTAATATCCCATAGCGCCATGTCGACGGCGGCAATGGCCGTCATGGTGACGGGCCCACGCCGCCAGTAAGCGCCGCGATAGAGAAAGTGCCAGATATCTTCAATGCGCTGAGGGTCACGCCCGATCAACGCAGGAATCACATGTTCTTCCAGATAAGCGACAACGGCCATTTCACGACCATTGAGCGTCGCATCACCAATGCCGTACTCGCCCTGATCGGTCACGATTTTCAGCGTTACAAAGTTGCGCCCCGGCGAGGTCACGATGGTGTACGCACGCTCGATCTTCATTGCATCGCCTCCTGCATCGTTGGCTGTTTGTCTTGCACGTCGAACAGGTCGGGGAAGCGACGCATCAGATCCGGCATCGAGACCAGAATCTCACGCAAGTGCACTGACATCGCCTGCTCGGCCTGGGCGGCATCGCGCGCCTCAATGGCCGCCACAATGCGGGTATGCTGATCGACGAGCAGTGAGAGCGGCGTGCTCTCAGGCACGCTGAGATAGCGGACGCGGTCAAGCTGCGCCCTGACCTCTTCAATTACTTTCCAGGCGGCCTGCTGCTTAACACCAAGCGACAGGGTTCGGTGAAAAGCTTCATCGAGGCGATAAAACCGGTCGTAATCATTCGGTTCCACACAGCGCTGCTGACGCGCCAATAAATCATGCAGATCCGTCAAGGTGGTGGTATCAAGGCCCTGTTCAGCGGCCTGTTTAACAATCGCCACTTCCACCGCCTCACGGACAAAGCGCGCCTCGAGCACCGCCCGTTGGGATATCTTGACGACATAGGTACCGCGCTGCGGCCTCACTTCCAGCAGTCCAGCCTCTGACAGGCGGATGAAGGCTTCCCTTACCGGCTGGCGGCTGACCATGAACGTCTCGGCAATTTCCTTTTCCGATAGCGCCTGCCCTGGGGCAAGCACCATCTGGATGATCGACTGCCTTAGCACCTGAAATAGCCGCTGGCGGACAGCGTCCGTCTCAAGCGTTTCCTGCCATAGCGTCTGTAATGTCGTGTGCATAGCAACGGGTCCTAATCCAAAGCGGCGAGGCAAGTCGCGATCGCCTCTGACAGGACTAGTATGGTAGTTGGTTCAGAAAGGAGAAAGCCCTAATTGCTTATACTTTGGTCGTTGATACCACCACTTATCGCCCAATCACTCAGGCCGTCAAAGGCGGTGTGCCGACAGAAGCCCAAGCTGGAAGCAAGAGATAGCATACTGCGTATAGTTAGTGACGCCTTGTGACAACTATTGTCTGCTCACCACGACACACTGGTCGGCGAATAAACTGCTTGTTGGAGAGCACGCCATGAACCGCAATGTCATCCTCACCTGCGCCGTTACCGGCGCGGGCGATACCACCGCTAAAAACCCCAATGTGCCCGTTACGCCCAAGGCCATCGCGGCCTCCTGCATTGACGCTGCCCGCGCTGGGGCCAGCATCGCGCATATCCACGTGCGCGACCTGGAAACCGGCGGCGTCAGCCATTCGATCGAGCAATTCCGTGAGGTCATGACACGGGTTCGCGAAGCCGATGTAGATATCGTCATGAACATCACCGCTGGGGGCGGCGGCGACTGGATACCCGACGCAAGCGACCCCACCCGTGGCGGCCCGGGCACCGATATTCAAACGCCTGCCGAGCGCCATGCACCGGTCGGCGAGTTGCTCCCCGAACTGTGCACGCTGGATTGCGGCAGTCTTAACTTTGGCGACATGGTCTATGTGAACCCGACTGATTGGCTGCGCGAGCACGCTCGCCTTGTGCAGGCGGCAGGCGTCAAGCCGGAGCTGGAGTGCTTTGACCTGGGCCACGTCTGGTTTGCCCGCCAGCTCGCGCAAGAAGGCTTGATCGACGGCGACCCGCTTTATCAGCTCTGCCTGGGTATTCCCTGGGGTGCCGAAGCCGACACCGAGACCATGCTGACCATGCGCAATAAACTCCCCCACAACGCCAACTGGGCCGCCTTCGGCATTGGCCGCCACCAAATGCCCATGGTCGCCCAGGCGGTATTGCTGGGTGGTCACGCCCGGGTCGGGCTGGAAGACAATCTGTTTGTGGAGAAAGGCGTGCTGGCTAACAACGGCCAGCTGGTCGAAAAGGCCTCGACGATTATTGAGAACCTCGGCGCGCGCGTGATGACGCCATCGGAAACCCGCGCGCATCTTAAGTTGCGCAATCCGGCAGGAGGTGACGCATGAACCATTTAGCCATCATTGGTACCGGCGTGATCGGCAACGGCTGGATTGCCCGCGCCCTCGCCCAGAGCTGGCACGTAGTTGCCTTCGACCCGGACCCCAACGCCCCTGCCCGCACTCGCGCGTTTATCGACAACGCCTGGCCATCACTGACCCAACTGGGACTGGCGCCAGACGCCAGCCCTGAACGGTTGAGGTTCGCGGCCACGCTTGAAGAGGCGGTGAACGGGGCTGAACTGATTCAGGAAAACGTTCCCGAGCGCCTGGCCCTCAAGCAAGAGATTCTAGCGGCCATTGATGCCGCGGCCGCACCGGACGTCATCATTGGCTCGTCTACCTCTGGCTTTAAGCCTACCGACCTTCAGCAGCAGTGCCAGCAAGCGCCAGGGCGCGTGATCGTCGCGCACCCTTTCAACCCGGTCTACCTGCTGCCACTTGTCGAGCTTGTTGGCGGTGACGCCACCCAGCCCGAGCAGCTTGCCAGCGCGCAGGCCCTGTATCAGGCGCTTGCCATGCGCCCGCTGGTGGTGCGCCGCGAAATAGAGGGCCATATCGCCGACCGCCTGATGGAAGCCCTATGGCGGGAAGCGCTGCATATGGTCAACGATGGCGTGGCGACCACCGAGGAGATCGACGCCGCCGTGGTTTACGGTTGCGGGCTACGCTGGCCGCTGATGGGCACCTTCTTGACCTTCCATTTGGCCGGTGGCGAGCCTGGCATGCGCCATATGCTGGAGCAGTTTGGCCCTGCGCTAAAACTGCCCTGGACCAAGTTGGAGGCCCCAGAGCTCACCGACGAGCTGATTGATAAGGTGGTGGAAGGCTGCGACCACCAAGCGGCAGGCCGCTCAGTGGCGACGCTGGATCGCCGCCGGGATGACTTTTTAGTCGAGCTGTTGGAAGTAGTGCAAAAGTACTGGCCCGAAGCCGAAGGCCTAAAAGGACGCATCTGATGATCATCTATGAAACCCATGTCGCAGCCGAATGGGTCGACTACAACGGGCATATGAACGACGCGGCGTATGCCCGCGTCTTCTCCCTGGCCTGTGAAGCACTGATCGACCACATTGGGCTGGATGAAGCGAGCCGTGAGCACTACGGCTACACGATCTATACGCTGGAAACCCATCTCTGCTATCGCGACGAAGCACACCAGGGCCAATCACTAACCATCGACCTGACGCTGCTGGATAGCGATGCCAAACGCATGCACGTGTTTTTCGCCATGCACGATGCCGAGGGCAACCTACTGGCCACCAGCGAGCAGATGCTGATGGGCATGAAGCAAGCCTCCGGGCGGCCAAGTCCGTTTCCAACGAAAATTGCGAACCGCATCGAAGAACTGCCTAAAGCCCATAGTGAGGCGTGGCCCGAGCTGGCAGGCCGCACTATCGGCATCCGACGCTAGGCTATAAACGATATACAAATGCCATGCACATAGACGCCTTTATTCAACGTTTTAGCGCAGGGCTCGCCGTGATGGAGGAGCTCCCCTTGCCCCAGTCGAGGCGCGCCTATGACAAGCTTTGCCGCACGTTCGCCCCGCCCGACCCAGCCGGAATGCGGGTTGAAGACAGCATGATCGAGGGCGTTGGCGTGCGCCGCTTTATGCCTGCGTCGCCACTCTCCGGCTGCGTGCTGTTCATCCACGGCGGCGGGTTTACCCTTGGCTCGGTCGAGAGCCACCACGGTTCCGCCGCCAGCCTCGCAGGTATCTTAGGGCACGAGGTGGTGAGCGTGAACTATCGCCTTGCGCCGGAGGTGGACTACCCCACTATGCTGGCCGACTGCCGTGTAGTGTTCGACGCCATTCAGCCAGTCGCGCTGGTGGGCGATAGCGCAGGCGGCCGATTGGCCATCGATCTCGCGCATCAGCTAAAAGACGCGCCGCCACTAGGCTTGATCTATCCAGCCGTTGGCAGGCTTTCGCTTGAGTGCCTGGGTGATGATGCACCGCTGCTTTCACGCAATGATGTGCTAGATATTCGCCAACTGTGCCCTGACATCATGGCCATTGAGCGCGACAGGCACCCACCTGCCGACAGGATCGACATGCTGACCGTCGAGCGGGACCCGTTGACTCGCCCCATCGAGGCCGCGGTCAACGACTGGCGCAATGCAGGCGCGTCGGTGGGCTACCGGTGCGCGCCCCACATGGTGCACGCCGCCCTTCACGCCCAGGCGCAGCTACCCGAGATGGGCGTTGCCTGGCAGGGCTTTTGCCAAACGCTAAAACAGCGCCTTAACGGATAAGGCGCTGCTTAGCGTTAATCACGGTTTAGGCGTTATGGGCCGGTTATCAAGCGCCGTACTATTACGAACCATACTGATCCCGCACCTGCTCAATGGCGGACTCGCCATCGCGGGTTTCAACACCGTCCAGCCACTCGGCAACGGTATCCAGATTGTTGCCAATCCACTCGCGGGCAACGTCATCCGCCGGGCGCTCTTCGTAGCTGTACTCGTGCACCCATTCGTTCTGATCCTCAATATCGATCACGTACTGCGACAGGAAGCGGTGAACCTCGGGCGCTTCGTCCGCCAGGCTTGCCGGTGTAATCGTCCATACCGTGCTTTCGATGGATGCCACGCCGGCGTCGTCGCTATCGGCCAGGTAGGCCAAATCAAAGCTGACGTTCATCCAGTGCGGTTCCCAGCCGACAAAGGTGACCCATTCTTCGTCGGCCATTTTTTGCTCTGCCTGCGCCAGCATGGCCGAGGTAGAACTTTCGCGAAGCTCCCAGTCACCCAGGCCCGCCAGGTCGTTATCGATGGCGTTAAGAATCGCTTCGTTAATGCCCGTACCTGCTTCGATCCCCTGGATTTCACCGTCAAAGCGCTCATGGTGTTCGGCCAGCTCGGCCACCGTAGTGACGCCTGCCTCATAAACATACTGGGGGACTACTAACCCGGAATTGGCACCGCGGATGTTGGAAACCACCTTTTCCACCTTGCCGTCGGCCACCAGCGGTTCGACCATATCCTTCTGCACGGGATACCAACCGCCCAGATAGATTTCCAGGTCGTTATTCGACAGGCCTTCCAAAATGACGCTCACGGCCAAATCCTGCTGACGGGACTCGTAACCCATCACCTCAAGTAGCTGAGCCGCCACTTCTGATTTTACCGTCACCCCAGGCCACGGCGGCACGCCAAAGCGCAGCTCATCCAGCTCCGCCATGGCAGGCGACGCGGCAAAGGCGGACAGTACAAAACCCGCTTTTAACGACATGGATTTGAGTGTTTTAGACATTTGGCTTGAACCTCTTGTTTATTGGGTTCAGCCAGTATGCGCGGCTATCTACCCGCGACTAGGCATTAAGCGACGGTTTCAGGATGCAACACGCCATTTCCTAGGACTCACGCGGTTTTCTTGCGCACCTGCCGAGGCGAGTATCCGTAATAGGCGCGAAACGCCCGGGCAAAGCTGGACGACGAGCTGAATCCGCAGGCGAGCCCCACGGCCAGTATCGACAGGTCGGTCTCTGATAGCAGCCGCCGGGCGCGTTTGATACGTAGCTGCAAATACCATTGCCGCGGCGTAGCGTTGAGCTCCTGCTCAAATAGACGTTGCAGCTGACGAACCGATACGTCTCCCCGGCTGGCCACCTCTTCTAGGGCAAGCGGCTCTTCAAGGTTCTGCTCCATGAGCGCCACCGCTTCGACCACGCGCCGGTTATAAGTGCCCAGGCGTTTCACCAGGGCCATGCGCTGCTGGTCGCTGCGGGTGCGAATACGGTCATGAATGAGCTGCTCGGACACATCGATGGCCAGCTTGGCGCCATGGCGTCGCGCAATCACCTCCAGCGCCATATCCATCGCCGCCGCGCCGCCCGCGCAGGAAAAGCGTCGCTCGCCCAGTTCGTAAAGCTCGTCGGTGGTTTCGATACCCGGAAAGCGCTCACGAAAGGCGGGCAGACTCTCCCAGTGAAGCGCCACCCGCTCGTGCTTGAATAGCCCCGTGGCAGCAAGTAAAAAGGCGCCGGTATCAATACCGCCCAGGCAACAACCCACCTGATCCAACTGGTGAAGCCAGGCCATTAATGGTCGGGTAAGGTGCGCCTCTGGCGTAAACCCACTGCATACCGCAAGCGTAGGAAGATGATGCACGTCGCTCTTGGCCTGATCGGCCATTAATGTCATGCCGTTCGAGGCAGTGACCGGCCCGCCGTCGGTACTAATCAATGTCCAATCAAACAGCGGGCGATTGGCAATACGATTCGCAATGCGCAGCGGTTCGACAGCAGCAAAGAAGGCCATCATCGAAAACTGCGGCAACAATAAAAATCCCACCTTTTCGGGTGACGGCCCCTGGTAGTTCAAACGCATAGCAATTGACCTTTCTCTCCAACTTCAACCACGAGCCCGACAAACTTTCCGCCACTATTGATGGATGTCGACGCCATGGCAAGCCCTCAAGCGTTGAACGAGCATCACTGCTCGTCCACGCTGTCAGAGTGAGAGCTGAGGTTATCGCTTACCAGGTATTCGACTTTGCCAATGGCAAGGGGGCGGACGCATCGGCGGCGCCGTCGTCCCGGCTCAGTTTGAACGCCTCTACCAGTTGACTGAGTCGCGTCGCTTCTTGCTGGAGTAATCCCGCCGAACCGCTGGTCTGTGACACCAATGCGACATTCTGCTGTGTCGCGGAATCCATCTGGGTCAGCGCGATACCCACCTGCTGGATGCCGGCCTCCTGCTCGCGCACGGCCAGCGATATCTCGTTCATGAGACCCGACACCTGTCGGATTGCCTCGACGGTTTCCTGAATGCCCTCGCCGCTGCGCACCGCTTGTTCAGCACCGCTTGAGATACGACCGCTGATTTCCTCGATGATCTGGCGAATTTCCTTCGACGAATCGGCCGTCCGACTCGCCAGGTTTCGCACCTCGCTGGCCACCACGGCAAAACCTCGGCCATGCTCGCCGGCACGGGCGGCTTCTACTGAGGCGTTAAGCGCCAGTAGGTTCGTTTGAAAAGCGATGGAGTCGATAACGTTAACGATCTCGCTAACCTGACGCGAGCTTGTCTCAAGTTCCCGCATCAAGGTCACCGAACGCTGGACTTCCTGGATACCCTTTTCGGCCTTTTCGGCCGCGTGGCTGGAGAGCGAGTCGGCATTGGTCGCCGCCTCGCTGTTCTGGCGCACAATCGACGACATCTCATCCATGCTGGCCGCACTTTCCTGCAAGGCAGACGCCTGCTGCTCGGTCCGCGACGCCAGGTCCTCGCTACCTGAGGCGATCTCGCTTGACGCGAGCTTTACGTTGCGGGCGCCATCGCGCACCGCCTGGAAGCTATTATCCATCAGCGCAATAAAACCATCGAACTCACGCGCCATCTCGCCAATTTCATCGCGCCGCTGACTTTCTATCCGTGCGGTAAGGTCGCCACCCCCTGCGGTAATGTCATGGATACGTCGGCTGACCTGACGGATGGCCCGGGACATCATCCGCGGTCCGACTAAAGCGAAGGCAAGCGTACCCAGCAGCACCAGCGCCGTAAACCCCATCACCCAGCGCTGCTGGACAGCCACCTCGGCCAGGGTTTCTTCCTCAAGCGCCTGCCCGCGCTGATCCGCATTTTCTCCCGCCGTATTGTAGAGCTCCCGGAGGCTTTCAAAGGCATCAAGCGATGCGCCATCTACCTGGTCGTCGGCATCGCTGAGGTCGTCCGCTTCATGCAGGTCAAAAACACGCTGCGCCGCGGCTTGCCAAGTTTCAAAGCGGGCCTCGAAGTCATTTAGTCCTTCGCTGACCTGGGGATAGGCGTCAAGCAAGCGGAGAAAGTCGTGCATGCGATCGTAGGCCTGATCGGCATTTTCCAGAAACGTCGCATACTGATCTTGAGCTTCCTGGCTACCCGATGCGACGTTCAACACTTCAAGCTCCGCGACCCGAGCTTGATAGAGATCACGGTCAGCGTTGAGTACCGCCGATACCGCAGGATTGAAGGAGCCACTGAAGGCCATCATCCGCTCGCGCATGGACTGGACCAGCAGACTATCAACCACCACAACGCCCAGTAACGACAGGGCGATCAGCATGAAGGCAAGGGAGTATTTCACACTGATTTTATCTAACTTTTCCAGCATGGCATCACCGTTTAATTATGTTGATTATTGGTGTGATAACTCCATCCATGGAAAATTGGGGGCACTTTCTATGTATCGGCCATAAATCGGAAAAGCTTAGTCGTGTCGTATAGATATATACCTTTCGGGGGAGGTGGCTGGGCATGAAGACGCAAATGACTATCAGGCGTTATCGTATCTTCGTCACTTGTTCCCAGAATTGGAGGCGAGTCGGCAGTTAATGCCCGCCGGATACATGCCATCAGGATTGTCGAGGCGCAAGCGAATGCCAAAAGTTCCACTGGAAGGATCGATAACGCTGTCAATGCGCTCAATCTCGGTGCTAACGGTTTCTTCGACGGGAGCAGCCAGGTAAATATCAAGGGCATCGCCGATATCGTATTGGTCAAAAGCTTCCAACGGCATGACTAGATCGATACGCAACGGGTCAAGTTGGACAAGTTCAAGAATAGCCGTATTGTCTATAAACTCGCCTTCCTCGCTTTCTACACTGGCGATCACACCATCGAATGGGGCGTCGCCGACCATTTCACCAAGCTGAGCTTCAGCCTGATTGGCTTGCAAGCGCGCAAGAGAAAGTTCGGTATCAATTTCGTCCTGTTCGCTATCGCTAAGCATCCCTTTTTCGATCAGCCTTTGGTTGCGCTGCAAAGTACGCAGTGCATATTCCGCACGTGTGTTTTCTAGCTCGAGGCTAGCTTCTTCCACATCTCGCTTAAGCGTAAAGAGGGTGTCGCCCTTTTCCACCTTGTCACCGCTATCGACCTGGATTTCATCAATCATGCCAGGAACTTCGCTCGACATAGTGGAGCTGCGGCCTGGGTCGACCAGGCAACTGGTAGCGTCGATATCGTTGTTTTCCTGAGCTACACCTAGGCTAGGAAGGCCGATGAAGGCCAATGTGGTTAGCAGATACTGCGTGCGATGAAACATAAATGATGGCCTTTCTAAAAGAAGTGAATGTTCCTGCCCTGAGCCAGTGCCGCACTTGGCATTATTTGATCTATTCGCTTCGTCCGCTGAAACCCAGACGGTCAGCTTCGTTCCAGTCAGCATCGAGCAGTCGAGCGCGTTCACGCGCATGTCGTTTTTCGCGTTGACTCTGGGCGTGTTTCAGACGCTTATGTAAGGGGCCAAGTTGGCGTTGCCAACCGTGTAGTTCGTTGAGTAAGGCATCCTGTTCACAGACGACCCACTCCATGCTGCCGGGGTCCCCCTGGCGGGCACAACGACCAGCGATTTGACGGTCAACGCGGGATGAATCGTGCAGCCCTGCGATGATGACATGCAAGCCGCCGGCATTACGGGCAGTAGGATCCAGTGCGATATCGGTACCGCGCCCGGCCATGCTGGTAGCCACCGTGATGGCACCACTTTGGCCAGCGGCAGCGATGACATCAGCTTCCTCCGCGTCCTGTCGGGCGTTGAGCAACGTATGGTCGAGACCAGACTGATTAAGCGCTGAGGATAAGGCTTCGGAATCCGCCAAGCTGATGGTGACAACGAGTACCGGCCGCCCGATAACGATAAAGTCTTGAGCCCGCCGAGTGATCCATTCCCAGCGCTGGGAGGCGGTTGCGAACATAGTGACCCCCAGATCGTGACGTTGTGAAGGCTTGTGAGGCGGGATCCTAACCACTCTTAGATGGTAGGTACGCCAGAGCTCGCTGCGCACTTCACTGGCAGTGCCAGTCATCCCTGCTAGATGCTGATAACGGCGAAAGAAACGCTGATAGGTGAGCCTCGCCAGAGTGCGGTTAGGGTCGCTTGGCGTACATCCCTCCAGACGCTCGATCATCTGCTGGAGCCCCCGCTCCCATCGGCGGTCGGCCAGAACGCGGCCGCTATGTTCATCAATGATTTGCACCTGACCGTCGCGCACCAGATAGTGGCTGTCGCGTTCGAACTGGTGGCGTGCCACAAGGGCTTGCTGGAGGAGCCACTCACGTCGCGCACGCCCTAGCCAGGCACCTTGATTGCCGTGCGCTTCCAGATGCTGTTCAGCCTCCTTTGCGAGCGTAGCCCTACCGATATCGGTCAGATGCAGCTGGTTCTTTTCACGCACAAAATGTTCATTTTCCTGAAACTTACCAGCCAGTTCCAACACCTCGTCAATCAGAGCAATATCAACGGGATCATTGGTATCTCGACCAGAGAGAACGAGTGGCGTGCGGGCTTCATCGAGCATAACGCTGTCGGCTTCATCGACAATGGCGAAATGCAGTCCTCTTAGCAATAGCCGACTATCATCCAGCGAGCCCTTCAGCCGTGCGGCGTGAGCAAGTAATGGCGTACGATTGTGATCAAGCTCTCGCCCGTCGCGCAGATAATCGAACACCAGTTCTTTATTGGTGCAGTAAGTAATGTCGGCAGCGTAGGCTGCCCGGCGCTGCGCCGGGAGCATGTCGTGCACAATCGATCCAGCGCTCAACCCAAGTCGGCGATACACGGGGCCCATGCTCTCAGCGTCGCGGCTCGCCAGGTAATCGTTGACGGTGATGACGTGAACCGGTACCCCTGCGAGCGCCGCAGTCGCAGCAGGGAGGGTAGCAGTTAACGTCTTACCCTCACCGGTAGGCATCTCAACAATACGCCCTTCCAGTAGCGCTAGCCCGCCCATCAATTGCACATCGTGGTGCGCTATTCCCAGTTCCCGCCTGGCAACTTCACGAACCGTGGCGAATGCCTCGCGACTTAGACGAGTGGTCAGGCCATTAGCCAGTAGACGCTGTCGCAGCGACAGAACGTGGTCATTCAGAGCGATGTCCTCAAGACCGGCAAGATGTTCAGCATGGCGATGAATCGCTGGCAGAGCAGCTTCCAGCAACCACCGGTGGCTGTGTCCCGGTAGGCGTAATGGCCCTCGCATTACCCGCCAAAGCTTTTCTAATGTAGTGGGTGGCTCGACGAAGCGTTCGGGTCGATCAAGTGTGTCCACGGGACGACGAGGAATTGATGACACCGCCATGATTCTCACCTGTTAAACAAAGAGAGGAAATTGCGGCGAATATCGCGCCACCAGCGATAGCCGATCGGCTCAGGAGAATGCTCGACCCGAATATAAACCCGGCTCTCCAGAGAAAGAGGCAAATCACTGTCGATTAGGTTCCGAGCATCAAAATCGGCCAGATAATGGCGCCGGAAGGCTGTCAACGGTTCTTCTGCCTCAGGATCGAGCGCAATGTTTCCTCCCCCTTCCTGTGTCAGGGTCTCACTGGGTACTTTATGGGTAGTACGCGGCGACATCCATTCAAGGGACGACGCTACACTGGTGTCATGTCCGGGCATGCGCAGGCTGACGCTGTTAGTATCGCGGCTAACCTCATCGCGTCGATGCGACGGCAGCATGGCACGAACGCGTAAATCACTGTCACGCACTACTACAGCGACCGGTGTGCCCTGCTTCATGAAGGAGCCTACCGGTGGCCGCCCTTCAGGCATTATCAAGTGGCCATCGCGTGGGCTAGTCACTAGCGTTGCAGCCGCCCTTAACCGCGCATCGGCCAATCGTTGCTCAACCAATTCCAGGTTTTCGCGTTCCATGGCAATATTTTGCGCTTCACGTACGCTGGCCTGCAGGCGGAGTTCTGCTTCTCGGCGCTGAGCTTCGAGTTCGCGCACTTCTGCAGAAAGCTGCGGCGCATCAAGCCGCATCAAAGCATCGCCCCGCGAGACCGGTTCGCCATCCTCAACCAGTATCTCGGTAAGCCGACCGTTTGCACCAAGGCGCACATGCGTCGGCTCACTACTGTCAACAACACCTTGCACGACGGTGGCATACGGCACGGGTAACGCAAACAGCAACAATCCAGCGGCTGCGAGTGTACCGAGCAGCCAGGCCCAAGCTCGCCCACGAGAACCTTCTAGTCGGGATTCAACGGTCATGGCTTTAATCAGCTTTAAAGAGGGAAGGATCAATGTCATAAATAGCGACCAGAAGGCTAACAACACGCCAATAAACAAGTATCTGGTAGCAACAAACACAGCGATTGCCACCATAATCACCAACCGATAGCAAAATGAGGTCACTGAATAACCGACCAGCCACCACGCTTCGCGACGGGAGCCGGCCTGGCTAGTGACATCCCGCCGTCCGAGCAGGTAGCGTTTGATGGTATAGCCGAGCTGCTGATTGGCGCGATGGCCAAGATTCGGGATTTCAAGCCAGTCAGCCATTACGTAGTAGGCATCGAAACGCAACAACGGATTGCCGTTGAAAAGTAGCGTCGAAACACCGGCAATCAGCATAATGTTGAACATCAGCGAACGCAGTACACCTGGCTCTGCCATCGCCCACACCAGCATCGCCAGCGCGGCAATGAACAGTTCAACCATAATGCCGGCAGCACCGACTAACATGCGTTGGCCCTTATCCGGACAGGCTGCCGCCGCACTGGCATCAACATAAGGCACAGGAAAAAAGACAAGTAGCATGATGCCAATTTCATGCACTTCGCCACCGGCGTCCTTAGTGGTCCACGCATGGCCAAGCTCATGTAGGGACTTGATGAGCGGGTAAACCAGCGCCATCAGCAAGAGGTTGTCAATGCCCAGCACTCGGTCAGCGAGATTATGAGTTAGCCCCTGCCAATGGATACCGGCCACCACCAACGCCAACGCTATCGTCGCCAGCCACAGTAACGCACCGAACGGGCCAATCAACGGTTTGATGAGTGGATAGCTGGCATTGATGAAGCGTTCGGGATCCAGTAACGGAATACGGATGCCCAAGGGTGAACGAATCAACTGCTGCCATTTTCCACGTTGAAATTTTTGCTGACGGCGCGATAGCTCGTCGATATCAATATCGCCGTGCCCAGCTAAAACGTTGGCGTTGTGTAGTCGACCGATCAACCCAATAAGTTCCTGTTGGGTTGGCATGGCGTCGCCCAGCGAACGGCTGACCTGTTCCCAAATATCGCCAAGAGTCCGCCTGCCATCGAGCCGCCCGATGATCTGGTAGGCCTCAGGTGTAAAGCGGTGCACTTGGCCGGTGAGAGTGTCGTGAAGCACGTACCAGGGCTCTCCTCGGTACTCATGGCGATGCACGCTGGCATGCCGACGCAGCCGCAACTTAAGCTCGGCAACCCGGTGCCAGTGCTGGCTGTATAGCGCTCCGGCCATGGCGTTATCCCCACCACTGCCAGATGTTGATACGAAGCCAGTCGACCAGCTCACGCGTCCAGATAGTGACCAGCCGTTCCTCACCCATTTCGACACGGCCGACGCCTTCCATACCCGGCCGCAATTCGCTGGGCGATTCATTTAATTCGGCCTCGACGACAAACCGGTTGCTGCCTTCGCTGATTCGGGTTTCCGGCGTAATACGGCTGATCTGAAAGTCCAACGGCATATTGGTCATTGCCGACAGCACCATTTCGCCTTGCTGCCCTTCTCTGATGTCGTCAATCCGGGCTTCGTCGACTGCCAGCTCCAGCCGGTAATTTCCTTCCGGTGCCACCCGGAACAATTCTTCACCCTGTTCCACGGCGCTGCCCAGTCGTTGGGTCAGATCACCGCTGACGACGACACCATCGTAGGGCGCGCGCAGGTTAGCTCGAGACAGCCTCGACTGGATGAGTTCCAGCTCTGCTTGGGCCTGTTCGCGCTGAGCTTCCACCATATTGAGCGATGCCCTTTCACCCTCGGCACGCAATCCCTGGGCTTCACTGGCGAGATTGGCTAGTTCGCTCTGGGACTGCAACTGCTGAAGGCGCAGATCACGGGTATCCATGGAGGCCAGGACCTGGCCTTCCTCAACGCGGTCACCTGCGCGCACGCGTGTTTCATCGATATAACCCTGAAAAGGGGTGGCGATAACCCGCTGCACATCACTCTTGAGCTCGGCATCAGTGGATGCATATTCGGTGCCCGTCGCGAAAAAGGCAAATGAGGCCAGCGCAGCCAGCACAATCGCGGTGAGCTTGTAACCAAGATGACCGGCTCCCAATAACCGGGCACTATGGTCCCCCATTGCCGCTATCACTTTGACCGGCAGAGATCGGTCATTGCGACGTTTCTCTTCCAAGGCACGCGTACACAGCGCCATCAAACTCTGCAGCGCACCGACCTCTTCATCATCGAAAGGATGCTCGCGCTCGATAGTTATAGCCCCACGCGGCTTGCCTTCATCCAGGCAGGGCAGCGTCAATGCGCAAGGCACGTCGGTCATCTGGCAAAGCGAACCATGAGCGCGGTTGACAGGTGCCGACGAAACCTCCGGTGACACCGAAGGTTCCTGGTTAGCGTCTTGGGAGGTCGGCCAGACGACTGCACGACGCTGGTCGAGGGCTTCATCCATCGCCGCTTCCGTGGCGCGGATACGGTTCATTTTGCGATTGAAGCGCGCGCTGTGTGAAATCTGGCGCATCCGCGTGCGACTACTCCGTCGCCAACCCAGGCTTACCCGCTCTGCTTCCAGCGTGGTCGCCAGTCGTGTGGTCAACTGCATGGCAGCGGCATTGAAGCTGGGTTGCTCCAGGACTGATGCCAGTAGGGTGAGATGCTCTCCAAGCCTTGATTGCTGCAAAACGGTCGATGCATGGTGACGAGCGAGAATATCCCGCTCAAGCCCGGCCACAGCATCTTCCAAGTGCTGCATCAATGGCACCAAATCTGCTTCATCCGGCACCTCGACCGCAGCACCTTTACGCAGTACACGCAGTGCTACTACACCCGTCAGCGTCTCTTCAGAACGCTGCGAAAGATCGTACACCGGATAGCCGAGTGACATTCCACCCCCATCCAGCGTACTGACAAGACCACGACCGGCTTCACGTACCTGATCGGCAAGATCCAGCAGCGCCACCCCATCCGCATTGGCCGGCCAAAGCGCTACCGGCAGCCAACTTGGCGAATGGCGCCAAAGCACGATTCCTTCGGCAATCTGGAGATTGCCATGGGACGACACCAGCCGTTCGCCATGGCGTGTCAGCCAGGACTGGATATCGATAATTTTGGTGACGTCGGCCTCAACCGTGGCATCAATGCTTCCGGTCGAAGCTGTCATGCTGTCTCCTCATCATCTTCACCTTTACTCAGTCGCTGCCAATCGCGGGCCGCGCATTCACGACGCAATGCATTGAGTCGCGCCGCATCGTGCGATGGAATTGGAGCGCCTGCCTTGGCGATCGCCCAGCCCGTGGTGGCGGTTAGAGCGGTCAGCAGTTCGTCGGGGATTTCCAACCCGCTTTGATTGATGAGTTCCGCCTGAGTCTTAGCTTCTTCGGTCAGCTCGTCGCGGTTGTCTTCAACCTGAGTGGCTTCATCACCCCTCACTGCTGCGGCGTTCTCAGCCGACTGTGCTTCAATCTCACCAGACGCCGGTGGACTCTGCTGAAGCATGCTTTCAGCCTCGCCACCGCTGGAAACATTTGCAGCTACCTGCGAGGCAATACTGCCACGCAATGAACTGCCTTCACGCTGCTGCCACTCGCTGATCAAACGCTCCATGCGTTCGATGGCGGCATTATTAACCGTCGCATTCTCAACATCGACGCTGCGCAAGCTCATGCCAGCGGTTTCTCCATCACCAAGCAGCAGCCAGGCCCGACTGTCATCCTCAGCATCACTGACTTCGCTCTCAATAACGCCGTCATTGGTGTACAAATCCTGTTGCGAGGAACGCAGCAGGTCGAGACGGCCCTGCGCCAGCGTGACCAACGAAACGACCTGTTCAGTTTCGTTCGAGCCGGAAAGCTCAATACGAAAGCGGCCGTAGTCACCGACAACAGAATCTTCTTCAAACGTTGCGGAGAAGCCATCGCCGCCAGCCCCACCGATGGCAATATCGCCGTCCGGGCCGGTGTAGATCTCGTCGTCTCCCCCTTCGAAGAGGCTGGTCGCCTCTACCGTGAGTAGGGCTGGTTCACGAGTAACGCGACCAAAGTCGCCGAACAAGATGTCCTCGCCAGCATTACCTTCAAGCCGGTCACCACTGGCACCACCGAACATGATGTCGCGGTCGCTACCGCCGATCAGTCGATCGGCGGCACCATAGGCAGGGTTACCGGTCTCGGCCATGATATAGCGGCCATCGGGGTTGCTTTCGATACGCCCGTCATCGCCGATGGCAATAGATTCGCCGCCGGAATTTCGGACTTCATCACCACCCATACCGGCAATCACCTGATCGTCGCCCATGCCAGTGACGATGACATCACCCGCGCCAGTGGATGCTGAAGAATCAAGGCTTTCGACCAGTGAACGAACCCCGGCTAGCGACTCGATACGCCCATTGTCGCCAAGCACAGTATTGTCACCACCGGGCAGGGTAATGGCATCACTGCCATAACCGCCGATCACCCAATCGTCTCCCCTGCCGCCATCAATGGTGTCATCACCACCCGTTGCGAAGGAATGCGACGCTAGGCTCACGATTCGATTGTTAGTATCGAAGAGTGCCTCGCCATGATCGCCAACCAGCAAATCTCGTCCATTGCCGCTGGCAATGCGGTCATCACCATCGCCTGCGATGATTTGATTATTGCCGTTACCGACAATGATGGTATCCGCAGCACCAATCTCAGATTGTTCAGAAAGCATACGCTGTTGAGTACCGTCATCACGCCACTCAAGGCGCCCGATATCCCCTAGAATGACACTGTCCTGATCACCGCCACGCAGCGTATCCTCCCCGCCACCAAGTATCGACCGAGTCAGACCCGCATTGACCGTAACGTTATCGTCACCGCCGATATTCGGTGCTGTGCTGGCCGCACGGGTCAGCACACCTTCATCTGTCCAGCCAAGGTCGACGTTGTCGCCGAACAGTTCGTGGGTGCTGGACTGCGCGGCGTCCTGAATCGTCAACTCGTCATTGCCGACACCGCCGATCCAAGTCACATCGCCAGCATTGGCTTTGACATTGTCATCACCGCCGATATCAGTTGCGATACTGTTTGCTTGGATCAGCACGCCATCGGCATTCCAACGCAGTGCACCGTGATCACCCAACACCGTCGAGCGGGTGGCACTTGGCCCGGTGACAAGTTGGTCGTCGCCTTCCCCCCCTATGAGCAGATTTTCACCATCGCCACCGTGCAGTTCATCATCCGCACCGGCTGTGATCGGCAGTGACTCAATAGCGTGAAGGTCGCCATCGGTGAAGTGCAACTCAGCATAATCGCCCACCAGCCTATCGTTGCCACTATTTGCATTGGTAGTCTCAGTGCCACCATGAAGTAGATCACTGCCGCCACCGCCCAGCAGCACTTCGTCACCCTGGCCGCCAGCCAGCGTGTCGTCGCCATCGTGGCCTTCGTCACGCACACTAATGCTATCCAGGTCATCAAAGACGTTGACGCTTGCGAAGTGCACGTCGCCCTGGTCGCCGATTAACACATCGTTACCCAATCCGCCTTCGAGCGTATCCGCCGCCGAACCGCCGATCAGGATATTACGACCATCGGTCACCGATAGATGATTTTCACCGAGCGACTCTGGGTCGGTGGAGCGGACCGCAATCACACGTTGGCTGTTCATCAGCCGCTGGCCATCAACGCCTTCGCGTTCGGCCACTAAAATCTCACCGTGATCACCGAGCAGAATGTCATTACCATTGCCGCCGATCAGTCGATCATTGCCGGTTTCAAGCCGGTCGCCGGTAGGCTCTTCGACATCCCCGGTGGCATCATGCAGATTGAGCACTTGATCAGTCTCGTCGATACGGGAATCCATCGCGATATCAAGGCTGCCGTCACCATAGAGGTGGTTGTTCCCACCAGCACTGGCATCAAGCCGGTCATCACCCCCACCGCCGAACAACTGGTCATTACCGGTACCGCCGACCAGCTCATCGTCGCCCTGGCCGCCAACCAGCACCACACCGCCGATAGCTTCTGAGGCATCCAGGGTGTTGTCACCATACTCGGTGAAACGCTGAGCATATTCGGTCACACCATCACCACTAGCACGATAGGGCCCGCCATTGCGCGCTGTATCACCAAAGATGGTCAGCGGCATCTGACCTTCATAGCCGCCCTTCACGGTGATGGTATCGCCACCGCGCTTGCCATCATCGAAGCGATTGCCACCGCCGTGAACGGCCGTCAACGGCATCTCACGGAGGATAGTGGCCTCACCGTCACTTAACGCGAGCTCATCCAACGGCATAGCTAGCCGCAGCCCGCTGTCGTCCTGGGTAAAGTCCTCAATGATGTGGCGCTCACCATCGACACGGATGGCATCGCCTCGGCGGAAGCCGTCCTCGTACCAGCTTGAGCCGTCCTTACGGTCAAGGATAGTGCTGTCACCGTCCTCACTGGCTAAAAGCTCAATATCGCCGCTGAAGTCGATTGGTTGGGCGTCGACTTCAACGTTGTCGTTGCCACTACCCAGGCGAAGTTCAAGGGTCTCAAAACCATGATATTCAACACCACGTGGCACCTTGATCTCGCCACCCACGCCATCATCCTGCGTCAACGTACCTTCACCCATGCCCAGGCCAGAAATACGCTCGGCGGCCAACTTGCCTTGCAAATCGCTTTCACTGGCATCGGCGGAAAGGATGATCTCATCGGTATCGGTCATTTCAAGATCGCCGGAGACCTCAGCGACACGTTCTTCGCCAGGCTCGCCTGGATCTTCATAAGGCAGCATGACAGCGTCTTCCAGCGAACGGTCGGTATCACTGGTGCCGCCTTCCAGAATCAGCGGCCCTTGAATGCGGTCAAGCACGTGGGGCTGCGGAGAGAAAACCTTGTCGTTTTCACTGCCAGCGGCTGCAACGTAGTCCGGATCAAAGGCCACCGCTACGCTGTATTTGTCAGCCCAGTTGTCTTCTGTGAAGGTAACAGAGGGTGTGGCGACCTGGGTCAGTGTCACTGAATCGGCATCGAGATCGCCATGATCGGCCGTCAGGTGCAGCTCGCTACCCTCATCAGAAAGGTTGTTGACCTTGACACGATCATCAACGCCATCCAACGATAGCTGCATACCAACCCGAACGCCCAGGTCATCCCAATTCACGTCACCGTCTAGTTTCAGTCGTGCGCCTGCCTCTTCCGCTGCCAGCACACTGGCATTCCAATTACCCTCGGCCACAGTGCGCAAATTGATGCGGTCAGCGTCCAAATCGAAATCACTGAAACCGTCGCTATTGAGATCAATCGCAACGTCATCTTCCGGTGCCTGGGTCAAGCGTAGGGTATAGTCATCGGCACTCCCGTCGGCACCCACCTGAGTGCCGTCACCGGTCTCCTCGACCACAACGCCTGCACTATCGTTATCATAGGCGCTGACACGAACGGTGCCCGGCTGACTGTCGGCATAAACCGAATCTTCTTGATCTGAGCTAATATCAAATTCGATGCGAGTATCGAGACGGTTTTCAGCGTCATTGTCGTTGATAGCGCTGACGTCGACGGTCCGCAAGGTGTCCCAGTCATCCCGGTCGAAGGTCAGAATGTCGTCACTGACTTCGAGTTGCTCGTCGTCGAAGTCCAGATCGACCGTAATCGTTTCGCCATCCTCCGGCGGCGTAGTCAGCCTGAAGTCGAAACTGTCGGTCTGTTCGTTCTCACCATCACCTTCAATCACGGTGAGATTGTCACCCTCATGATCAAGGAAGAGATCCCCCTGATCACTGTCATAGACGGTAATCATGGCATTGGCGATGGGCTGATTCTCGATTTCCGCCAGTTCCTCTGGGGAGGTCTCGCCCTCGGGCATGGTCACATTAGCCATATGGCTGAGAGTCACATCTCGCGTACCCTCGACAACGCCGTCTGCGGGCGCATCGACAAAGACCTCCTGTTCGCCGGTCCAACCAGTTTTCTCGTCAAAGGTGAAATCGATCGTTTGGGCGCGGCGATAGTCACCATCCTTACTGGTCGCAATATTGACCGTTTCAGGGTCATTGCCATCACGCGCCCGAGTGCGATCCTGGCTCGACGAGAGTGCCGCGGAGACAGTCAGGCTGACCATGGCACCATCGGCAATATCCATGTCATCGCCAAGTGCCAGATCAACCAGGTAGTTGTCAGGGCCATCGCCTTCCAGCAGTCGGGTGCCCCCTTCCTGGTCAATCGATACCGCCCCGCTTGAACCATCCGCCACGCTTACCGATGTACCGTCAACCAATAGGTCATCGTAATCTTCGTCATTACTATCAATACCATGCGTAATCAGGCTACTGCGGCCTTCCGCGTCAGCCGCTACCACGCGACCTGTGACGTCACCACCCAAGAGGAAGCTATCACTGCCCAAGCCGCCGACCAGTTCCGTGGTGACATCAAAGGCGGTTGAAAGCACATAGAAGGTGTCGTCGCCTTCAAGGGCGTCGACATTGACCTTCTGGATGCTGTCGTAGCCAATATTAAGGCCGGCACCAAAGACGCCGTCCTCAGTAATCACGAAATTATCTTCTTCCTCGGTGCCCAGCACGGTCAGGGTGTTGTAACCACTGCCGCCATCAATATCCACCGGCGCATTGATGTTGTACTCGACGTTATCGTCATCATCACCACCGCGGACTTCAATATCATCCTCTATAACGAAAGCCCTTATGACGAAGTCATCATTTCCAGCTTCGCCCTCCATGCGCAGCAGGCCCTTATTGCTGTACACCGTGAATTCATCCTGCCCTTCACCGCCGTAGATGACCATCGATTCACGGTTACCGGTGCTGAGGAAGCCCTGCGTCGTCTCAGTGGTCGAGATTTCATCGCCCTCACGGACACCGGAATTCTGATACACCCCATCTTCGAGGCTATTGGAATCGTTAGGATCTTCTGCAAAGACCTGACCCACCTGGAAGCGATCATCACCTTCGCCGCCATCGAGGGTCATCAGGGTGGAAGTGTCATCGACAATAAAGGCGTCATCACCCGCATGGCCGTTGATGCGAACACGTCCGTTGAGGCTGTCGTCGTAGTCGATGCGCTCGACGTCTTCACCCTCAACGCCCGATTCAGCATTTCCACCCATACGCGCGATAAAGTCCTGGCGAATCAGGAAAAGATCGTCAAGATTTCCCGAGCTGACATCGTTGTAGCCACGTCCTTCGATTAATAGTTCGTCGACACCGTTGTTTACAGCACCGCTATCACTGACAGAGATGCGGTAGTTGCCATTAGCACCCGTGCCTGCCTGGTCGCGGGTTACGATTCGCACCTTATCTGTGTCAGCCCCACCATCAATCATCAGCCGCTCGTCACGGTTGTTGAGCTCGACGATTTCGATGTAGTCCTCACCGGCGTTGCCCTCAACGTTCATTTTGCCAAGGAGTTGATCACCGCCAGAGGGTGCAAAGATCAGATCATCGTCACCCGCGTTGCCTGTGGCCTTAATCATCTCGGCATCGAGGGTTCCAGTCACCCCGAGTGAGTCATTGCCGCTGCCCAGGTGGATGTCGATATCGTCCGCCTTGAGCGAGCCGCTGATATCTACATCGTCGTTGCCAGCGCCAGCATCAAGACTGATAACATTCGCTTTGATTTGCGTGCCATCGCGAACCACGAAATCGTTGCGCTTGTCGCTCATCTGGATCGTGACATCGTTACCCGCCGTCAACGAACCGCGCAACGTACTCTCGGCAATGACATCATCCAGGTCAGACTCGTCGCCCACCGATGAAGCCAGCTCGATCTCCATGCGGATGTCGTTACCCGCTTCAAGAGAGACGTCGTGGTCATCGACGATCACACCGTCGGCCGCTTCGATGATCAAATCGCTGTCGGCCGTAACGCTGACACCATCAGTAAAGGTGACCGTATCACCGTTGTCCTCGGGATCATCCGGGTTTTCGTTGGCGGTGAGAACGATATTGCCGTTATCCGTATTTGAAGCGTCGTCGTCATCCGGATCACCGCTGGTGATATCGCTATCGACGACCAGCGGGCTATTGGTGGTGAGTTCGATTTCACCGCCTGCCGTCAGGCCGCTTTCGCTGACATTCATCTCTCCGGTGTTATCGAGATAGACGTTGCCGAGGGAGGACCGGCCTTGCAGTTGCCCAATCTGCGACGTAATGACATTTTCGCGTTCACCGATGTCATTCTGGGCGATCAGGTGAACGTCGGAGGTCAACAGGTTGCGCTGCTTGTCATCGTTTAGGGCATTGCGTATGCCCCCGGACACCACCGTGACGAATGCCAGGGCACTCGCGTCCTCGCTCTCATCAAAACCAGCGCGTATCTGTCCCAGGTCCAGCATGTCGCTGAGTTCGGTTAGGTAGACAGAATCAAAAGCATCGACATCCAGTCGACCACTGGTGTTGATTTCCAGGTCATTATCGACTTGGCCAAGACCGGCGGTATCCGCCAGAAGCGTCAGATCCTTGGCGAGAATATTGGCGTCAAGGTTGGTGGGATCATCCTTGGCATCAAGAATCGAGAACAGCGACTGAAGTTGAACATCCTGGCCTTCGGCATCGATCCGGTCGACATTGAGATCACCGTTGATGGCATTAATATGTGTCTCGCCCTGCGCGGTGGCCGTTACGGCACCGCCCGTGGTTTCCAACTCGATGGCATCACCACCATCAACGTCATCGCCAATATCGCCAATACGTCCACCGGCATCAAGTACGATATTGGTGGCCTGGATCTTGAGGAAATCATGGGAGAGCCCATCAACGATATTGCCTTCGGCGACCAGATCGACATTGCCGCGTTCCGAATATAGCGAGGCGATATTGGCATCGCCTGTGGTGGAAAGCCATACATCCTCGCGGGCTCGCGCGGTGATGGTCGCACCATCCTGAAGATTCAGACCAAGCCGGGCAGATTCGGCTCCGATACTACCTTCGGCGGCTTCCAGAATGGTATTGCCGCCGATCACCATGGCATCATCGACAGCTGACAGACTGCCCCGAACCTTGATGCGAATATCATCACCCGCTTCCAGTCGCGCCAAGCGCAGGCTATTTTCTGAACCCAGGTAAAGCGATCCATCCGCTCTCACATCTACCTTGGCAGTACTCTGACCCTGTTCGACATCAACATCCTCACGCTCGTCGATAACGATATGGCTGATGCTCTTATCTGCATTGGCTTCGTCGCTGGGGTCGAGCATGACGTTCCCGACATCAATCTCGCGGCCGTTTTCGGCGATGACCTCGTCGGCATTGGTGGTCAACTCCAGCGTATCTCCATTGCGTTCCTCGTAGGTGTAGTAAATGCCATTGGCTGTGAAATTGAGGGTGTCGCCGTTGACATAAAGCCTATCGCCTGACTCAAAATTGATATCACTCCAGTCATCGCTGCCGCCGGTGCGTTGGAGTGACAGTGAATAACCTCCATCAGTCTCTTCAATGTCGGTAAACGAAGCCTCGATATCCAGCAGGCCGCCTTCAATATGAGTGACATCGTTACGCTCTGCTGCCGACAACGTGACGCGCTCATCGTCAGTCAGACTATCCAGGCCACCGGTCAGGTCGACTTCGGTGTATTCACCTTCGGAACCGACATCCCCTTCTTTGGCATTGATGGTAATATCCCCTTCGGCATCAATGTTGGGGTCTTCGATGTCCACCTGGGTACTGGATGTTTCCTTGAATAGTCCTTCCCCGATGAGACTTAGCAGCTCATCTTCGGACCACACCTTGAATTGATCACGCAGCGCTTGCTCCTGATCGGCGCTGACCAGCGGATCAATGTCGCCATTATCGATACGATCTTTGAGGTCGCCTGCGTAGTAATCGGTAATGCCACCGTATTCGTCATGGAGCTGTTCATAACGTTCCTGCCGATCATCGTTGAGTGTCTGAATGGCATCGTCAACAGCGCTGCTGAGTTCATCGCTGCCTTTTTCTAGGCCACGGTTATCAATGAACTGTTGTTCCAGCGATGCTCGGTAGCCTTCTTCCTCTTCCTTTGACAAAGATAGATCGACATCGGGATCATGGTCGGCCACGCGCCGATACGTCAGTGAATCACCGCTATATGCTTCAAGATCATCTCGATTGATGACAAAGCCAGGGTCGCGCTCGTTTTCGTCGGTCTCGACATCCAACAGGCGCTGCATTTCATCACGGAATTGCCTAGCTGCAGCACGCTCCTGATCGCTTTCCGCATCGTCGACCGCTTCATCAAGGGCACCCAAGCTGACATCGTCGCCGACCAACAGATCATTACGGTCATCAAGGGTGAAGTAATCGCTTTCTGCTTCACCGTAGTAAAAACGATGCTCAGCATCGTCATGGTCACTAGGCTCAAGCGACTTGACCCCGCCATCAACGATGTTGCCGTCTTCATCTTCGCTGATGTCCACGAGGACGTATCGACCGTCTACTTCGCGGAGACCATAATCAGTGTCGCTGGAAATATTACCGATCTCTTCATCCGCACTACCCTGGCGAAGCTCCCAGTAACGTTCATACTCGCCGAGTTTACGGTTTTCGAGGTTTTCGACGGCATCATCGACACGTCCTTCATCAGTCAGTGCCATCTCTGCCCAGACACCGTCTTTGAGTTCTTGGTAAGTACGATTGTCGGTTACGGAAGCATCATTGGCATCAATCAGGCTGGCGTCGATGGTGATATCGACACTGCCGGTCTCGCTAAGGATTTCATTAACACGCAGATCACCATCGACTTCTTCAATGACCACATCGCCCTGCGCATCAGCTGTCAGCGTTTCGATGGCACGCAAGCTTTCGCGCTCGTTGCCAGCATCGGCCGACCGATAGCTGGTATCGATATTCAACGTCGAGGTGGGCTGTCCGTCTTCATTCACTTGGCCGATACTGCCCTGCTCTGCGGTCAACCACAGTTTTTTGCCACGAATGAGGTTGTCGTCATCGGTTGCCGTGATATCGCCTGATTGCGCCCGGATGCTGACATCGCCGCGCGACGCGGTGACATTGCCAACGGCAAGCCCACCCTGAGTGGCTTCAACGACAATGTCACCCTGGTCACTCTCAGCATCGAATTTGCCGCCGTCGGTATTAACGAAGACCGGCGCAAAACTTGGGGCCTCGTCATCATCGCCGCGGTTAAGCACTTCTCCAATTCCATTGCCAGCACTGAGATCGACGCTATCACCAGCCACGATACCGTCATCATTATCGGCGGCCATACGGATGTCACCATCGGCCTGCACCGAGGTATTACCGGTATCGTTCTGCAGGTCGCCGGACAATAAAACATCACCGCCGGACTCAACGTTGATACTACCGGCATCTTTGCCAAAGAAATCAATGTCGATATCACGATCCGCCGCTATATCATGCGTGTGCAGCGTCCGGTTGACCTCTGTACGGTAAAAGTCCTGGTAATAGGTTTTCTCGCCGTACCAAGTGGAACTTTCTAAACCACTTTTGCCCTCAAGCCACCATTCATCGCCACCCTCATCATCAGTATTTGGTAACTTAACGGCACCTTCCGTATTACCATCTTTAGGAGTTGAACCGAATTCCATTTCCTCGCCAGCTTTTGGCTGTTCATCAGCTACGCTATCGTAGACATACCTGGCATCTTCGCCTTCGTCCTGATAGATATAACCGACCTCGGCCGAGTCCGCCGGCAGCAAATCGGTACTCACGGGCTGGGTATTGAGCTCGAAGTCTGCATCAGGATCGGCTGTTATAGAAATATCCCCCACCCACTGATTCGTATAATAAGTGCGTATAGAACGTTCTTCTGTAACCTCCGCTAGTTCGAAGGCATAGCGCATACCATCTTCCGGGGAAAAGAACAGGTCGTTATCGGCCAGCAGCTGTGCCTGGCTGATATTTGAATCACTTTCAACTAAATCGTCCCCTTCATACCGTTCCAGAGTAAAGGAATCACTGTCAGTGTTACGCGTGATATCCAACGTCTGATTTTTATCGGTAATCGACAAGGCACCTGTGCCGGTGTTGGTGACGTCCAGAGAGGCAAGATCGAGATCGTAATTGGTCTGGTTGTCGATATCGACTTCACCGTACCCGCCCATGACATCGATTTTGCCGCGGCCCGTATTGATCACCCGGCCATCAAGCGCAACGCTGCCCCCATTAATGACGATTTCTTCGACTTCGATGCGGTCGGTTTCGGCGTTGTAGTAAACGTTGGCGTCTTGAGTAGAGGCATTTTCAAGCAGCACACTGCCGTCGTCATTGTAGCTTTGGATCTGGTCGACATCTTCCTCGCCAACCGTGAGCTCGTAGCTATCGACGCCGCTCTCGATCAAGCCGTTGACATTGATAACTTCGGCACTGATATCGATGGTATCCGCTTTGAGGTAGGGATCACCGCCAGCGGTACCATCGTTTAAGTCGTTAAAAAGATCCTCTGCATCTGCTTTTGCTGTGCCATCACCGCTATTGTTAAGCACATCATCTTCAGGCCCACCGCCGACAAAAAAGCGGCTGACATCATTAACAATCACACTCTCCTGGGCCGTTATGGTCTGAGAGGCAACGCTGAGACTTGCTCCCTGCTCGACGATAAAATCTTTACCGCTCACGCTCGTAAAGTCAGCCCTTGGCCCATAAACATTGCCCTTGATGCTGATACTGGTGGCGACAGTGTCTCGCTCAGATTCGATATAGAGAGAGTAGTTATCATCCTTACCGAGAATATCACGCACCTCACTGGCCAGCGCGTTGCCGAGGCTGGTGTCAAAGGTATTGGCGACAACGATCTCCGGAGAGGCGTAATCCTCAGGATTAATCAGATCATCAAACTTAGGCCCGGTAATATCAGACGCTGGCGCAATGTCTTCCACCGTAGCATTGTCGGTTGCCAAACTACCGTTCACATACAGGCCGCCGTTGCTGTTAGGCACATTAATGTCGTTGACGATTAACTCAGCGGGCACTTTGTTGATGACAGCCACCTCGACATCCGAAGGCGCATACATACGTCCATCACCGCCCAACTGATCGCTTCGCACATCAATGCGCCCAGCGATAGCGTCGATATCTTCCAGATCGATCTGCAACACATCAACATTGGTCGCGACAATGCTGCCGTTAGCTTCTTCGGCTAGCCCTTCGTCAAGCAGTGTTGCCTTGATGCGATCCACTTCGGTTTCATAGTAAGCAATCAGGTCCTCGGAGCCGATTCCCTGATACTTCTCTAGTTGATCCTCGGCTTCGTCCAATTCAGAAAACAGGCCGGAATTACCACTTCCGGTAGACAGGTTGAAGTCGATATCGTCGAGACCTTCTTCAGCAACAATCAGGTCCTCAAGGTCGCCCTTGCCCTCAAGGTCATCGAGATTGACCCCATCTGCCAGTGTGGTTACCAACGACTGATTTCGGTTGATACCGGTTTCCAGATCACCCTTGACGTTGACCGTACCTATCGCTTCCGAATCGGCACTCCCGCCAGTATTTTCCAGGCCACTGCCGCCTCCCAGAGCACTATCGATGGCGCCAATAGCAGCGCTCACCCAATTGACCGCCTTAGCTCGCGCCTCCATAGGGGTTTGATCAAAGTCATCGGCATGCAGGTTGATATCGGCACCACCACGCATGTTGGCTCCCGCACCAATATCGATGCGGTTGTGTCGACTCATGTTGATGGTCGAGTCGACGTCATCGACAGGAATGGCACTTCCTGCAAAGGTGTCGATGGTCGCCGCAAGCCGATATTGATCACGTTCGAAGAAACTGTTCCGGCCCGCCAGCAGCCAGATCTCGCCTTGGCCGGTAATATCGGCACCGTCCACATCGATGCTGTTCTCCGGTGTGATATCGACATTGGCACGGGCAACGCCTACGGTGACCGCACCGTAGGTATCCATGTACATAACGGCATTAAGATTGGCCTCGGTATTGCCGGCCAGGCGGGTGTCACCAGCAATGTCGAGGTCGGCACCATCACCCACCGAGACATTGGCCACTAGGTCCGTGGCATCAATGTCGGTAGTAATACCACCACCGGCACCCAGCCCCCCGGAGACGAGATCAGTTTGATCTCGCACATCCAATTCATTAAAGGCATGGATGTCGAGATCGCCACTGCCGCTCGTATCGTGCACGTCAACCAGGGCGTCATCGCTGATATAGCCCTGGGTATCGAGGTCCAGGCCGATATCAACACTGGAGCCCCCGCCAGCGACGACACCGCCAACTTCGCCGCGATTGTTGTTATCGCCGCTACTGGTAACCTCGTTCTTAATGACACGACCGGCGGCGTCGATATCCAGCTCGCTGGTATCAATCGACGCGGCTTGTCCGACACCGGCATGGGTCGTGAGATTGATCTGGTAATCGCCAGCACCACCGGTGCCGGCAATCAGTCCGCCGCTGGTGGCACGCATCCGACCATCAGTATCAATAGTCTGATCGGCCAGCAGGCGCAGATCGTCCTCGGCACTCATGATGGCGTTATCGCCCACCGTGGCGTACACCTCTGAGCCGACATCGACCGTGACCTCGACACCGGCACCCGCAACTGCACCGCCGGTTCCCGCTACGCTATCAAGAAAGCTGGCCTGATCGGTCGTGGCTACCAGATTGATGTCACTGCCACTAATGACCTCAGCTTCCTCACCGACCAAGGTATTTGTCGAGGTATTCTGGGTGAAGCGGTTGATCGCGGCACCCACCGCCGCCAAACCACCAGCATAGCTATTAGACTCCATGTCGACACGGGTCTCCTGCCGGGCCGCAACGCTGACTGCCCCGATGGCACTTACATAGGCTCCACCACCTATTTCGGCAGCAACCGATGTCAGATCATCCACCTGAATCAGTGTCGAGTTACCACCTGCTAACGAGCCCGTCGCACCGGTGGCCTTCGCGCGGACGTTGTCAGCACCGCCATCCGGACGCTTCAGTTCGGCATCGATATCCAAGGTGTCGACCGTTAGCACCAATCCAGCAGCATTTTCACCCGGTTCACCAAGGCGCGCTATGATATCGGTGTTCATATTGACGTCGGTTTCGGAAACGCCAACGGTTACGCCGCCTGCATCCACCCCCAACGTTTCAGATACGATTATCGGTGTGGCATGGGCGTCGATATTGACGTTACCCGCCTCGACATTTCCACCCGCCCCTATCCAGGCGTGGAAATCATTATTCAGATTGACTTGAGAAAGATTGCCTGACGCACCCACAATACCGGCGGCGACAGCTGTAACAGAAAGATCGATAGCATCCAGTGACGTTGCATCAATTGACACATGGTCAACACGGTTGCCTTCATCACCAACCTGCACGTCATTCCCCAAATAGGCTTCAGTGCCGCCACTGAGCTCAACGATACCGATAGAAACGCCCGCGGCGATTTTACCGATGGCACCACCTGCCACCTCTTGGAAGTAGTTGCGGTCTGCGTGCGCGGTTACAGTGAGACTGTCGGTATTTGTTACGGCGACACCGTCGTCTAGATAACTCAGTTGGCGAGTATCATCTAATAACGTTGCATTTTGCCCTGCTACACTGACTCCGAGACTTGCAGTACCCCCATAGGCGCCTTGCTCGATATTCCCGGTAAAGTCACTGGTCACCGAAACATCATTGCCAGATATAGTGGAATCGCTACCTGCTGTTGCAGTGACCGCCGTGGTGTTATCGAGAACCGAAATGGAAAGCCCTACAGACGCCACCAAACTTGCAGCACCCGCCCCAGTAACGATATCGGTGTCGAGATTATCGTCAGCGTCTATTGTGACATTGCCATCTGCGACAAGAGAGACATCGCGTCCAACGGTTGCAGCAGCATCACCGATAGTCTGATCTTCCTGACCCTCAGGCGTGGTGGGTGCCACTTCCATATCCATCAAGGCATCGTTAGAACTATCACGAGTGTCTTGCGCACCGGCATTGGGATTATCAAGCTCCTCATCGTCTTCATCCACTTCATCCGGATCGACGTCATTGGACATCTTATAGTCACTGGAATTGCCGAAAGACCCTTCAAGCACCTCGCCGACATCCTGAAATTCTTCGCGACTGCTTTCCCTGAGCCCCTTACCAAGGCTGACCACCGAAACGGATCCACTGAAACCAGCTCCCGAAAGCGCGAAGGCCATGACATATGAAGTGATATCACGCTCAATATCCGCTTCCACATTGATATCACCGCCAGCCGTTACCGTCGTGTCATCGCCAACCGTGGCATGAGAGGTTTCGCGTAGCACCATGACGTCAACCGAAGCCCCAGCACCGGCAATACCTGCTGCCGCAGAGCCAATGAAATTCTCACCTGGGTTATCCCAGGGATTCATCTCCGTGTGCGTTAGTGCCGTGACGTCAACATCACCCTCGGCATCGAGTCGGCTAGCGATTACATCGTTATTCTCATTAACGAAATTCCCAACATAAGCACTGGCTTCGGCACTCGATGTCATGACAGAAATAGTACCTGCCAGAGCACCTGCACCGACCGAACCGGTTGCCGCCGTAATGCGAGTAATCGTATGTTGATCAGCATTGATTGAGATATCACCAGATGCTGTCAACTGGCTGCCCAGTACATCGGTGGTGGTAACAGGATTAAGCAAGCCTACCGCCAGCGACGCCCCGGCTGCGACGCCTCCTCCAACACCTGTCCCAACAATAAAACGCAGGTCACTAGTATTGGCTGCCTGGATACTGATATCACCTGCTTTTATAACTGCAGACTGTATAAGCGTATTAGTCGATAAGCTGATATCGATGGCACTGGCGGACCCCCCGACACCTTTCAAACCCGCACTTACACCGGTGACGGTGGTTATCATGGTGACGTCGCTTTCAGCCTTGACATCAAACTCACGCGCAGCGTCGATGTCTGGATCTTCGTCAGTGCCGCTTCCTAGCACACTAGCGGAAGTGGTGTGAGACAAGAGCGATGTATCCACCGCGGCCAGAGCAGACAAGGCACCTACTGCAACCGAGCCACCACCGCTGTCACCTTCTCCAACATGAAGGGCTCTAAGAATGACATCCTTGTCACTACTGATATGGGCGTCACCGATCAAGGCTCGGGTACTGCCACTTACCCCATCCGTGGTGAGGTTGGCAGCCAAACCAATACCACCTCCGCCCACGGCCGAGGTGTAGTTGGTAAAACGTGCACGACTTGTCGCCATAATGGCTACACCAGCAGAGGCTTCCGTCGTGTACTCGTCATCCCCCCAGCCGTCGATGAAATCGTAAGAGCCATTCCCTGCAGCATGAATCCGAATGCCGCCACCCACGCCGTCACCGTCATGGTCTCCTGCCCAGGCATTGGTCTGGGTGCCCATCAGGTCAACCCCGACAGCCGCGCCCGCAGCGACCAACCCCGCTGACACCGTACCGGTGACGACGAAATTTTGATCGCTGCTGTCAGCATGAATCACAACATGCTCGTCTGCCTGAATATCTGCTTCTTGATCCTTAGCAAAATCGCTTCGACCTTCAGCAAAAGCCGATACTTCATTATTGATCAGTGCCGTTGCGGCATCACCCGTGCCACTAAAGAAAGTACCGTAGCTGGCACCTGCCACCACATTCAAATTGATTGAAGATGAGTCAGCATCAATAATCACACTCCCAGCATCAGCAATCAGTTGGGAATTGGTGGAACTGGCCTCGATGGTATTCGCAATATCATTAAGCGCCACCGTTACACCAACGCTTCCCCCAAAGACGGCGATCGATATCTGGGCGGAAGCTGAAATGATCGAACTGGTATCCTCTGCATGGATATCGATATCGCCATCAGTGGCTCTGAGGAAAGAATCGCTAACCTGCGCATTCACATCTTTGCGAGTGAAGTTTAGTGTTGTGGAACCTACGACACTTGCGTATTTGGATACTGAAGCGCCAACCGTATAGGCGCTGATGGACGAGTCTGAAGACGCCTCAACCCCGATAGTCTCAGCAATAATACTGGCACTATCTTCAACACGCGCACTCAAACGGTTCGTGGCATTGGGTCCGCTGCTACCAGGATTGCCACCTATGTAGTTATATGACATGTAGCCCGCCGCTGAAAAAACAGCGGAGGCCCCCGCCGCAACGGTGAAGGCATTCATGCCCATATTGTCTTCAGCGCGAACCCGCACATCGCCATTTTCAGCTTTGAGTTCAGCCCCTTCTACCACCGCTTCTGCGGTGCTACGCATCCAGTTCAGCGACAGGGAACCTGCTACAGAACCAACTCCAGAAGCAGCACCACTGATGGCAGCGGTGAATATCTGATCGCCCGCATCGGTAGGTGATGGCACTTCATCCGGATCTGCATCAACGTCATCGTTATCGAGGGCGGCTCCCGGTGTTTTTTCGTCGGCGTCGGGGTCGCCTTCTTCTTTATCAGGAACCTCTTCTTCATCATCAATATTATTGACGTCAGCCTGTTTGATATTCTCACTCTTGAGGCCCCCGTAGGTCCCATCTGTGACCTCAAGCAGTTTGGCGTCAACGACGATATCGCCATCCAGAGCCGTCAGTATGGTGTCATCGCCCAGGACCTGTGCCTTAATAGAGGAGTTGTAGTCCGTGGTCGCCGATGCGCCAGCAAGGCCCACGGTACCGGCTCCACTTGCCGCACCAGCCACATTGATGGAAATCGGTGCAAGCCCTGCGATCACCTTGATACTTTGACCCTCAACATCAGCACCGCCGCTTATTTCCGCGTTAACTTGGTGCTTGATGAAATTGATGCCGATCGAGCCTGATAGGGCGACCGTTCCGCCTGCCGAACCCCCGGCAGTGAAGTTAATCAGCATGCTCTCGGCCTGAGCATCGACAACGACATCATTACCGGCATCTAGCGTTGATCCATCAACCACTGCAGCGACCTCACCGATGGTGAAATCAACTTGATCTTCTGCCTCGCTGTCGGCCATAAACAGATCTTGCGAGGTATCGGTATCATCCTGCTCGGACTGCAGACTGCGGGAAGGGTTACTAGGGTCGCCGCCTATATAGTTGAAAGAGATCGCTGCACCACCTGCAACAGTGCCCCCGCCAGCAATACCGAAGGCAAAGTTAAGCAATGCTGATTTGTCATTGGCCTCGACGCTGATATCGTTGCCAGCTATGATTTTGCTGCCGCCCGAGACCTCGGCGCGCACGGAGTTGCGCAACCAGTTGAGCCCCACAGCACCAGCACCCGCTGCCGTGCCGCCACCGGCACCGGCGAAACTGATGTTGATCACACCCGCCGACATGTCGATGTCATCGGTATCGCGTGCTGCCAGCCCCGCATCGCCTTCTTCATCTTTTTCGGCGTCATCACTGTCTTCACTAGTGCCATAACTGGCCAAGTCGACATCGACACCGGCACTGGCGAGATCGAACTCACCCCGTTCATCGTCATCAGCCAGTCCAGCCTGAACAGTGATATCACCACTGGCACTGAGGTCAGCATTATCAACGCGCGAAAGGATGGCATTATCCAGTTGAGTGGTGCTGGCCGAAACACCGCCGGCCACAGTACCAGCACCTGCTGCCCCTAAGGCCACGACGACCACGCGGCTATTGTCTTCAGACTGAACGGTAATATCTTCGCCGCTATTAATCTGCGCGCCGCCTGTCACATCTGCCAATGTCTGACCCGCGATGGTGTTGACCGTAATGGCACCCGCCAAACCGACCGTGCTGGCTGCGGCCCCACCAAACGCCACCGACACCAACACGGTGTCTGAAGCAGAATCCACTAGCACATCGCCACCGGCATCAATAACCCCGCCATCTATGCGGGCGACTTGATTATTGGTTACGAAGTTCACCCCAACACTTCCAGCGATCGCCACTTCGCCAGCACCCGCAGCGGCGCCGGCAAGAGAAATCAGTTGGGTTCTATCATTGGCAATGACGCCAACATTCCCCCCAACATTTTCCAAGCGCGTATTAACGGTGTGTGCTTTTAATTCCTTATCGATCAGGTTTGCCGCCACACTGCCTGCACCCGCTACTTTTTCACTGGCACCAACGCCGATAGCAATCGCATTAATAAGACCAGTGCTTGTGGCGGACACACTTGTGTTTCCAGCCCCTTCCAAGCGACTGTTTTGCACTAAGGCTTCTGTATTGTGTCCCCGCTCGGAACTCCAGGGCTGACCGATTGAGTTAAGCGAAATACCTGCACCAAGGCCAACGCTCCCACCGGCGCCTAAGGCTCCAGAAAGCGCCCAAATACTTGCTTGGTCGTTGGCGGCTACCGACACATCTCCAGCGTCATCTGTTAATGCGAGGTAGGCATCATCAACGCGTGCTTCCGTCTCGTTGGCAACAATATTGACGCCGACAGTTCCCGCTAGACCAGCCCCTGAACTGCCATATGAGACGCCGGCAGAACCGACAAGTGACACCACTAAAGAATCACTATCTGCTGCCACCTGCAGTTCATCAACGCGTATGTCAGGGTCTTCGCCTTCACCCCAATCGCTGCCCAGTGAGTCGACCGTTGCCTTAATATCGTGCTCAATATAAGAAACTGTCGCTGCCCCACCTACGCCTGCCTGGCCACCCGCGGATACTGCGCCTGCCACCAGGATGCTGTTAGCAGCATCACGGGCATTGATGTTGAGCTCCCCGAGCGTTCCCTCATCAATCGTCAACAGTCGTGCATTGACGGAGCGTAGCGAAACAAGCGAACTTGCCGATCCAGAAACGCCAGTACCTTTCTGGCTGGTGGAAATCGCAATGGCTGCGGCTGAGACGACACTCCAACCAGACCGCTCGGCGTTGATTCCCAACCCTTTGGTATTGAACGCAGCCACGTTATCGACGATAGCCTCAGTTGCTCCCTCCTGAACGACAATAGCGGCGGCACCAGCAACGGCCACACTGGAGCTACTGCTTCCCTGCGAGAGCGCACCCCCACCGGCAAGCACTCCGAGATGGGTATCGTCATTGGCGGCCACTGACGTGGCACCTTCGACGTCAATCGCATCGAAACCACGGACGGTCGCTGAGGTGTTGTCGTTACCGATATGCACTATTACTGAGCCTGCAAGGCCGACACCACTTTTGCTCTGGCCTCCACCACCGCCGCTTTGGCCAAGCTTACCCTGTAGATCACCGGTAGCTTGGTCGCTATTCGCCTGGTTATTAGGCACCGCGCCGGAATCGCTGCCACCGCCTGATGCAGACTGGCTGGATTTCCCACCGGCACCGGCCCCTGCTATGGCAAGATCGACAACGACACCACCATTATTGGAGGTAACTTCCAGATCACCATCAATCGTGAGCGAGCCCAGCGACCCGTTTTGATCATCGCTTAGGAAACCAACAGTGGCATGTGTGTCACGTTCAAGCACCGTGATGCCCACCGAGGCCCCGATACCAACCGAACCTCCCTTGGCAATACCACCAACAAGGTTAATCAAGTAGCTATCGTCATTGGCATTTACACGCAGTGCAGGGTTATCGCTGTCGTCACCCACACTGCCATCGCCAATATGCATGGACACGTCATTACCAAGCGTGGCGTAAGTTTCGTTTTGAACAACGTTAGCCACCGCCGAAGCGTTAAAGCCGACTTTCTCGGCCTTGCCACCGGACGCACCGATCCCTAGAGCCAGGCTTCCGTTGTCGGCCGTGACGTCTAGACTGTTAGCGACGAGATCCACGCCGGATTCAATGTTTGCAGAAGAATGGCTACCCAGGACATTTGCTGTTAAGGCAGCACCAATAGCTGAACCATCTGATGTACTACCAAGCCCAGGTTCCTGAATGAGGGCATCTTTCCATTTTTTACTGAACTCACCGGCTCCGCCGATACCGGGAAGCTGAAGATTGCCGACAGCCGTAAAAAGATCATTCGCGCTTCGTGACGTGACAGAGACATCCTGCCCATCCAGAGGGTCGATCTCGTCAACATTTACGTCAGCATCATCACCCAGATTGACAGTGGCACCATCGCGAACTCGCGCATCACTGTCCTGATTCAACAGGAACACATTGGCCGCACCGGCAATCGCCAGTTTCTTTCCTGAAGCCGTCGCTTGTGTCCAACTGTCAAAGCTGCTGTTAAGCCCAAAATTGCTGGTGAGATAACCGGAAATGGTAGAGATCAGGTCTGGAATTTGCTGTTCAAGAGGGGTGCCAAGTTTTTCCCAGCGGCCTTTGTTATCAAAATCCTCATTGCTCAGCTCAATATTGGGGCTGTCATCTCCTGAGAACTTATAGACATTCCCCGCTTCACCGCCAGCACTATGATCCTTATCCACCAGGACGGTTTCACCGTCATCAAGCGAGGCTTTCCCATCGGCACTCAGGTGATCGACGTTTTCCTCGTCATCCTCAAAAAACTCCTTGATGGAAGAGTAGAGGTTGGCACCAAAAACACTACCAAGGTCAACTTCATTCAGGCTTTCGGCATTAACAGAAATCGCCTCGTCAGCGTTCATATCAACATTGCCCATAACGTCGGCATGGGCATGATTATCGAGATAGCCAACACTGACAGCCCCGGATACCGCTACCTTCGCGTCCTCATCGGGTTTATCGTCATCGTCGCTATCCTCAGCTTTATCCTTCGTGTCCCCGTTCGCTGAGGCACTGGTATCGCGTCCATTCAATAAAGAAGAGGTCGTTTTGCTGGAAACCGGGTTACTACTTTTGCTTTTGCCAGCCGAGTCGTCCTTAGCGGCAGACCCCGACGCATTGACGCTCGGGCGATGACTACTTACGGCATCAACCTGGATATCACCTTGCGCATCAATACTCGTGCGTGTGTTGCCATCCGAACCGAGACGGGCATCTGCATCATTGATATCAACAGATACCGCCACGGCAGCCGCCAGATCGACGGATTCACCGTTTTTACCACTGGAAAGCTTCTTCCCCAGCTGATCAATTTTTAGTTTTTCACTAAGCTGACCGGCCCATTCACCGATTTTGTCTTTGATGGGTGCGAAAGGCGCTTCCTTAACTTTGCTTACTGCTTTGTCCTTGCTCTTTTCCAACCCTTCGACCAGTCCCGACGGACCGATGGGAGCTGTGCCGGCTGTTGCGGAGACTCCGTTCGACGTCTTGGGTATATAGGAAAAATAAGAGCCTGAAATACTTTCCTTACGGGTCTCGGCATTGACGATAACGTCGCCATACGCATCGACATCACCCGCGAGTTGCGCTTCAGTGGTGCCGTTTTCGACGTTAATAGCCGCGGCGATACCAACTTTGCCTTTCTTGGATGCAGATTTAGCTGCGGTGTTATTTCGATCCACTGTCTGGGCATCAACCTCGACATCGCCCGCAGCCTGAAGGCTTGCACTATCTCTTACCATTGCACGCGATTCAGTAATTAACACGCTGACCGCAGCCGAACCGGCAAATCCACCTTTGCCGTCCGGAGCAGCAGAAACTGACTGGGTGCTATCCACACTGGAATGGATCGTAATATCACCTGGCGCACTACTTGGGTCATCCCAATCACCCGCTTCCAGTGTGCCGCTAATATCGATATTTGAGCGTGCAATCAAAGTGCTCACTGAGACACCAATAACAATGGCCTTGTCGGGGGAAACCTTGGCCGAGAGTTCGATCTCTCCGTCGATATCGATATCCCGTTCTGCGTCAAGCACAGCATCACTACCGATATTGATCGACGTATCGGCAATCAACGTGGAAATGCTGCCGAACAGCGAAAGCCCTTCCATAAAATCTAGTGTTGAATTGGCACCTCCATCAATGATGGCGTTGCCGGTATCTAACTTGTAAAGCGAGCGATCGGGATCGATCACCCGCGCGTCGATCGTAATGTCTCGAGCGGACAGCTCAGCTTCACCGATATCGACGGATAGATCGAAGTAGCCGACGTCAACAAAGCCATTCGCCGGTGTGCCATTAAGAAAGCCGGTAGGTTGGGCATGGAGGTCAATATCACCGTCGCCTGCGTTAATCACCGACCCTTCGCCAATCAGAATTTCACTTGCCTTGGCAGTAAAATCCCCACCGGCAGTCTCAATGTTGGAATCCAGCACTTGGACACCATAGGCATCAAGCGTGATACCGACATCGCTACCGTCCGTACCTAGTTCTGCACCATCCAAGGTTAGTGTGCCAGTGGCCTTCAGCGTTATGTCCTGGTCGAGGCCGGTTTCCGTGGCATCTAACGTCACGTCGTCTGACCACGCATAGATCAGATCAGCATCCTCTCCAACCGTATTGACGGCATCAAACGCAGACAGATCATTGACCTTCTCGTCGTTTGACGAGCTGTCCATTGAGGTCACTTGGCTCTGGTCATTGTTGACGGTGACATCGACCGCATCGGCAGACAGATCCGTGATATCGATATCAAAGTCCGTCGCGGCCACGTCTGAGCCTATCAACTCGCCTTTCGACGATATCCCCAGACGCAGCGACTCACCGCCGAAATTCTCTGCGTCAAGGGTTGCCCCGTCAGCAGTGTCGCTGAGCGACAAATCGGCGATGTTGATGCCACTGTAAGTGGTGACCGGATTGTCTTCATCGGGATCAGGGTTGAACGCCAGTTCACCGTCTCCTAACGTCATATCACCATCGTGGGCCACAATCAGGGTGTCGCTTCCCTTTCCACCACTAATATCGTGATTAGCGGCTCCACTAAGTTCAAAGTGATCGTCATCATCGGTGCCGGTCAAGGTATAAGTACCGCTACCCAGCATCTGCATATCGACGCCGCTCGCCTGAAGGGCATCACTTTGCCAAGTATCGTTGGCATCGTTTATCGACATGCCAAGCGCATCGGCCAGCGTTTTCACTGCCGAACCGGAAGGAAGATCAACGCTTAAATTTCCATCGCCGCTGGTAGTATCCTCTACAATCCAGCGTCCCTCGGCACGATCAATGCGCGATTCAATGCCCTCGATAGCGTCGAAAATGTCGACGAGGTCACCCAGTGTACGTGCACTGTCCAATGCAACCGTCGAGGTACCACCATCGCTTAAGGTGACATCCAGTGATAGCGCGCCCTGAAGCTCACTGCTGTCATCGTCGATAGTCTGTCCACTGTCCTCCGCCGAGAACACTGTTTCGAAATCTTCAGCCGACATCACATCGGCCAGTGCCGTCGAACTATCGGTCCCCGTATAACCACTGGCATCGACCTCGACATCGCGGTCACTACTTTCATCCACCAGAATGGCAAGGCTATCGATACCTTCGTAGTTTGAGATAGTGTCTTTGTCGCTAGTGTCAGTCAGCGTAAACGTCTCACCGTCAAGAGTGACGTCTGAGATGTCATCCGCCAAATCCAGCCGCAAGGCGTCTTCGCCGGTACCGCCAGTAATGGTGTTCTCACCGGCACCCGCGATTAGGGTATTATCTCCACCTATGGCATTGATTTCATTCTCGCCCTGGCCGCCGATCAGGGTGTCTTGGCCGCCTCCGCCTTCAAGATAGGCACTGTTTTCAAAGTCGCTGGCATCGAGCACGACATCGCCACCATCAGACTGCAGAACGGCATCACTAAAGTTGTCTCTGAGCGTATCGGTGCCAATGCGGCGCTTTTGACGATTGTCTTCTTTTACCTGGCGGAAAGAATCAGCTTGCGCGCCTGCTCCCGCTGCCGCCACCCCCAGTAGCGCCAAATCGGACTCTTCTTCAGCAAACTTGCCAACGAAACGCACGGTCCAGTCGACCGATTCATGATGGCCATTGTCATCTTCAGTAAAGGATCTTGAGACCTGGACGTTACCCTCACCGACACCATCTATGCTCTCAATGGCACGCTGCATTTCTAGCGCTTCAGCATTGGCGGTCAAGTCGATCTCGCTGACCTCTTCATCGAAATGAAACTCTACCGTTTCCTCAGCATCACCATCCCAGCTGAGGGTCTGCTCTTCGAGCTGATCGGTATATTTCAGCCTACCGTTGTCGAGGTCCGCCCAGCCATCAGTGATACCCATGACGGTATCGTCACCGTCGCCCCCGGTTAGATCGTTATCACCGGCATTGCCGAACAGAACGTCGTCGCCATCGTTACCTTCCAGTGAATCGTTACCGGCACCGCCATCAAGCAGGTCGTTGCCGCTGCCACCGAGCAATGTATCGTTACCACCACGGCCTTCCAGGCGTGCATCGCCAGAGAATTCCTGGGCATCCAGGGTGTTATTACCGTCGCCGCCAATCAGCGTGGCAAGTTCAATATCATCCTTAAATGTGTAAGCGGGATCATTGGCTTCACCTACTACCAGCCCCTCATCATCCAATGTCATATCCACATTGGCCTCGAGCTGAATCATGTCCCCTTCATCACCATCGCCATTCCCTTCGATGGTACCGCCGTGTCCATCACCCGCCGACAGAACGAAGAGATCATCCTTCTCGGAGCCGATGGCGTCCACGCCTTCACCACGAAGCTGGAAGGTCACACCACCCAGGCTGTACCCCGAAGCATCCAGCGTTTGATTACTACCAGTGCCACCGAGGATGATCTCGGTGGGGTGCGCGTCATACTCGATCGCATCATCGCCCACGTCTATCCGGGCTCCAGCGGAACTGTCCTCAGGATCCCGATCCTTCAGGGTGATATCGACGTTTTCACGATCGATCAAGTAAGAATCATCGGCGTCATCATGGCTTGTGAACTCGTCCTCTCCACCAACCGAAATCAATAGGTTGGAGCCTTTGCCACCGTCGATACGATTATCATTGTTGTTACCAACAAGAACATCATCGCCATCAGAACCGATCAGATCCCGGAAGCCACTTATGCTGCTAAAACCGCTGGCCTCACCGGCATCAAGATCAACCGTCGCGCCTTCGGTGTATTCCTCATAACTCAACGTGGAACTATCACTGCCGAACAGTTTATCGATACCTTCAAGCGTGACGTTGGCAATAGCGACATTTTCTTCGTCATTAGCCTGCCAAACATCAAGGCTGTTCTCGTCTATGTCGCTGTGCAGCCCTTGGCTATTCCCTGCAGATGCGTCGACGGCTTCTGTTTCACTGAAGGTAACATTGCCTTTATCGTTGGCATCGCCGTTGTGGCCTGTACCCTCTCCATCTATCGTCCACAGCGACCCAGACGTATCATCGCCAACTACTCTGTCCTGATAGTCTTCATCTTCACCCCCTATAAAATCGACAAACAGCCCCTCACTGTTCGTCGTATCCAGGGTGTCATTGCCATCACCCGCATCGAAGGTAATCAGAAGGTCGTTGGCATCTTCCAGTACAGAGTCGGCAAACGACAGTGTGTCGTCATCGTCACTGCCCTCAATCTGTATATCACCCTCGCTATCGTTTAGGTCCTTCAGGTCATCAAGCTTTTCTTCTCCCATGACCTGATCGCTACCGTCTTCACTCTCACCGTTGCGGTCGACAACCTGAACCATCTTCTCGTTGTCTTGCTCGACGACCCGCACTTCCATATCCGCGGCACTGCCTGCGGTAACGCTTATCGGGTCGGCGGAGAGCAACATGCGCGGCTCAAGCCCTTCGAAGAGAAACGCCGAGCGTTCTGCCATGGCGCGCACGGGCTGTCTATTACGACGAGACAGGCGTGCAATTAGCTTCGAGAGTGGCTTCCGGAGGGGGCGGAATGAGCGACTCATGGTTAACTCCTAATCAACAAGAAAGATGATTTCGATAAGCGAGGGTGTTATCGGAATCAATGCAATAACGTATCGGTACTCTGATCGCTTGAAGCGGCATTGCCGGTCTGCGCTGCCTCATCGGTCGAAGTGTCATCGTCAGTGGCAGGATCCGGTTTGGTTTGGGAATCAAGAGCGGCACCACCACGCGCCAACCGAGTCAGACGAGAGAAATTACGCATTGACTGCAAATGGATATACATCAACTCCAACTCGTCGTTGCCAACCAGTGTTTGCAACTGTTCTGCAGAGAGTTCTTTAAGCTTTTTGCGATTAATCGACTTGAAGCCAGTCAATGTGCGGCGGCCACCTTCCGGCAGGCGAACCTGCGCCTCTACTGACTCGAGAAGATCCAACTCGACCAGCCGGCGGCAGAAAGCACGCGTGCGTTGGAAATGCGCCTGATAGTCCTGCAGAAATGACAGTACTCTGGAGAGATACTGAGTCTGTTCGCCGTCCGCATCGAACAGGCGTTCGCCACGCCCTTCACTATTCAGCCCTTCGTAATCTTCATCGACACACAACGTAAAGGTCTTGCCTTCGGCAGATGAGGCGAACACAAAGGGGTAGCGACGGAAGAAAGCCGGTACATACTCACCTTGCCAACGGTTATCGTCGTCGACCATCAGGTTGACGTCCCGCTCAATGCCTAATACAGCAACAGGGAGCACCCCATCATCGGCATCGGTGAAAACAATCGGCAGATCACTGGCAGCCGCAGGAAACTCCGCGGCCATGAGGGGGACCGAATTGACCTCTTTTGCAAAAACGAAGTCTTTACCTGCTTTCAGATAGAGCTCGCCATGCTTGTCACGAGTGATAGGCTGAACATTGCGGTAAATAAGTAGTTGCGTCGCCATTGTTGTCTCCTAAAAAGTGTGGTGTCAGGCGGTTGGAATTGATCGTTTCCGGGCGTGTTGGGAATGGCCCGCAATACGATCGCTGCGTTGAACAGCATCAGATTTCTCGGGGTGATGACGTCTCGCGCCGTGGTAACAGGTCACAAACGGTTGGTCATTTTCATCGCGACCAAACGAAAGATTGCTGAGTACTTCGTTGCCATGGTTCGCCATCCAGGCAATCACGCTGTCACGAGACGTCGACTGCCAGTCTCGAGCGAGTGAAAACATCGTGCCGGCCACGGTGCCTAGGGGAAGCGACGCACGATGTAAATGCACATTGAGTGAGTTGCGGCCGGTTGGTTGGCCATCCTGAATCTCTTCGATTCGCACGGTCAGCGGCGGCCATGGTTCTTGTGCCAAGGCAAAGCTGACCTGTAATTGCTCGAGCAGATCGTGCAGTGGGGATATCGGTTCTAAGGAAAGCTCTATTTCAATTGCTTGGCGTGCTGCCTGCGCCGTTGTCAGCATCACGTAATCTGAACGCGCCACTGACTCGCCGACTCGCCACTTCCAGGCCCGGTACAACACGAACCGCTCTTTCTTTACCAGCGTCTCTGGGCGCTTTTCTTCCCAGTAAATTTTGCAGCGGTCGTCTTCAACACCCAGGTGCAGGTAATGCGGTAGTTGCCCTTCTTCAACGCTAGTCGTATTGAGCGGGACCAGGCATTCGTCGGCATCCTGGCGGGACATCCCCAGGTCAGCGAGCAGCATGGTGAGCTTCACAGTTAACATGCCAATAGATTCGAAATCGACAGGAACGCTAAACAGGCAGCGCTGGCTGGAAGAGCGCCCGGGCCTGAACTTCACCGACCGCTCACTCAGATGAGGCACACCGAGAACCTTCAGAAAATTCTGAATGGCTTCAGCAGCCTGGTTACCGGCTGCGTATTCGCCGGTATCAGCGTTGGCCCACGGCAAGAACATCTGCGTCCTCCCCCAGCATCTCATCAATTTGCGCAAGGTCATCGACGTTGATGACGCCAGCGGCATGCTTGAGGCTCAGAATACTCATCAGGTAGTCGTAGCGGGCGCTGGCCAATTCGCTGCGGGCATAAAATAAATCGCGTTCGGCATCCAGCAGATCAAGAACGGGCGTCGTGCCGGATTCCACACCAACTTCCCGGGACTCAACCACTCGCTCGCTGGCCTCCAGCGATTTCTTTAGCGAGCGCTCACGGGACATGGAAGTGAGGATCCCTTGATAACCGCTGCGCACCTCACGATTGAGTTCGCGCGTAACTCGCTCAAGCCGCGAGTCACTGGCATTGATTAGGGTTTCCCCTTCACGAACGGAAGAAGATGTGCTGCCGCCACTGTAGACGGGAACATTGAGGGTCACGGCGATATCTTGTGACTCGACTTCACTTCCACCACCAAACAGTGATCCTTCAGTGTCGTCACTTTCGTAATTAACATTGAGATCAAGGGTGGGCAAATGACCACCGCGGCGTTCTTTCAGCTCTTCGGATGCCACGTCAGTGCCTAGCAACGCTGCTTTTAGGCGAGGGCTACGCTCCTGGGACAGTTCCTCCCAGGCCTCGACGGAGTCTGGATCCGGCCGCTCAAGCTCCAACTCATTTGTCACGGGTTGCAAAGTATTGGGCGGATTTCCAGTAATCTCAGCCAGGCCTTCAAGCGCATCACGCAATTCGTTGGCCACTTCCATCTCGCGGGCATCAACTTGCTGATAGCGAGCTTCGGCATCAAGAAGCTCAACTTCACGAACCAAGCCGTCGTTGTATCGCGCACTGATATCGTCAAGGTTGGCCTGGACCTCATTCTTTTCTGACTGTAAATAAGTCAAGGTTTCGTAAAGTGAAAGCGCCGCAAAATAGCGCTCTGCCACCCTAAGGAACAGGTCTTGTCGTGCCACCTCAAGCTCGGATGCTGCTTGTTTGATTTCGGCCTTCGCCTTGTCGAACGCCGCCCAGCGCGAATAGTCGTAAATCGATTGCTCAATAGAGGCCCCGTAACTCGTACTCGGGTATGAGGTGCTGCCACTCTCGTATTCTTCGTTATCGGAACTCACAATATCCTGGCTGATCTCCGTTCGGGTCGCGGTTAGATTGACCTGTGGCAGGAGCGTAGAGCGCGCCTGGTAGTAGCGCTCATCAGTGGCATCCTTACCGTAGAACTCTTCCTGATAGCGAGGATCGTTCTCCTTTGCCATCTCATATACATCTAGCAAACCAGCACTCAACGCCGGTGTACTAGCTAACCCGAAGACAGCGCCCAGGCAAACTGGCAAAAGTCCGGTACTCCTGCGGTAGAGGTTTCTATCGAGCATTCGTTGTTGTCCCGGTTTTGTAGATTTTTGGCTAGCACGAAGAAATTTTTCTCATCAAGCATCTCCGCGTCTCGCCAGAAGAGAAATAACCACGCCAAGTACCTGACGTACTAGCTCATGACACCAGATGATCCAATTAACACAATGGATAGCAAAATTAACGTTCAGATACAAATAAGCCCAATCTAATTGCACTAGCACCCAATGGATACATATCTGGTACGTAAGGTCATTGTTTATAAGGCATCGCGTCATGCCATAAGATGACATGATGTAACACAAATCAGTTTTAGCAGCCGAGGGATTAACCTCCAACCACCAGATTGGAATTTGAGATACAGGGGCAACTGAGGAGGGAAAAAATAGACACAGAGGCAAATGCTCAACCCAAAGGATTGAACATTTTTAACGGCCCAGCTGTCGCAACCACCGGCTTAAGTAAGGCGATTCATCGCCATTTTCAAGTAAGGCACGCCGTTGAGCGGCGTGACGCACCTCGCCGGGGAGCAAATGAAAGGTTTTTTTAAAACGTCTGGAAAAATGTGCTTGGCTGGTGAATCCATATTGTTCAGCAAGCTCACCGATCGTTCGGTGCTCTTTAGTATCTTCTAAACATCGGCGGACACGCGCCATACGTCGATACTGAATGTACCGAACGACACCGCCCTCAGTACTGAACAGACGGTATAGATTGGCCCGAGACAAACCTGCTTTGAGGCAAAGCCAATCCGGCGTGAGTTGTGGAGAAGCCAAGCAGTTTTCAATGATCCGTTTCACTCGCTCTCTCGCCAACACATCCAGCTCAGAGCTGACCGCCTGCTGCGCTTCAACGTCATGGTAAGCGCAAGCCAAAATCATATTGCTGGTTATATCAGCGATATCGGATGCTTCGCGACATTCAATTGTCGGCAGACGCAGCATGAGTGATTCTAGGTAGTCAGCAAGAAACCTTCCCCGACCCGATGAGAGCACCATTCCGTGTGCCGCATCGAGAAAGGCAGGATGTCTGTCGAAATGTTCCCGCGGAAGCATTACATTTATGATGTCAGTATCATTGGAGCGTGTGTCTAACGGACGCGCAAGGTCGATGACGGATACACACCCTGGCAATACATGTGTCATTTCACCATCAAGCTTTCCTTTATAGCCCCCTGAACGATGCACCTGAACGAGGATATGATCTACCCGTTCAGAGGGATGAGCCTGATGGAAGCGTTGCGATCGGGTAAAAACATTACCCAGCATGATGTCATGCAATTGATACACGTCTACGCGTGAGCGGAAGGGTTTCATTCCGGTTTTATCCAGCGGTTCTACATCAAAAACCGGCGCAATATTTGTCCTCCAGGCATCGAATCGATCCTGAGGTTCAAAGTCATCGCTATCAAAGCATGTGGAAGGTATGCAGTTACTTGAAACCATGAAATGCTGCCTACGTTTCGACTTTAGTACTACATGAAATGAACAGAATCTGACCACTCGAAACTACATCGTCTCAGAATGATTGGGCAACTTCGCTTATTAAACGATCCATAAAATCCGTCACTGCGGTTTGAATATACGAGCACAATCCCCTGGCAATTGCTGAGTATGATGATTCGACCACTCGCCACTATTGAATGCTTCCCGCTGGCAAACAACCATTAAGGCCGCTTAATTAGACTAATCTAATTAAATGAAAATTAATTATTTGACCACTTTTAAAGAAAAACTGCACTTGCTGACCAACGCTTACCAAGTCGCTGTCAAACACTTGACTTCAACTCCAGAGCTGATTTGTACTACAAACTATACGTCACAAACCTCCATCACGCTGGCTCTAAAAGGTTACTGGTTACATGCCTTACCTGCTCGGCCTATAGCAAAAAGAGAGCGAATATGACCCGACCCCACCCCCTCCGCCTATCGACGGGGATCGCAGGTCTCGATCAGATACTTCATGGTGGCTTGATTGCTCAGCGGGCTTACCTTGTTAGAGGAGGCCCGGGATCAGGCAAGACCACACTGGGAATGCATTTCCTGCTCGACGATAGTGATTCAGATAGCCTGTTGGTGACCCTGGGGGAAGACGAGGAAAAATTACGCGACAATGCCAGACGAAGCGGCCTTTCTCTCGACAATGTGAAAATCCTCGATGTCTCGCCTGGACAAGCAAGCGAAGTGGGCAGCGATGTGTATAGCCTACTGGAAAGCTGGGACGTCGAAGGCAACACCATCCATGACAGCATTCTCGACCATGCCCGCCAATATAGACCAAAGCGGGTTTTGATCGACTCTCTCAGTCAGATGCGCTACTTGTCGGCCGACACTTTCCAGTTCCGCAAGCAGGTTTTATCGCTGTTGCGCACCCTGACGAACCAGGGAGCAACCGTCATGTTTACCTCGGAGGAAAGCACTGCCGAGGATGATAAGGCCCTACTATTCTTAGGCGATGGAGTGATCAGTCTGGAATCAACAGATTATGGTCGCTTGTGCAGGATTACCAAGTTTCGCGGTTCAGGGTTCGAGGATGGCACGCATTTTTATCAACTCGACTCGCAAGGCATGACCCTTTTCCCACGCTTGGTGCCGAACAAGTTTTTCCGTTCTCACTCGCATACCCAGATGAGTTCCGGCCTTCCAGCGCTTGATGCGCTCACTCATGGGGGGATCGAGCGTGGCACAGTCACCTTACTGTCCGGACCCACCGGGGTAGGCAAAACCACACTCGGGGCGCAGTTTATTGTCCAGGCTGCCGCAAAAGGCGAACGGGCGGTCATTTATAACTTCGACGAAAACGCATCGACGTTCTTCATGCGCTGCCAACAGATTGGATTACCCGCTGAAGAAATGGTCGATAAAGGAACCCTGAGTTTCGAGGCGATTGAACCCCTGCTCTATCACCCTGATCAGTTCTCTGCCAGCGTCAGGGAAGAGATCGAGAACCAAAATACCACCGTCGTGATGATCGACAGTCTATCCGGATACCAGCAGTCGATGTCTGGCGAGCATCTTCAGGCACGTGTCCACGCCCTATGCCGCTATCTGGTCAACATGGGAGTTACTGTGATACTGGTCAACGAGACCTTCACGATTACGGACACTCAAGCCCGCGTGACAGAATATGGTTTAAGCTACGTCGCCGATAACATCATCATGCTTCGCTACATTGAGCTGAATGGCGAGCTTCGCAAGACCATCGGCGTGCTCAAGAAGCGAGCCAGCAACTTTGAAAAAAACCTTCGCGAATTCGATATCACCCAGGAGGGAATTCAAGTGGGTGAGACGCTACACGGCATGCGCGGCCTCATGAATGGCGTTCCAGAAATGATCAACCTTAATCACGCCAGTGATAAATCGTGACAAGCTACAAATATCAACGTCATGAACAGCCTGTCATTGGCATCGCACTATCGAATCGGGCAAATGCCAACCTATTAAGGCGCATGCTGGGGCACGACGTCCTGATCCAAGAGGCATTATTCAACGACGCTGACCTGGACACGGACCTCATCGTTGCGGATACGGCCCTTCTGCAACATCACCACCAAAAAATACTCGAGCTGCGCAACCAAGCGGCCCCCACGATTCTACCGGTGCTGTTAGTCACCGACAGCCGCAGCCAGATCCCGCCCAGAATCATTGCTGAGTTAGGCATCAGTGTTGACGATATCCTGCGCATTCCCACCACTCAGGCGGAAATGAAGTCACGGATCAACAACTTGCTGCGCCTGCGCGATCTGTCGCGTCAGCAGGAACACAGTCGCAGACAGCTGATGAGCGTTGTCAGTGCGCTGCGCACGTTGAATGCCTGTGACAGCGTCGTGGTTCGCTCGAATAGCGAAGAAGAAATGCTCAGTTCACTGTGCCAGACCATCGTCGACGAAGAGAATTACGACCTCGCCTGGGTAGGCTTTGCCAGTGATCAGGACGACAAGCCGATACAAGTGCAGGCCTGTGCAGGCCCCGCTACGGCTTTCCTTACGCATCTTCAGCTCGGCTGGGGCCAGGACCTCAAGGGATCGGGCACCGTTGGGCAGTCTTTGCGGACAGGTAAGAAGCGCATCGTCAATCATATCGATAAAGAACCGTCTCTGGCTCATCTTAAAGAGCGTGCGCGTCTCCACGGGCTGGCATCAGCTATCACCCTGCCATTGATATTCGAGTCCGGCCCGCCTGGCTGCCTGACCATCTACTCAAGGACGCCTGAGCACTTTGGTGAAGAGGAGTGCCAACTGCTGGAGCGACTTGCCGATAATCTGGTGTTTGGCCTTAACGCTTTGCGCACTCTTCGTGAAAGCCAGCGTCAATCTGACAGAATTCAATATCTGGCCTCCACTGATGCCTTGACGGGGCTACCCAATCGACGCCATCTGATTCATTTCCTGAATGATAAGCTGGACGCTGCTGAGCACTCTGACACCTCCGGTGCGGTTTTATTCATTGATCTGGATCGCTTCAAGCTGATCAACGATGCCTTGGGGCATGAAGTCGGCGATCACGTCCTCATTGAAATCGGGCAACGCCTGCTAAACACCGTGCGCGATGCCGACCAGGTAATTCGGCAGGGAGGTGATGAATTTCTGGTGCTGATGAATCACGATCCAAGACAAGGCGGCGTGTCGACGCGAGAACAGATCATCACAAACGCCTGTACTCTGGCCAACCGCATTATTGCTCACTTGGCAGAACCGTTCATGGAAGGCGGTTTTACTCACCATATCGGGGCCAGTATTGGCATCAGCCTGTATCCCGACCATGGCCGTAACGCCACCATGCTGATCGAAAATGCTGACAAGGCCATGTTCGAAGCCAAGCGGCAAGGCGGTAACCGCTATCTTCTGTTTTCCGAGGATCTATCCGCCAGCCGTCAGCACCGGTTTGCCATGGAGTCACGCCTCCGGGACGCACTGGAAAACAAGGAATTCGAACTTCATTACCAACCCATTTTTGAACTCGACAGCTGTAAAATCGCCGCCGTCGAAGCCCTTATCCGCTGGCCACAGGCCAATGGCGACATCTTAATGCCTATGGCTTTTATGCCCATTGTCGAAGAAACGGGCATGATCAAGCCCCTGGGTGACTGGGTACTCGAAACCGCGGCTCAACAGCTAAGCGTCTGGCATGACAAGGGTTACATGCTAGAAATGGCCGTCAACGTGAGCCTCAATCAGCTGCATTCAGGCTGCATCGCCGAGCGTTTTGCGGCGTTGGTCAGACCGCATGTGCATCCTCGATGGATCCATCTTGAAGTCACCGAAAACACCCTGATGACCGACCCTGAAACCATCGAAACACTCTTGGAGAATCTTCACGGGCAAGGCTTCCAGCTTGCTATCGATGACTTCGGCACCGGTTATTCCTCTTTGAGCCGGTTGCAACACCTCTCCATTCAAACCTTGAAAATCGACCGCAGTTTCATCAGTGAGCTTGGCCAACCAGACAGCAAGGGAGCGGCACTGGTATCCATCATTCATGAGATGGCATCCAGCCTAAACCTGCATACCATCGCCGAGGGCATCGAAACCGACGAACAACGCCGGCTGCTTCTGGAAACGACGTCTAGGCATGGCTGGGGACAAGGGTTTTGGTTCAGTCGTGCGCTTCCTGCACATGAACTTGAGGCACGCCTCAAAGGTGAAAAGGCGTCACAGCCGGCTGGGCATGCTGACCGAGCCGTCCCAGGGCGTTGATAGCGTGCGTTGCCGATCTGCAATGATGCGCTTACTTTACTCGACATAACGATTTTAAAACGCGAGGCAATTACCATGCAGCAAGCAGAGAAAGAGTCGCAGACTGCCCAACGAAGCGTTGTCGTCCAGGAATTCACCAACAGCGTGCTTGATCCTCATGCACCTATGCTTGGGCCCGTCGAGAATGGCGGCACCATCATCTCAAACACAGCACCGGGTTGCTGGGGCCCAATGATCACGCCCAGCCTGCGAGGTGGGCATGAGGTAACCAAGCCGGTTTTTGTCGAGGGAGCCGAAGTCGGCGATGGTGTTGCCATCCGTATCCGCGACATTACCGTGACCTCAATTGCCACTGCGTCCGGGCACGACAGCTCTCCCGAAGGGTTTTGCCTTGGCGACCCCTATGTCGCGGCGCGCTGCCCCGTGTGTGACACCATAGGACCCAAGACGCACATCGAAGGCGTTGGCCAAGACGCTGTGAAGTGCGATGTGTGCAACAACTCAGTGAAGCCATTTGAGATTGTACACGGCTATACCGTCACGTTTGACGACACCCGCACGGTGGGCCTGACGGTGCCTGGCAACGTAGCCGAGCATTTCGCGTCAAAGGCCGACCACTACTCGGCGCTCCCCGATCAAAGCCGGCAGCATTCCATCCTGAACTATGCCCCTTCGGATATGCCAGGAACGCTCATACGCACCAGGCCCTTCATGGGCCAACTGGGCACATGTCCATCAATGCCCATGCCCGACAGCCACAATGCCGGCGATTTTGGCGCATTTTTAGTGGGTGCCCCCCACGAATACAGCCTCACGCCCGAGCAACTGGCCGAACACAAGACCGACGGGCATATGGATATCGACGCGGTGCGTGCGGGCTCGATTCTGGTTGCACCGGTCAAAGTTCGCGGTGCCGGCGTTTACATGGGTGACATGCATGCCGGCCAAGGCGATGGTGAAATCGCAGGGCACACCATGGACGTCTCAGGGAGCGTTACGCTCCAGGTCGAAGTCGTCAAGCATTACCCGATTGACGGCCCGATACTGTTCCCACTGTTGGAAGACCTACCGCCATTGGCAAAACCATTTAGCGCGGCAGAAAAGGCCAAAGGCCAGCGACTGGCAGAGAAATGGGGCATAACCGACACCGAACCGCTAGCCCCGATATCAGTGGTAGGCACCGCGGCAAACCTCAACGACGCTATCGAGAACGGCCTTGAGCGCGCGGCGAAATTGCTTGATGTAAGCGTGGCGGAAATTCGCAACCGCGCGACGGTCAATGGTGCCATTGAGATTGGGCGCGCTCCCGGGGTAATCCAGGTCACCTTCCTCGCACCGCTAGCGAGGCTGGATGCCGTGTGCCTGGGGGATTATGCCCGCGAGCAATACGACCTCTGAGTATGCCAACGCGGAGCGCCGCTAGTACATAACGCACATTTACGCCCCATTCCTGCAATGGGGCGTTTTTATGGGGTGTATTCAGGCCAATGTCTACCATAACGGCTCTTCCCCGCAAGGCGAGCGATACAGAAATGAGCAGGACAATCAGGGATCGACTGCATCCATACACCCTTAAAAGCGTTATCTGGAATCACTATTGATCAAATAGAATATCGGTACTGATATTTCACTAGGGCTGGACTGCCTTGATACAGACGCGATACATTCAGGCTACATAGTTAAGAGTCTTAAGCATGTTAGTTTTCATACCACGGATAATCATTACAGTTGCCTTTACTGCCTCCGCGTTCTTAATGTCTGCTAAGGCAGCCGACGTGACGCCAAGCACACTATCACCATCAACAGATGAAACACCGGTTTTTACACTGCACAGCGATAATAAACGCTGGTCAGTAAGCCGTGAAGAGATTGAACAATCATCTCTGCATGAGGTATCTCTGCAACATTTTGAAGGACCACAAGGTGATTTTGCGGGCGTCTGGCTTGATGACTTTCTTAAAGCCGAGGGCATCGATGATGCAGCAACGTTACGTTTCGTGGCTCATGACGATTACACGACCTTCATAACGCCTGACGACCGCGAAGCCAAACGCTATATGCTCGCCACAAGGCTGGATGGCGATTCGCTGAACCGCGACGAGTTTGGCCCAACGATGTTGATCATTCCTGCTGATGCTGATGCGGTTGAAACGGGCACTGTGAGCATGACCACATGGGTATGGTCCATTAAAGACATCTACGTGCAATAATGAAACTGCGCTTTAATCGGCCACTGGGCTGGCAACTAGGCCTTGGATTCACCCTGCTCGCGGGGATTTGCGCGATCGCCGCAGGGATTTACCTGTACCAGATCCGTCAGCATCTTGGCTCGAACTACACTTCACTCGTTGCAGACGTCATACGCCCCCAGCTGCATACCGTTCTATTGCGTTCTACTTTAAATGAATTCCAGGAGGATCCATCGGACAGTGAGTTGATAGAGCGCTTCGATAATCTCCTTTGGCGCATCCCACAACATATTGAAAGCGTGGGCTTTGGACTCAGAAAAAACCAGTTCTCACCACCCGAATATGAGGTATCTTTACATCGCTTGCAGCGCGTAAGTGAGAAACTTCCCGACCTACGTCAGGCCCTGGGCGAGGTTGCGGATGGAGCACCTCCTGATGACTTGATTCAACAAGGCTTCGCCATTGAAAACGAATTAGCTCAGGCCTATAGCAGGCTAAGTGAACTCTTACATTCTGAAGCCGCCAAGCAGCGCGTGGTGATGGATCGTTTGGCGATCGGCATCGCCATCCTGATACTCGTTATCCTGCTTTTGTCTGGCGGCCTGATGATTGCCTTAATCCGCCTGCATCATCAGCACAAGAGAGTGCTCAAACTCAGCCTGATGGATGAGCTCACCGGACTCGGCAACCGGCGTTATATGCTCAATTTCACCGAACACTTATTTGAACAAAGCCAACGCAGCGGGCAGCCGTTGAGCATGGCTCTGCTCGACCTCGACCATTTCAAGCGCGTGAATGACAATTTTGGCCACCCCGCAGGCGACCAAGTGCTTCGTGCCTTTGCCCATGCGCTTCTCGACGAAGTCCGAAAGGCAGATGTGGTTGCGCGCATTGGAGGTGAAGAGTTCTGTGTCTTGATGCCTAAAACCGATACCGCAGGTGCACAGGCATTGCTTGAACGGATAAGAACGAGAGTAGAAGGACTATCACCGCAAGCCCTTGGCGTGCCGACCGCAGTGACGGTAAGCCTGGGGCTGGCCACTGCCAGCCATCAGGATGCATCATTTGATCAGCTTTACGCGCGTGCTGATCAGGCCCTTTACGAGGCCAAGACGAATGGGCGTAACTGCGTTGTCATAGACTGATCTCAAGATCCAGAGGAAGCGACACAACAGCCTTTAGTGGCATAGGACTGGCGAAAAGGAAGCCTTGCAGCAGAGCGCGATGTTCAATGCCTTCGGCGACTACGATCAACCCTGGATGATGTGCCATGTTGCACAATTGCTGCCTTTCGGGTGTAGGTAGCAGTCGACCCTTAGGATTGATTGGCGTCCCTGGCAGGAGTCGAACCTGCGACCTGCCGCTTAGGAGGCGGCTGCTCTATCCTACTGAGCTACAGGGACATATGAGGAGCGGCAGTATAACCGTTGGGGCCGCACAGGCCAAGGCAGTGCCGCTATATCCAGCCGAGCAGTCGCAGGGCAAAAATACCGATGGTCACCGTGACACTGGCCATGAGCGTAGTGATGGCAATGATGTTAGCGGCCAAGGCGACGTTACCGCCAATCGCCTTGACCATCACAAAGCTGGCCGCCGCCGTAGGACTGGCAAAGAACAAAAACAGCAGGCCCAGCTCGCGGCCGGAAAAGCCGACGAGCCAGGCGGCCCCCGTCGACAGCACCGGCAGAACCACCATCTTCATCACGCTGGCACTCAATGCCACCTGCTGGCTATCGCGCAGGGTGCGCACCGATAGCGTCGCACCAATGCAAATCAGCGCCAACGGCAGCGTGAGAGAAGCAAAATAATCACCCGACGTCATCAACCACCGGGGCAGCGAGATCGACCAGGCGGTGAACGGCAATGCCAACAACACGCTGATGATCAGCGGGTTCGTCGCGATCTTCCACATCAGGCTGCGCCAGTCGGTGGCCTGGCCAGGTTGATACATGGCCAAGACCACCACCGAGAGAACGTTGTACGCCACAATCACCACGCCCAGTAAGAGACTGCCGGCCGAAAGGCCGTAATCGCCATACATCCCCGCCGCCAACGCCAGCCCCACTACACCGCAATTGCCACGAAACGCCCCCTGCACATAGACGCCCCGCTCTTGACGAGGAACGCGGCGAATCGCCCAGCCCCAGCTCAAGAAACATTGACAGAGGGTCGCTAATGCGAAAAACACCAGAAGCGGCACGTCCAACGCCACGCTCAGGTCGGCTTTGACCAGGCTCAGGAAAATCAGCGTGGGCAAGGTGGCCTTGAAGACCAAGGCAGACGCGGTAGCCACGAATGCCCTGTCGATCCAGCCAATCCGCTTCAAAGCCAAGCCCGCAAAGACCATGGCAAAGACAGGCAGAGTGACGTCAAGGGTACGGGCGAACAGCTCAAATAGACTCACGGTCAACGGACTCTTTTCATGGGTGGACGTCGTTAAAGCAGCGCTTACTTATATTCTACCGTTGACAGAGTTTTGTCGACCGGCTAGACACCGATGACAGCATAATAGAGAGTGTTCCAAAACGCGCATATAACAGAAAGGTTGCCCATGGTATCGCCAGCCGGAAACCAACACGAAGCGCAGCGCTTATTTACCTTGAAGCGCTATACCCTTGGCGATCAGACGGCCGACCCAGCGCTTGATCGCATCACGCGTTTGGCCGCCTCGCTTTGCCAAGCGCCTATCGGGCTCATCACTCTTGTGGACGACACGCACGTGTGGTGTAAAAGCCGCTATGGGAACGCTGCGGATGCCATTCCGCGCGACGATTCCTTTTGCACGCACACCATTGCTTCCGCAGACCTGCTGGAGGTGCCCGACACGCAACAGGACCCTCGCTTCAAGCATTTACCGCTGGTTGTAAAGCCGCCTGCCATTCGGTTCTATGCGGGGGTACCGTTAATCGCCGATAACGGGCAGGCGATTGGCTCTCTTTGCATCATGGACACCCGCCCACGCCACTTGACCGAGCTGCAACGCGAACTATTGAGCCAACTCGCTCAGAACATCATATTACAGCTCGCGAATCATCTGGTGTCCCGTGCGCAGCATGCCACCAACAAGGCGGGGATCGGCATTTGGGAAATGGATATCCCCAGCCGTGTCACGCATTGGAATGACGTGATCAACCAGCTGTACGGCATTGGCGAGAACGACGACATTGATAGGTTCAGCCGCTTGAATGTTTACGTGGACACCGATAAAGCGCGTCTCCAGCAGGCCCTGGATGCAGCCGTCGAACACCAACGGGCGTTTAACGATACTTTCCAGCTAATCACACCGCAGGGCCTTCAGCGCTGGGTACGCATGACCGGCACCCCCGTGATGGCAAAGGGGCACGTTGTCCAGCTCATCGGCACCATGATCGATGTCACTCCCCGTAAGCGCATCGAAACCCAGCTCTTAAAACAGCAGGCCCTGGAGCGCGCCATTATGCGTGCTCAAGCAAGCTTTATTGATGAGCAGGAAAACACCTCTGCGCTGAATTATCTGCTGGACGATCTGTTGAGACTCACCGATAGCGAATACGGCTTTATCGGTGAAGTGCTCGTAGACCAACAGCAGGCGCCTTATTTGGTCGCCCATGCGATTACCGATATCGCCTGGGATGAGGCTTCACGCGACTTCTATGCCCGAAATGCACCCAACGGCATGATATTCAGCAATCTCGACACGCTGTTTGGCCATGTCATGCGTCATGAAGAAGTCGTCATTGCCAACCAGCCAGGCAAGGACCCGCGCCGGGGTGGACTGCCCCCCGGCCACCCCCAGCTCAACGCCTTTCTGGGAGTGCCGATCCATGTACACGGCCACTGCATTGCCATGATCGGCCTGGCAAATCGCCCAGGCGGTTATGATAGCGCGCTGGTCGATTTTCTGGCGCCGCTGCTTGGCAGCATCGGACAGCTGGTAAATAGCCTGCGTATCAGCCGGCAGCAACGTAGCGATCAAACCGCTATCGCCCGTCTTTCCATGGTGGCCAAAAAGACCAGCAACGGCGTGGTTATTACCGATGCCAAGGGCAGAATCGAGTGGGTCAATGAAGGATTTACGCGCTTAAGTGGCTACACGCTGGCTGATGCCCAAGGCAAAACGCCAGGTGCGCTGCTACAAGGGGCGCAGACGGATCCCGTTACTCTCAGCCGCATCTCAAGCGCCCTTGCCCAGAAGCAGGGTTTTGAAGAGGAGGTGCTCAACTACCGCAAGGATGGTTCGCGCTATTGGGTGCATATCAGTTGCAATCCCTTACCCCAAAGTGAGAACGGCAGTGAAGGCTTTATTGCCATTCAATCAGACATCAGTGAAAGCAAGGCTCACGAGGAAGCCCTCTACAAAGCCGCCAATATTGATGAGCTCACCGGCTTGGCCAACCAGCGCCTGGTCAAAGAGAAGCTGGCCAGTTACTGCCTTAACGCAACGAACGAGCAGCCCATCGACATACACATCTTGAATCTGGATGATTTCAGGCGGCTTAATGAACTGCTCGGCTACCAAGCAGGCAACAATCTATTGGTTGGCGTGGCCAGACGCCTCGCGCAGCTGACCACCAATGAGGGATTCAGCGGCCGCCTAAGCGGTGATGAGTTCGCCGTCATCACCCGCTCGTCCATCACCGCCTCAAGCCTCCAGCGCTGCATCAACGAAACGCTTTACCTGGCAGGGCAGCCTATCAAGCTCAGCACCTGCGTGGGGACGACACGCTACCCCCACGACAACTCAGACCCAGACACCCTTATCCGGCATGCCTATCAAGCGTTGTACCAGGCTAAAACGTCTGGACCCTCCCAGCATGCCGCCTACAACCCGGACGAAGAGCAATCAACGCGCCACAGGCAAAAGCAGCGTCATGCTATCCATACCGGATTGGCGAAAGGCGAATTCCAACTTTTCTATCAGCCCCAGGTCAATCTTCAGTCCCGGTGCGTGATTGGTGTGGAGGCGCTTATCCGCTGGCAGCATCCAATAGAGGGTTTGCTCTCGCCAGCGGCATTTCTGCCGTTAGTCGAAGGCACCGATCTCGAATACGACATCGGCGAATGGGTGATAGAGGCGGCCCTCAAACAGCAGACCCTTTGGCAGCAACAAGCGATTCACATGCCCATCAGCGTGAACATCAGCCCAAGGCACCTATTACACCCTGGTTTCCTGCCCCAGCTACAGGCATTGCTTGCCGCCTACCCGCATATCGAGCCGCGTCAGTTAGCGCTGGAGATATTGGAGTCGGCAACGCTTGACGACATGCAGGCGGCACTCGCAGTTCTCTCCGCCTGTCAGTCATTGGGGATTGACGTTGCCCTGGACGACTTTGGCACGGGCTACTCGTCGCTGGCGTATTTTCGCCGACTGCCCGTGCAACTGATCAAGGTCGATCGCGATTTTGTTCGCGACATGCTGAGCAGCCAGGATGACCGGGCCATTGTGGAAAGCATTATCTTTCTGGCCAAGAAATTCTCGCGACCGGTGCTTGCCGAAGGGGTCGAAACCATGGCGCATGCCAGTGCCTTGCTAGCCCTGGGTTGCTACCTTGCACAAGGATATGGAATAGCCCGCCCCATGCCCGCTCTGGAAATACCGCAATGGCTAAAGGACTGGCACACAACGCTACCGCAGGATCAGTCCACATAGGGCAGTGAATCAGCAACCTGCTCATCGTGTAATTTGATGACGACACCATCGCGGCCTTTATCCTTTGCCGCGTAGCTGCCTGCATCCGCTCGTGCCACCGCATCATCAGTACCACTGTCATCTTCATGAAAGGTCGTGATGCCAATACTCAGCGTGACACTGTACTCTTTGCCTTCATGGACCACCGAAATTTCACCGACGGAATTGCGCAGCGCTTCGGCAATTTTACGTGCCTGACTTAACGTACAGCTGGGCAGCAGTACGCCAAACTCATCGCCGCCCTGACGGGCCACATGATCACTTCGCCGCACTTCCCATGCCACCACCTGGGCAATACGACGGAGCATTTCGTCACCCAGCGCGTGTCCGCCTTCGTCGTTGATCGGCTTAAAATGATCGAGATCGAAGAGCAACAATGCCGAGGGCGTGCTGGTCTTCTGAAAGTCGGCGAATGCCTCGTCCAGTCGCCGCTCAAAGCCTCGTCGATTTAACAACCCAGTCAAGGGGTCGTGTTCGGCCTCCCAACGCTGGATGGCTTCCAGTTCGCGACGCTCGGTGATGTCTTTGACCACCCCGACCAGCCCCAACGAATGGCCGCCCTGGGACAGCATGACCACGCGGGCATGGATATCCAGCCACAGGGTTTCCCCGTCAGTGCGCTCGAACCGCAGCTGACGCACAAAATCAGTGCCGGTTTTCAGGCTGTGCTTCCACATATCCATGGCGCCGTCGAGATCGCCGGAATGGATCTGGCGCAGCCAGGCGTCCATCGGCACATCGGCCTGAATATCCAACATCCCCAGCAGCGAGGGGTTCATATAGGTAATCTCGCCGTCGAAGTTAGCAACGAACATGCCTTGAGGGGTCGCATTGAGCACCGAGTCCAGAAACGCCTCGCGCTCCTGGAGGTTGGCCATCAACACTTGCCGCTCATCTTCGACGCGATTGAAGGTCCCCGCCACGTGCTGCAGCTCTTGCATTTTGGTGCCAAGCTTCACGCGGTCACGCTCCCCGCGACCCACCTCCCCAATCTGCCTGGCAAGATGTTTCAGCGGCGATAACATACGGCGCAGCAGCCACCACAATAGAGGCAACATCAGCAGGGTCAGCGCGAACCCCAACCACCAAAGCCGCTGCAAAAAGCCGCTTAACGGCTGCTGGGCCTGCTCGTTGGGCAAGTACAGACCTACGATCCAGTTAGCCGGCCATACCTGGCCGTAAGATTGAAACGACATCTCACCGTCGAGCAGTGGTGCTACTGCCTGACCTTCCCAGCCATCCAATGCCAATCCCAGCCAGGGATTGAACGCTTCATCAGGCACTTCGCTCATGATCAGGTCACGATTGGGATGGTAAAGAATTTTGCCTGAGGCGGTGGCGACACCGGCATAGCCGTCTTCGCCCAGACGTACACGCGCCAGGCGGTCAAACAGACCACCGGAATAAAGGCTGACGACGCCACCGACGAAGCCGGCAAAGTCGCCGTTTTCATTGATGCGGGGGACGCTTATCAGCACCATGGGAATACCGCTGGCGCGGCCGACAAAGGGCTCACTGACGTAAGGCCTTTGTGAGCCGCGCAGTATGCGGAAGTATTCGAGCTCGGATGTATCGAGTCCTTCGCGCCCTTCCACTTCTGGCCAGTCGGCAATAATTTGACCGCTGGCATCTGCAACCACCACGCCTTCAAACCAGGCCATCAAGGCGGCATTGCTCTGCAGGGTGGAACGTATCGCGTCGCTTCCAGCGCCCGGCTCCAACTGGTCATTTAAACGAGCCAATGCCTCAAAGCGGGTATCGACTTGCTCGGTCACCTCATCTGCCAGCAAGGTGGACTCATAGCGCAGATGCGCCATGTTAGTCGCCTTGACCATGGCATTACCCAACTGCCACGCCATCCCCAGCACCAGTATCACAACCAATAGCCAGGTAACCGCCAGCCCCATGAGCAGGCGGTTCTGGAGTGAACCGAAGCAGGTTATACGTTTTAAAAGGCGAGCCAAACCAAACCGCCCCGCTTGATGTGCGTCATATCCAATCGTTCCGACTTCAGTGACCTTGATGGTGGTTACGCTATAGTAACGTTGTATGAGTGCTTACTACAAAAGAATTAAAGGCGAATGGCCATGCGGACTCGCCATAACTTACCAGATCAGCCACAAAAAAAGCCGGCCCATCAGGGCCGGCTCTATCGTCTTAACGACGTCTCTAGCTAATCAACTCGCTAGACAAGGCGTCTTAGAAGTCGTAGCGAACACCAACGGTGTACTGAACTTCGTCGTCGAGGTTACGGAAGTTCTCAGTCAGCGAATCATCAGCGCTGGTAGAGTTGTCTTCCTGGTACGCTTCGGCGAAGACGTACATCGGCTCGCTGAAGCGGTAGTTGGCGCCCAACACAAAGCGGTTCTGGTCGTCAACGCGGCTATCAATCATTTCGACGTGGTAGTAGTCACCGTAGATTTCACCCATGCCGTAGTCATAGGTGGCACCGATGCCGACCAAGTTATCGATTTCGAAAGACGGATCAGTGGGATCACCATCGGAATCAGTTTGGATTTCATCTTGCGAAGCGGTAATGTCACCAGCTTCCTGGTAGCTGATACGTGCACTGAAGTTATCGGTGAAACCGTATTGGGCGACTACACCCCACAGGTCTTCAGAGAAATCTTTAGCACCTTCACCGTCGTAGCTAGCGGTGTCGTTTTCACCAACCTGCTTGGCTTGGTTGTAAGCAGCACCCAGATAGAGGTCTTCCCACTCGTAGCTAACACCAGCGTGCCAGGAAGTGGTAGAGCCAGTATCGTCTGCACCACTAGTGTCGTCGGTATTGCCAGACAAGTGCTTGGCAGCAACCTTAGCCTGGAAGCCTTCCATCATCGGCGAAGAATACTGAATAGAATCGCCGTGAGCTGCTACGTTACCAAAGTCGATGTTGGTAGCGCCATTGGCTTCCGGCACATCCTGAATAACGGTAACGTTCTGGTACATAATGGAGTCGAAGTTACCGACCTGTACCGCACCCCAAGAATCGCTCTTCACACCAACGTAAGTGTTACGGATGGTATCAAAGCCACCGAAATCAACTCCATCTACATCACCAGCATCATTAGTAGAGGTGCTGTTTCCGTTCCGCGCATCAGCCTTGCCGCGGAATTCCATGCGGGCAAAGGTGCTCAAGTCGCGAGTAACTTCGTGGTTGGCGATAAAGCCAAAACGCGAACCCAAGTCAACGAATTCAGACCCGTCGGTCTTTGTACCCTCTTCACCTTCCGGGCCACCAGTTTGTACAGCGTAAGCCAGACGACCGTAGAGGTCGAGGCTGGTGCCGTCTTGGTCATATACGGTCGCGGCTTGGGCGCCAGAAGCGGCCATGGTGCCAGCGATAGCAGTCGCTAAAAGTGTTTTTTTCATGATGTAGGTTCCTTAACTAGCTTACTGTTTCGATCGTTTCTGTTCGACCTGCGGTCGACAGTCGGCTTGCTGGGTATGCTCTTTTTTCATTTGCCGGATGCTTGGCACTCGGCTCAATGCGGCATTTCCTCAACAAAGCCTTGTTATAGTCCAATGCTCGCAAGGCAAACTCTATACTGGGATTCCAAGGAACGCAATAGAAAAAAACACTGTTTTTTTATTATTTGCGTTTTTTCCTGGAACGAAGCCAATTTCAGCTGGTCTCAGCGCCCCTGAAATTTCTGCTTCAAGCCCAACAACTTATCTTCCATGCTAAGTTGTTTGTGAGCAATGTCACGCTCAGGCGGTGTTTTTTCAGCTTTTTTTGCCGTTTGTGTCGTAGATTTTTTATTGGGCTTGGCTGTCTTGGCGCGAGGCTCCGCGTCTTTAGGTATTTTATTCTCTTCTTTGGGCAACGCGGCCGCCTGCTTGGCGCGCTTTTCAGCGGCGTGGCGTGCGGCTTCGGCGTCTACCACCCCGGCCTCATTACCCTCCAGATCTATGCGTTTGGCACCTTCGCGGACTGATTTTATATAGCGCGGCAAATTGACATAGTTTGCCAAAGCCCGGCGAATGAGCTTGCCCGACCAGGGTTCGCAGGCGGCAAGATCATGGTGAATGCCCACCTTCAGCGGCTGGGTGTGCCCCTTGAAGAACGCCTTGGGATAGCGCTGGTACCATTGCGCCAGCAGCGCATGGGGCGAAGGCGGCTCGTCTTTTTCCACGGGTACCAGGGGCAAAGCATCGCCATCGCTCGCCTGGGCATCTTCACTTTTATCGGTTGACGAAGACGTCGCTGGCGCGGGCCTATCCGCATTGTCATGGGTGGCCGGCTCGCTCGCTTCCGATGACGCCCCCTCCTGAATCTGAGCAAGCAACCGCTTTAGCTCAGCGTTTTCTTCCCGCAGCTTGATTAGCTCGGTTTGGGCGAGCTCCCATCGCCGCTCCAGATCGTCTAATAGCTGCCTGGGGCTTGCTGAATCAGGGCTTACCGTCATCCAAGGCTCTCCTTCCCTTCGCAGGCCTAGGCCACGATGCGCTCGTAGGTAACAAACGCATAATCAGGCTGCTGTTCATTTGGCTGCCCGGCAATGCGCTGGGTTTCACGCCACTCGTTTAAGTCTATGGGTGGGAAGTACGCATCACCTTGCACCTCCATGTCAACTTCTGTGACATAAAGCCGCGTGGCATAGGGCATGGCCTGGCGATAGATCTCGCCGCCCCCCATCACCATGATTTCTTCGGCCGCCTCAATTGTTGCCTGTTGATCGGCAAGCGCCAGCGCGGAAGGCAGGTCATGACAAACGCGAACACCTTCGTGGGCAAAATCCTGCTGCCGCGTCACCACGATATTCAAGCGATTAGGCAATGGCTTGCCGATCGAGGCGAAGGTTTTGCGCCCCATTACCAGCGGCTTGGCCTGGGTCATTCGCTTGAAGAACTTGAGGTCCTCCGGCAGATACCAGGGCAACTGGCCGTCTACGCCAATGACGCGGTTGTTGGCCATCGCCACCATCATGGCCACGGGCACGAGGGGATCGACGTGCGTATCCAACTGAGAAGAGGCCTGACTCATACCGCCACCTCGGCTTTGATATGCGGCTGGGGATGATAGTCGACGATCTCGATGTCATCGAACCGGAAATCGAAGAGGTTGGTCACCTGGGGGGTCAGGTGCAGCGTGGGCGGCGCAGTGGGCGTGCGGCCGAGCTGCTCCCGTGCCTGGTCCAGATGGTTACTATAGAGATGGGCATCGCCCAGCGTATGCACGAATTCACCGGGCTCAAGCCCGGTCACCTGAGCCACCATGCTGAGTAGCAACGCGTAGCTGGCAATATTGAAGGGCACCCCCAGGAAAATATCGGCGCTGCGCTGGTAAAGCTGGCAGGAAAGCCGCCCGCTCGCCACATAGAACTGAAACAGGCAGTGGCACGGGGGCAGCTGCATTTCATCGACCAGGGCCGGGTTCCATGCCGAGACGATCAACCGCCGCGACTGAGGCGAGGTACGGATCTGCTCCAGTACATTGGCAATCTGGTCGACGCTGCCGCCTCTGGGGTCGGGCCAACTGCGCCACTGATACCCGTATACCGGTCCCAGGTCGCCGTTTTCGTCCGCCCATTCGTCCCAGATACGTACGCCGTTGTCTTTCAGGTAGGCAATGTTGGTGTCGCCTTTCAAGAACCACAGCAGCTCGTGAATGATGGAGCGCAGATGCAGCTTTTTGGTCGTCAGCAGCGGAAATCCGCGCGACAGATCAAAGCGCATCTGGTGGCCGAACACCGAGCGGGTACCCACCCCGGTGCGGTCGTGGCGATCGGTCCCCCGGTCCAGCACGGTTTGCATCAGGTCGAGGTAGGGCTGTTCAAGTGCCTCTTTCATCGGCGTCGTTGCAGTCACGTTAATCCCAGCTTGAGACATCAATTAACCTCTATTCTATACGTGTGGCCCCTCAGCGAACAGGGAATGCCGCTACTCTTCCCTCTTCCCTCTTCCCTCTTCCCTCTTCCCTCTTCCCTCTTCCCTCTTCCCTCTTCCCTCTTCCCTCTTAACCCTTATCTCTTACCGCATCTACCGGCTGTTGGCGCGACCAGGCGATCATTGCGGCCCCCAGGGCGATCATGGGTAGCGTCAGCACCATCCCCATGGTCACCCAGCCAAAGGCGACAAAGCCGATGTGGGCGTCGGGCAGACGGAAAAATTCGACCAGGAAGCGGAAAACGCCGTAACACAGCAGGAACAAGCCTGACATGAAGCCGCGAGCCTTTGGCTTGGCCGATGCCCACCACAAAATACAGAACAGCACGAGGCCTTCAAGCAGGGCTTCGTAAATCGCGGACGGGTGACGTGGCTCTGGCCCCATACCGGGAAACGGCATGCCCCAGGGAAGTGAGGTAACGCGTCCGGGCAGTTCGTGGTTGATAAAATTACCGATCCGCCCAGCGCCCAGGCCAATAGGCGCCAGAGGAGCAATGAAGTCGGTCAGGGTGAATAACGCCAACTGCTTGCGCCGGGCAAATAGCCAGGCAGCGAGAAACACGCCAATCAGTCCGCCATGGAAGCTCATGCCGCCGTCCCAGACCTTGAACACCCACAGCGGGTCGGCCGCCCACTGCTCTAACCCATAAAACAGCGCATAGCCCAGGCGGCCACCCACCACGACCCCGATGGCACAGTAAAAAAGCAAGTCGCCGATATCCTCGTGGTTCAAGCCGATGCGCGCCGCCCGGCGACACCCAAGCCACCAGGCGGCGACAAAGCCTACGACGTACATCAGCCCGTACCAGTGAACTTGTAACGGTCCGATGGCAATGGCAACGGGGTCGATTGTGGGATAGTTAATCATCTAAGCTCTCTTGAAAATGTCTGGGCTTGAAGGTGTTTATGAAAATCACGGCGGCTACTAGCTCAACAGAAACTTGAGCCCCACGGCGGCCAGCAGGGCAGCAAAGGCCCAGCGCAGCACGTGACTGGGCAGGTGGTGCGCCAGACGGACGCCCAGGCGGGCAAAGGGGACGCTCGTTATGACGATGGAAAGAAAGGCAGGCCACATCACATACCCGGTCGTCCAGTCAGGCAGTTGGGGGTGCCCCCACCCCATCCAGATGAAGGTCGCAGCACCCAACAGTGCAATGGGAACACCGCAGGCGGCAGAGGTTCCCACCGCCTGGGTCAGGTGAGCGCCACACCGCGACAGCCAGGGCACCGCCATGGTAGCGCCGCCAATGCCAAATAGCGCCGAAATACCGCCAATAACACCACCGGCCATGATCATCGCGTAGCCAGGGGGTGTCGCCGCTTGGCGGCTGACAGGGCCAAACCCGATCGCCATTTTAACGGCAATGGTAAGTACGAACAGACCAAACAGCGTGCCCAAAAGCGGGCCTGACAGCTGCCCTGCCACCAGCACGCCGATAACGGCACCCGCCAGTAACCCCGGCAGCAGGGCCATAAACCACGGCGTATGAATGCTACGCCGTCGCCAGTGGCCCAATGCCGAGGACGCGCCGGTTAACACGATGGTGGCCAGCGACGTACCAATGGCAAGATGCATGACCACCTCGGGCTCGAAGCCCTGGAAGGTAAATGCCACCACCAATGCTGGAACGATGAGCAATCCACCGCCTATGCCGAAAAGACCCGCAAGGGTTCCCGCTACGACACCAAGCAGCAGATAACCAAGCACCGAAGCGGCCAATACACTCATCGGGCAGGCGACGCCTCGTCGCTACCGGGAAACCAGGTCGTAATGATACCCAGCAGGGTTTCCGGCTGGTACGGCTTGGTCAGCAGGTCGTCCAGGCCTGCAGAGAAGCATTCCTCACGCCCCATATTGTCGGCATTGGCCGTTAGCGCAACGAGCACGCTCTTTCGGCTTCCCTGGGCGCTTTCAATCTCACGCCAGCGGCGGGCGGTTTCAAGCCCGCTCAATGTTGGCATGAAGATATCCATAAATACGAGGTCAAAGAAGCTTTGCTGCTGCCGCGCCAGCGCCTGCTCACCGCTGCTTACGCCTTCAACGTACAGGCCGTGGTTTTCGAGCATCTGACGCGCCAGCATCAGATTGACCGGGCCATCGTCGACCACCAGCACGCGCAGCGAGACCGCCACTGGCAAGGTGTCGGGTTCACTCGGCAGGTCGCGGTGCTGAACCAGGTTCATCAGCAGCGCACGGATATCGGCAATACGCTCACGCACCTCGAGGATATTGGCCCGACAGTCTTCGCTGACCTGGGTGTTTAACTGCGTGCTCAGGTGATCAAACAATTCATCGGTTTCACGCTGCAATAAGCCCAAATACTCCGACTTCAGGCGCGATTCTTCCCGTGCCCGGTCACGGCCGGCCAACAAGTGTCTGACCTGCTGTTGTTGATGATGCAGATCATCCAGCAGCGCCTTGGCGTCTTCCTCAGCGCTCACAGCGGTTGCAGGTACCAAAGGCGAAAGGCCTTCAACCGAAGCGACAAGACGGGACAGCTCTCGATTAACATTCAACAGGCGTGCCGTCGGCAGGGTCGTCGTGGCGTCCGCCGTTATTTGGGCCTGCTGTAGATCGCGGTTGGCTACCTGCGTTGACAGTGCATGCGTATGCTGCTCAAGCTCAGCTAGCTGCTGCATCAGACGCGCTTCCTCATGTTTGGCACGCGACTTTACCAGCATCAAGAACGCCGCCACGTTCAAACAACTGCCCGCCAACAGCGCCAGCATCAGCCAAAGTGACAGGCCCCAAGACGCATAGCCGGGCGACATCCAGCCAACCAGCCAGATTACCAGCACGCAGAGCACCACCAAGGCGGCCTGCACAAGTAATAACGGCCACAGCACTGGCCATATCAGCGTGTTCCAGAAGTGTTCCTGCTGGTTGCCTTGCATCAAATAGCGCCTTCCTCTCTGGCCAAGCGTCACAAGCGGTGCATCATCCTGACGGGACGCATTTGTTTCGCCACTTGGGTTATTGTAGGAAATGACAGCCAACAAGTGTACGTCGACATGCCGGGAGTGTCATGTGCAGTTCTGGCGACTCCAGCCCACTCGCTAACCAGACAATGAGCCCTCTATGTGTTTAATCGCTTTTCGTTGGCAGCCAGGAGCTCCCACGCCCTTGCAGCTGATTGGTAACCGCGATGAGTTTCACGTACGCCCCACTGCCCCGCTGGCGGTCTGGGATGACGCACCTCACCTGGTCGGCGGACGCGATCTGGAAGCCGGAGGAAGCTGGCTGGCGACCAACCGCCAAGGCCGGGTCGCGGCGCTAACCAATGTTCGCGACCCGGCATTGATCACGGCACCCGGGACGCCCAGTCGTGGATACCTGGTCAGCCAGGCATTGGAATGCGACGACATCGACGCCTGGTTAGGCCATCTTGCCGAAGGTGAAGCCGCCAAGTACGCGGGCTTCAACCTGCTGGTCGCCACCCCGCACCGGTTATGGTATTTGCACCGCGGCCGCGAGCAGCTGTCGCTTTGCGAGGTATCGCCAGGCGTCCATGGGCTATCCAACGCGGCCCTCAACACCCCTTGGCCGAAGTTGCTGTCTGTCAAAGCGGCGTTGGCGCAGGTGGACGGGATGCCGTTCCCTGGCCCGGCGCTGCCCGCTTTCAAGGACCCCAGGAGAGCGCCTATCAGTGAGCTGCCGGATACCGGGGTGGGCCGGGAACTTGAGCATCAGCTATCGGCCGCCTTTATCGTCGGCGAGCGATACGGCACCCGCGCCACCACCTGGCTATCGCTTGCCCATGATGGCGACGTCAGGCTAACCGAACAGCGCTTCGGCCCCTGGGGCGCCTTTGAAGGAGACACCACGCTCACCATTCCTTGCGAGCGATGAGCCCAGCGGTTACAAAAAGCTAGTCGCGCGGCGGCAGCAAATGGGAAAGCTGCCAGTCGTCCATGCGTTTATCCAGATGCATGTGCACTTGGGCAGGCGTGTCCAGCAACATCACTTCCGACAGCAACTGCTGGGCATCCTTGAACGAAACCCGGCGAATCGCCGCGCGCACCTTGGGCAGGCTGGGGGCATTCATCGACAGGCTGGTAAAGCCCATCGCCATCAGCAGCAGCGCGCCGGCCGGGTCACCCGCCAGTTCGCCGCATAGTGAAATGGGCTTTTTGAGACGCAGCGCGTCCTGAGAGAGTTCTTGCAACGCGCCCAACAAGGCGGGATGAAGTGCGTCGTAAAGACTTGAGACCCTGGGGTTATTGCGGTCTACCGCCAAGAGGTACTGGGTCAGGTCATTGCTGCCGACCGAGAAAAAGTCCACCCGCTTGGCCAGGGCATCCATCTGATAAATGGTGGCCGGCACCTCGATCATCACCCCCACCTTGGGGCGCTCGACGTCGATGCCCTCTTCACCCAGCTCCAGAATCGCGCGGTCAAGCAGCCGCAGTGCCTCATCCACCTCTTCCACGTTGGTGATCATGGGGAACAGCACGTAGAGGTTGTCGAGCTCCCTGGACGCTTTCAACATCGCCCGCAGCTGCACCATCAGCACTTCCGGATGATCCAGGGTCACCCGCATACCGCGCCAGCCTAAAAACGGGTTGGCTTCTTCAATGGGGAAGTAAGGCAGGTCCTTGTCACCGCCAATGTCCAGGGTGCGCATGACCACCGGCAGCGGCGAAAAGCTTTCCAGCTGTTCACGGTACAGGCGGGTCTGCTCTTTTTCACCGGGGAAGCGCTCGGTAATCATGAACGGCACTTCAGTGCGGTAGAGCCCCACGCCGCTAATACGACTCTTGAGCAACGCTGCCGCGTCGACGGCCAACCCGGTATTGACCATCAGAGGCATGTCGTGGCCGTCGGGCGTTTCACTGGGCAGGTCCTGCTCGTGGGCCAACAGCTCGCTGAGTGCTTCTTCTTCAGCGATCAGGCTTTCGTAGCGGGCCTTGAGTTCGGGGGCGGGCCGCACGAACAGCCGCCCTCGGTGGCCGTCGAGCACAACCGGCGCGCCTGACAGCCTGGGAAGCGGCAAATCGACCATGCCGAGCACCGTGGGAATGCCCATGGCGCGGGCGACGATCGCCACGTGGGAGGTACTGGAACCGCGCACTGAGACCAGGCCTTTCAGCTTATCCCGGGGCACCTCGCCCAGCATCGCCACGCTGATTTCGTCACCGACAAGAATCGCGTTATCGGGGTAAGTGTCCGGCGTCGAGGGAGAACCCTCTTGCAGATGAGCCAGCACACGGCGCCCCAGGTCGCGAATATCCGCTGCCCGCTCGCGCAGATAGTTATCGTCCACACGCTCCAGGTATTGCACGTGGCGACGCACCACGTCGGCCAAAGCGCCTGGCGCCCACTGTCCTTCGCGGATGCGCTTCTCGACTTCCTCGGAAAGCGCTGCTTCGCCGAGCATTTGCTGATAAACATCGAACAGCGCCAGCTCCTGGGTCGAGATCCGGTTGACCAACCGCTCGGCCGCCGCACGAATTTCATCGCGCGTTTTGCCAATGGCCTCCTTGAGGCGCGCAATTTCGTAGGCTTCGTCGCTGGGCACCAGATCCGGCACGCTGTTGAGATCCGACGGCGGTGTGATCACCACCGCTTCACCCATTGCCATCCCCGGAGAAGCCGCCACGCCCTTGAACATCGTCTGGCCGCTGGGCAAGGCGCGCCGGTTGAGATTACCGGTCGCCAAGGCATGCGCCAGCACGCCCGCCAGCTGAGCCGCCATGGTCACCAGGAAGGCCTCGTCTTCATCGTCATACTGACGTTGTTCGGCCTGCTGAACCACCAGCACGCCAAGCATGAGCCGCTGGTGGATGATGGGCACGCCGAGAAAGCTTGAGTAACGTTCTTCCCCGGTAGCTTCAAAATAGCGGAACTGCGGGTGGGACTGGGCATCCTCGAGATTGAGCGGTTCGCTGCGTTTGGCGACCAGCCCGACCAGGCCCTCACCCAGCGGAAGCACCACCTGCCCGACGGCCTGGGTGCGCAGACCAATTGTTTCCATCAGCACCAGCGATTCGAGCTCTTTATCGTAGAGATAAAAAGAGCACACATCGGTTTGCATCGCTTTACGAATGCGCCGCACCATCGTGGCCAAGGCGGCATCCAGGTTCCTCGCGCCATTCACTTCCTGAATAACGCGTCGCAGCACCTCAAGCATGGACGTTTTACTTTTCACTGTTATTTGCCTCGCTGAGGAATTCCTTGGCAACCAACTGCTGTCCTATCGCAGGGCGGCAGCTTACTCGTCTATTAGCGCCAATCGTTGAACACGGGGGGATAGCTCGCGCAGCGCACGGCGATACACTTCACGCTTGAATGGCACGACCTGGCCGAGGGGATACCAGTAGCTAACCCAGCGCCAGCCATCAAATTCGGGCTTGGGCGTCGCCGTCATGCAGATACGACTGTCCTCGCAGCGGATTTGGAGTAAAAACCACTTCTGCTTCTGGCCGATACAAACGGGCCGAGAATGTGTGCGAATCATGCGTCGTGGCAGACGGTAGCGCAGCCAGCCCCGGGTGCAGGCGACAATGTCAACATCGTTGGCCGTCAGGCCAATTTCTTCGTGAAGCTCACGAAAAAGCGCTTGTTGCGGCGTCTCGCTTGACTTGATGCCTCCCTGGGGAAACTGCCACGCATTTTGCCCTACACGACGCGCCCATAGCAGCTGCCCCTGGCGGTTGGCGATAATGATGCCAACATTGGGGCGAAAGCCGTCAGCGTCGATCACGGACATCACCTTATAAATTTTCAGTTACCGCCATTTTTCCACAAGGACAACAAGCGTATCAATACAATATAACGCTAACTTGCCAACGCACCCGGCGTTGCGGTGTGAAACCCATGATGACTCTGCGATAATCCGCTCCCGCCAATCACCGATGACACGCCGTGTGTCATCCATCATTGATGATAAGGGGAGCGCCGTGAGTCTGGCCATTTTCGACTTGGATAACACCTTGATTTCCATCGATAGCGATCACGCCTGGGGCGAGTTCCTGCTTGAGCAGGGAGCAGTGGATCCCGTCGCCTATCGGGAAGCCAACGACCGCTTCATGGCCGACTATCAGGCAGGCACGCTCGACATGGCCGAGTTTCTGGCCGTTGCCCTCAAACCACTTGCCGATAACACCCCCGAACAGCTTGCCGCCTGGCATCAGCAGTTCATGGTCAGCAAGATCGAACCGCATATTCTACCCAAAGCTGAAGAATTGCTGGCGCGCCACCGCACCAGTGGCGACACACTGCTGATCATTACCGCCACCAATCGCTTCATCACCGCACCGATCGCCGAACGATTGGGCGTTGATCACCTGATTGCCGTCGAACCCGAGCACATTGACGGTCGTTACACCGGCCGCGTCCAGGGCGTGCCAAGCTACCGGGAAGGCAAAGTCACCCGCCTGCAGCAGTGGCTTTCGGAGCAGGAGCTGACCATGGAAGGCGCCTGGTTCTACAGCGACTCGCACAACGATTTACCGCTACTTGAAGAAGTCGACCACCCGGTCGCCGTCGACCCTGACGATACGCTGCGCCACATCGCCGAAGAGCGCCAATGGCGAATCATGAGCTTACGGGACTGATAACCGCTTGAAGCGCGGCGCTTCGCGCCTAGAAGAAGGAAGAAGGAAGAAGGAAGAAGGAAGAAGGAAGCGTCAGGATAGGTGAAGATATCGACTAAGAAAAAACCCCACAGATCACAGTCTGTGGGGTTTTCTTACTTCTAATTCTGGCTTTTCTCCGCTTAGCCGAGCAGATGCTCAACGGCCGCACGCTCTTCGCGCAGTTCTGTCTCGGTCGCCTTCATCTTGTCCCGGCTGAATTCGTCAATCTCAAAGCCTTGAACGATTTCATACTTGCCGCCCTGGCAACGCACCGGGTAGGAGTAGATGATGCCTTCTTCGATGCCGTAGCTGCCGTCAGAGGGAATCGCCATGCTGACGATGCCTTTGGAGCCCAGCGCCCAGTCGTGCATGTGGTCGATGGCGGAAGAGGCAGCAGAAGCTGCGGAAGACGCACCGCGCGCCTTGATGATCGCCGCGCCGCGCTGCTGCACGGTGGGGATGAAGTCGTTTTCGTACCAGTCACGCGCGACCAGATCGAACGCGGCTTTGCCGTCGACTTTGCACTGGGCCAGATCCGGGTACTGAGTGGCACTGTGGTTGCCCCAGATGATCATGTTTTCAACGTCCGTGACGTGCTTGCCGGTTTTCTGAGCCAGTTGGGTCAGCGCACGGTTGTGGTCCAGGCGCGTCATGGCGGTGAACTGGCCAGCGTCCAGATCCGGCGCGTTGCAGGACGCAATCAGTGCGTTGGTGTTGGCCGGGTTACCGACCACCAGCACTTTCACGTCACGGCTGGCGTGGTCGTTCAGCGCCTTACCCTGTACAGAGAAGATCGCGGCGTTGGCTTCCAGCAGATCTTTACGCTCCATGCCCGGACCGCGCGGGCGTGCACCGACCAGCAGCGCGAAGTCAGCGTCCTTGAACGCGACGTTCGGGTCGTCGGTGGCGACGATGTCCTGCACCAGCGGGAAGGCACAGTCGTTGACTTCCATCACCACGCCGTTCAGAGCGTCCATTGCCTGGGGAATTTCCAGAAGCTGGAGAATGACAGGCTGATCCGGCCCCAGCATGTCGCCTGCGGCGATGCGGAAAATAAGAGAGTAGCTGATCTGACCGGCGCCGCCGGTAATCGCAATACGTACTGGATCTTTCATCATTGCTCCTTGATTGGTTCACCTAGGGATGGTTCTCGCCTGAGGAGTGGCGCTACAGAACTCAAGACGCAAAGATGGTATGCCCAGGCGAATAAAAACTCAATCAGACATGAGACTAGTATGCATTTGCCGTGACGACCATTCTCCCCAATAGTAGGCGACTCGCTGAAAAGGCTGAGTTGCGCTATGGTATCGACGGCGCTAGTACATCCTTTCTTGTTTTGCTAAGGACATGGACGCTCCATGCGAAAAATCCCGTTCTCTTATGCCTTGGCCAGTCTTCTCGTACTGGCGCTGGTGGTATGGCTGGCTCTGGGTAATTTTCAGGGCTTTCAATCGGAGGCCCCGGAGGCCACTGAAGACAGCGACCCGGAATCACGCGTGGAAGTCGTCGAACAGCAGAGCATCGCTTATATTCCCGAGCAGATTGTTCAAGGCCAACTGACCGCCCAGCGGGAGACTGCCCTGCGTGCCAACGCGACAGGTTATGTCGCCGAGAAGCCGGTGGACCAGGGCAGCCGCGTGGCAGCGGGCGATACGCTGCTCGTGCTCGACAACGACGCCCTGGCCGAGCAGCTGCAACAGGCCCGCGACGAACTGGCCTTGGCCGAAGCCGAGTATGCTGGCGCACGCAACCTGCGCCAGCGGGAACTGATTTCGCAGCCTGAACTGCTGCGCCGACAGAGCGCCTTGAGCGCTAGCGCCGCCTCCGTTGCACAGCTGCAGAAGCAACTGGATGACAGCCGCCCTACCGCGCCTTTTGACGGCGTGCTTAATCGCGTGACAGTGGAGCTTGGCGACCTGCTGCAGCCCGGCGAGGAATGGGCTCAACTGGTCGACGACCGCCGTTTGAAAGGCGCCGCCTGGGTCTCGCAGCAGCAGGTGGGCTATTTAAGCGTGGGCCTCCCGGTCACCGCGCGTCTGTTGAATGGCGAGCAGCTCGAGGGCGAACTGACCTTTATCAGCCATCGCGCGGAAGAAGCCACGCGCAGCTTTTATATCGAGGCCACGCTGGACAATCCGGCCAGCAAGCGTTTGGCAGGCGGCAGCGCGGAGCTGACGATCACCTTGCCGCCTCGCCAGGTGCACTCCCTGTCGCCTGCGCTACTAAGCCTGGACAGCGAAGGTCAGCTGGCGGTCAAGCACCTGGACGACAATGACAAGGTACAGCAGACCCGCGTGGAACTGGTCAGCGCCGACAACCAGCGTGCTTATGTAACCGGCCTTGCCGACCCGCTGCGCCTGATTACCCTGGGTGCGGGCATGGTCGACGTGGGTGAGACGGTCATCCCCGTCACTGCGGACGACGCCACGATTGCGTCGCCCTCGGAGCATTCTTCAGACGCACCGGCAGAACAGGATAGCGTTCATGCGCCAGTTGATTAACGCGGCGCTGACCCACACCCGCACGTCCCTACTGCTGCTGGTGAGCCTGCTGCTGGCGGGCATCACCACCTGGCAGGTGATTCCCAAGGAAGCCAACCCCGACGTCACCATCCCGATGATCTACGTGTCGCTGTCTCTGGAAGGGGTAAGCCCCGAGGATGGCGAGCGGCTGCTGATTCGGCCTATGGAGCAGGAACTGCGTGGCATTGAAGGGCTGCGCAAGTTCACCGCACAATCCAGCGAAGGCCATGGGTCGATCACGCTTGAGTTCGATCCCGGCTTCGACCCCGATACCGCCCTGACCGACGTGCGCGACCGGGTGGACATTGCGCGTAGCGACCTGCCATCCGAGGCCGATGAGCCACGGGTCATGGAGGTCAATGTGTCGGAGTTTCCGGTCTTGACCATCGGCCTGTCCGGTCAGTTGGATACCCGTGAGCGCATGACGATTGCCCGGCGCCTTCAGCAGGAAATCGAAGGCATCGCCGATGTACTGGAAGTCGATATTGCCGGCGAGCGGGAAGACCTGCTGGAGATCGTCGTCGACCCACTGGTACTGGAAAGCTACGGCGTTGACTTTGATTCGCTGTTTAATCAGGTGTCGCGCAACAACCGCCTTGTCGCCGCCGGCAGCCTGGATACCGGTGCGGGGCGCCTGGCGTTGAAAGTCCCCGGCATTATTGCCTCTCTCGACGATGTCATGGACATGCCGGTCAAGGTCGATGAGGATCGCGTGGTCACCTTTGGCGACGTGGCGTGGATCAACCCGACCTATAAAGACCCCGAAGGCTTTGCCCGCATCGATGGCCAGCCGGCGGTGGTGCTGGAAGTCTCCAAACGCGCCGGGGCGAATATCATCGCCACCATTGACGCGGTGCGCGAGCGTTTGGCAGAAGCAGGCGACCTGCTCCCCGAACAGCTGCGCTTCACCACCATTCTCGATGAGTCGACCACCGTCGAGAACATGCTCTCCGAGCTGCTCAACAACGTGCTCACTGCCGTGGTGCTGGTATTGATCGTGGTGGTGGCGGTCATGGGCTGGCGCATGGCACTGCTCGTCGGCCTGACCATCCCCGGCGCCTTCCTGACCGGCATTCTGCTCATTTGGGCGTTTGGCTTTACGCTCAATATCGTGGTGCTGTTTGGCCTGATCCTGGTGGCCGGCATGCTGGTGGACGGCGCCATCGTCGTCAGTGAACTGGCTGATCGCCATCTGCGCGATGGCCAATCGCCCCACCAGGCATGGCTCAATGCCGCCTCCCGCATGAGCTGGCCGGTGATTGCCTCTACCGCAACGACGCTTGCGGTATTCATTCCGCTGCTGTTCTGGCCCGGCGTGGTCGGTCAGTTCATGAAGTACCTGCCCGCCACGGTCATTTTGTGCCTGCTGGCATCGCTTGCCATGGCGCTGGTTTTTTTGCCGGCGCTGGGGCGTCTGTTTACGCGAACCGCAGCGACGTCCACAGGCGCTAACCAGGAAGCATCGACGACGGCCTTCGGGCGCGGCTATCGCCATTTGCTTGCCCGATTGCTTATGCACCCGGCCTGGGTGCTACTGGTGACCATCCTGTTGATGGCGCTGCTGTATACCGGCTATGCGCGCTTCAACCACGGCGTCGACTTCTTCCCCAACGTCGAGCCGGACAGCGCCCAGGTGCTGGTGCGCGCCCGGGGGGATTTCTCCGCCGAGGAGACCGACGCCATCGTGCAGCGGGTGGAAGCCAAGCTATCCGGCATGAGCGAAGTGCGCGCGCTGTACGCGCGCTCCTTTGCCGTGCCCAACGAGCAGATGGGCAACGATGTGATCGGCATGCTGCAGTTCCAGTTCATCGACTGGCACGAGCGCCGCCCCGCCCAGGCGATTTTAGACGATATGGCCGAACGCGCCGGGGACATCCCCGGCATTCGGCTTGAATTTCAGGAGCAGGAGATGGGCCCCGGCGGCGGCAAGCCGATCGTGCTGGAAGTCAGCGCCACGGATCCCGACGTCGCCGATGCCGGCGTCAACCAGCTGACCCAACTGATGCGCGAGCTCGGCGGCTTTGAAGACATTCAGGATAACCGCAGCCTGCCCGGCGTGGAGTGGCAGGTAAATGTCGATCGAGAAGCCGCCGCGCGCATGGGCACCGACGTCACCACCATCGGCAGCGCAGTGCAACTGCTGACGACCGGCCTGCAGGTGGCAAGCTATCGCCCCCCCGAGGTGAACGATGAAGTAGATATTCGCGTGCGTCTGCCGCAACACTGGCGCTCGCTGGATCAACTGGAACGCTTGACGCTCAACACTCCGCGCGGCCAGGTGCCCATATCACACTTTGTAACCCTAGAACCGGCGCCCAAGGTTGGCACCCTCAACCGCATCGATGGTCGCCGGGCCATCACCGTGGAAGCCGATCTGGCGCCGGATTATCTCGCCGACGAGCGACTGAGCGCCCTGCTCGAAGCCGGGGGCGACCGCTTGCCCGATGGCTTGATGGTCAATGTGGCGGGTGAACAGGAGGATCAGCAGGAGTCGATGCAGTTCCTGGCCAGCGCCTTCCTGGTGGCCATTGGCCTGATGGCGTTGATTCTGGTCACCCAGTTCAACAGTTTCTACCAGGCGGGGCTGGTGCTGTCCGCCATTGTGTTTTCCACAGCGGGTGTACTCATGGGTCTGCTGATAACCGGCCAGGCCTTCGGCATTGTCATGGTGGGGATGGGCATCATTGCCCTGGCGGGCATCGTGGTAAACAACAACATTGTGTTGATCGATACCTACAATGAGCTGCGCGGCAGTGGCATGACGCCCGGCGAGGCCGCGCTGGAAGCAGGCTGCCTGCGCCTGCGCCCGGTACTGTTGACGGCGATCACTACGGTGCTGGGGCTGATGCCGATGGTGCTGGGGATCAATGTTGATCTGTTCTCGCCCGCGCTCGGCTTCAATGCGCCCTCAGCCCAGTGGTGGACCCAGATGTCGAGCGCCATCGCAGGCGGACTCACCTTCGCCACCGCGCTCACCCTGCTGCTGACGCCCTGTATGCTGGTGATTGGCGGCCGATGGCGCTGACACCCAGCAATCACCCTCGGCGCCTCGATCATTGCTGATCGCGCAATGAATTGCGCTCCTACAAAACCCAGTGCAGGCACCCTGCCCTGTAGGAACCCGACTTGTCGGGCGATCAGACTATCTAAAGGCGCTCATCTTCGGCGGCATAATCGATGCTGATCGCGCAATGAATTGCGCTCCTACAAAACCCAAGGCAGGCACCCTGCCCCCGTAGGAGGCCGACTTGTCGGGCGATCAGACTATCTAAAGGCGCTCATCTTCGGCGGCATAATCGATGCTGATCGCGCAATGAATTGCGCTCCTACAAAACCCAGTGCAGGCACCCTGACCTGTAGGAGCCCGACTTGTCGGGCGATCAGACTATCTAAAAGCGTTCATCTTCTGCGGCATAATCGATGCTGACCGCGCAATGAATTGCGCTCCTACAAACCCAATGCAGGCACCCTGACCCTGTAAGAGCCCGACTTGTCGGGCGATCAGACTATCTAAAAGCGTTCATCTTCGGCGTCACGATCATTGCTGATCGCGCAATGAATTGCGCTCCTACAAAACCCAGTGCAGGCACCCTGACCTGTAGATACCGTCTCTCGATACCAGCCGCAAGGGTGATTTATACCCCTTGCGGCC